>Ga0136634_10000356_pt1 | contig 21127 bp, 23 predicted proteins | sample AntDrymUQ8332106_2_FD_104654 | JGI IMG/M metagenome (GOLD analysis project Ga0136634, IMG submission 104654) | Polar desert sand microbial communities from Dry Valleys, Antarctica - metaG UQ833 (21.06) | ecosystem: Environmental > Terrestrial > Soil > Desert | place: Antarctica: Dry Valley... | reverse complement strand
CTGACCAACTGCGTCATGCTCTGCACCGCCCACCACCGGCTGCTGCACCACCCGGGGTGGTGTGTGCGGATCCGTGACGGGCTACCGGAGTTCCTCCCACCGTGCTGGATCGACCCCGACCGGCTCCCCCGGCGTAAACCCCTCGCACACCTGATCAACGGGCCCTGAACCCGATCACCGCTCACTCGGGTGGCTGCACACCCTGAGCACCCTGTGCAGCCGCCCGCGTGAAGCACTCAGGGCGGTGGGGGTCACGGTGACCCCTGCGGATCGATCTGGGGTGACGACCGGCTCGCGTCACTTACCATTCGTGATGTCCCTGGTGAGGAGACGGTGTCGACGCTGCCCAGGTTCACTTCAGCGCTGCCCGGGACGTGAACTGTGTCGTGCGGACCAGCCCGGACCTGTTGATCGATGGCGATCGTCCCCGGAGCGTGCCTGACGGGCGTGCCCGGTCGGTGACGGTCCGGTCCTTCCCGGAGTGGTGAACGAGGAGGTAGACAGGTGGAGTCGTTGCTCACCAGAGCGGTACCGGAAACGGCTCTCGCGGTGCTGGCCGCTGGTGAGGGGGTGCCCGCCTATCTGAGTGCCAGCGCCGTGTTGGTGATCGCCGCTGCCGTGATCGGCTACCTCAGCGTGCGGGTCAAGGTGGTACCGATCGTGGGGTTCCTCCTCGCTGGCGTCCTCATCGGCCCGGCGCAGACCGGACTTGTCATGAACCAGGGTGTGGTCGAGGCGGCGGCCGAGGTCGGGGTCATCCTGCTGCTGTTCACGATCGGTATCGAGTTCTCCCTCCAGCGTCTCGCGCGGGTGTGGCGCTGGATCGTATTCGGTGGCGGCGCTCAGGTCGTGCTGGCGACCGCGTCCGGGACGGGCGTCGTCGTGATCCTCGGCGGCGACTGGCGGGTCGGCGTCTTCACCGGTTTCCTCATCGCGCTGTCGTCCACGGCGATCGCCTTGAAGATCACCACCGATGCCGGGGAGACGCAGACCGTCCGGGGGCGTCTGGCGCTCTCGGTTCTGATCTTCCAGGACCTCGCCGTTGTCGCGATGGTGCTGGTGGTACCGCTGCTCGGCACCGGCGGCGGCGAGGGTCCGTTCGCCGTGGTGCGGGCCCTCGGGGTGGCCGTCGCGGTGATCGCGGTGGTGCTGCTCGTCGCGCGCCGAGTCATGCCGCGCGTGTTGGAACGGGTCGCGGCGCTGTGCTCGCCGGAGGTGTTCCTGCTCGCGGTCGTGGCGATCTGCCTGGGTACGGCCTATCTCACAGCGCTCGCGGGGGTGAGCGTGTCGCTCGGAGCTTTCCTCGCCGGGCTCCTGGTGAGCGAGAGCCGGCACAGCACGCACGCCTTCGCCGAAGTGCTGCCGCTGCAGATCATCTTTTCCGCGGTGTTCTTCCTGTCCGTCGGCATGCTGCTCGACGTCAGGTTCCTGCTGGCGAACGTGCCGCTGGTGCTCCTGGCCGCCGCGGTGGTCCTGGTGCTCAAGACGGTGACGACGACGGTGGCCCTGGTGCCGTTGCGGGTGGGGTGGCGCCCGGCGGTGGCGACCGGGCTGCTCGTCGGGCAGGTCGGCGAGTTCTCCTTCGTGCTGGTGACCGTTGGGGCGCCGTCGGGCTCAGCCCGGCCGGGCTCGGTGAGCAGGGCTCACAGGTCTTCGTCGCCACCACGGTGCTGTTGATGACGGTCACTCCACTGCTGGTGTGGGCCGGCCGCCGCCTCGTCGCGGGTGAACGCGACCGGCGGCCGGTCGCGTTCGCTGCCCGCGACCCGATGGCGCAGGACGTGCCCCGGGCCGCGCATGCCGTCCTCATCGGGTGGGGCAGCACGACCATCGAGCTGGGCCGAGAGCTGCAAGCCCGCGGTGTCGACGTCGTCATGACGACCCTGAACCCGGCGGCGCCGCCAAGGCGGAGGCCGTGGGCCTCGCGGTGGTCCGGGGTGATCCGCTGCATTTGCACGTCCTGCGCGAGGCCGGGGTGCCGTCGGCACGGGTCGTGGTGATCGCCGAGGATGAGTCGGAGAACATCGCGCGGGTGGCCGACGTCGTCCGGCCCCTCACCACAGCCCCGATCGTGGCTCGCTCACTCGACACCGCCGACCTCGACGACTTCGCCGAGGCCGGTGTCAACCTCGTTGTGGACCCGGAGCCTGCCACCCGTGTCCGGCTCATCGACACCGTGCTCCGTCAGCTCGGCACGCACCGTCCTCGGCCCACACCCCGATCGACACCACCCGGCTGCTCTCCTACTCCTGGTCCCCAGTGGATGCTGGCTGTCCGCACGGCGCCGCGAGCCAGCCGGTACTGCCCTTATCGGAGGGGTGCGCGGAGTGCCTGCGTGCGGGTGACTCGTGGGTGCACCTGCGGATCTGTCTCACCTGTGGTGCCGTCGGCTGCTGTGACTCATCGCCGGGTCGGCACGCCCGTGGCCACCACGAGCAGTCGGATCATCCGCTCGTCACGTCCGGTGAGCCGGGGGAGAGCTGGGCGTACTGTTTCCTCGACGCCACGATGATCGGAGAAGCGATGATCGGAGGCAAGAGCGGCTGAGGCCGCATCCGCATTGCTCGGTGTGCGTGCACTACGCGCGGGTCGTCCCGGGGCGCTCACGCCGACGCGGGGCCTGAGATCGCGGTGGCGGGTGGCCATGCGGTCGCGCCGAGCTCGCGGGAGACGGCGCGGGCGGTGTCACGCAGGGCGTCGAGTGCGGTGCCGGGCAGCGGCCACCCGCTGCTCGCGACGACGAGCCCGATCGCACCGGCCACGTCGGTCGCGTCGGCCACCGGGGCGGCGAGCCCGCACTCGCCGATGACGGCCTCCTCCACCTCGGTGGCGATCCCGGTGCGGCGCACGTGGTGCAGCTCGGCCTCCAGCGCCGCGGCGTCGGTGATCGTCTCGCCGGTCATGGCGTGCAGCGTGGGGGCCGTGCCGGGCTCGTGGGCGAGCAGCGCCTTGCCCAGCGCGCACGCGTGCGCGGGAATCACGATCCCGACCTCCGGCATCTGCCGGACACCGTCGGGCCGCGGCTCGTGCGCGACGACCACGACGTCGCTCAGCAGCAGCACCCCGGTGCGGACGGCGCAGCCGGTGCGCCGCGCGAGCTCGCCCGCCCAGCCCGCGACGCGCGCCCGCAGCTCGAGGGTGTCGAGGTAGACGGTGCCCAGCCGCAGCGTGCCCGGACCCAGCCGATAGTGCCCGGAGTCGCGCTCCTGGACCACCATGCCGTGCGCGAGCAGCGTGCGGACGATGCCGTGCGTGGTGGACGGCGCGAGGTCGAGGCGGCTCGCGATCTCGCCCAGGCTCATCCGGCGGCCCGCCAGCACGGCGAGGATGCGCATCGCGCGGTCCACGGAATGGATCACGGCGCCTCCTGCCGAGGGTGCGATGGCGATGTTGTGCCCGCCCGTCACAGCAGTGTAGCGTATCCCCGCACGCCGTTCGACATTGCCGAAGAGCATTCGAAGAGGGGTTGCGGTGAAGAAACTGATCAACGATCCGGCCGACGTCGTTGCTGAGGCGTTGCGCGGGGTTGCCGCGGCCCACCCGGAGCTGCGGGTCGACCACGAGCACAAGATCGTCTACCGCGCTGACGCGCCGGTACGGGGCAAGGTCGGCCTGATCTCCGGCGGCGGCTCCGGGCACGAACCGCTGCACGGCGGGTTCGTCGGGCCCGGAATGCTCGACGCGGCGTGCGCCGGGGAGGTCTTCACCTCCCCCGTGCCCGACCAGATGCTCGCGGCCACCCGCGGAGTCGACGGCGACTCGGGCGTGCTGCACATCGTCAAGAACTACACCGGCGACGTGCTGAACTTTGAGATGGCGGCCGAGCTCGCGGTCATGGAGACCGGTGTCGAGGTGGTCGCGGTCGTCACCGACGACGACGTCGTGGTCCAGTGCGGCACCGGCGTACCGGGTCGGCGCGGGGTCGGCGTCACCATGCTGGTGGAGAAGATCGCCGGAGCGGCCGCCGACGAGGGCCGTGATCTTGCCGGTGTCGCCGACGTCGCGCGCCGGGTCAACTCCGCGGGCCGCAGCATGGGCATGGCACTCACCTCGTGCACGGTGCCGGCGGCCGGGCGGCCGACGTTCGAGCTGCCCGACGAAGAGATCGAGATCGGCATCGGCATCCACGGCGAGCCCGGCCGGTACCGAATGCCGGCGATGCCCGCCCGGGAGGTCGCCGAGCAGCTCATCGAGCCGATCCTCGCCGATCTCGACTTCACCGCAGGGGGTGGGGTGCTCGCGTTCGTCAACGGCATGGGCGGCACGCCGTTGCTGGAGCTGTACCTGATGTACCACGAGGTGGCGACGATCCTGCAGAAGTCCGGCGTGACGGTCGTCCGGTCGCTGGTGGGCTCCTACGTCACGAGCCTGGAGATGGCCGGCTGCTCGGTGACGCTGCTGAGGCTGAACGACGAGCTGCTCCGGCTCTGGGACGCGCCCGTCCGTACCCCGGCCCTGCGCTGGGGGGCGTGATGGCCGTCCCCGCCGTGATCGACTCCGCAGCCCTCGACCGGTGGGTCCGTGCCTTCGCCGTTGCAGTCGTCGAGAACGAGGAGCTGCTCACTCGGCTCGACTCCGCCATCGGCGATGCCGACCACGGGTCCAACATGGCCCGCGGGATGAAGGCCGTGCTTGCGAGGCTCGACGAGAGCCCACCCGCCGATCCGGCGGCGCTGCTCAAACAGGTCGGGATGACGCTGGTCAGCACGATCGGCGGCGCGAGCGGGCCGCTGTACGGCACGTTCTTCCTGCGGATGGCCACCGCTGCCGGGGACGTCGACGCCCTCGACGGAGCCGGCTTCGCTGCGGCGCTGCGGGCCGGGCTCGACGGGGTCGTCGCGCGGGGAAAGGCCACGGCGGGGGACAAGACGATGTACGACGCGCTCGCCCCCGCGGTCGACGCGCTCGACGCCGCGCTGGGCGCCGGCGACGCCCTCGGCGGGGCGCTGCGGGCCGCGGCTGCGGCGGCTGACGCCGGGCGCGACGCCACCACGCCGCTGCTCGCGCGCAAGGGCCGAGCCAGCTTCCTGGGTGTGCGCAGCATCGGGCACCAGGATCCCGGGGCGACCTCGGCGGCGCTGCTGGTGGCGGCCGCAGCCACGCTGGCATGAACAGGAGACCGGTAGGTGCCGGGTGTGCACCGGCACCGCGCGCCGAATGTGGTCTGCACAGGGGCCACGGGGTCTGCGAGGACCACAATGGGCGCGCGTTCATGGGACGGAGGATGCCGTGAGATCCGCGCGGGTCGGGATCGTCGTCGTCGCGCACAGCCGGGACCTGGCGATGGCCGCGGTCGAGCTGGCCCGCGAGATGGCGTCGGGGGAGCTGAGGATCCAGGTGGCCGCCGGGCTGGGTGAGCTGCATGAGGACGCGTTCGGTACCGACGCGGTGGCCATCGCCGCCGCGATCACGGTGGCGGACACCGGCGCCGGCGTCGTCGTGCTGATGGACCTGGGCAGCGCCATCCTCTCCGCCGAGCTGGCGCTGGACATGCTCAGGGACTCGGCCGCCCGCGACCGGGTGGTGCTGTGCCCCGCGCCGCTGGTGGAGGGGCTCGTCGTCGCCGCGGTGGCGGCGGCGGGCGGTGCCGGGCGCGCGGAGGTGGCCGCGGAGGCGGCGAACGCGCTCGCCGGAAAGCTCGCGCAGCTGGGGCCGCTCACGCCGACTGCGGCACCAGCCGACGGAGGGGCGGCGGTCGTCGAGTCCTTCACCGTCACCGACCCGCACGGGCTGCACGCGCGCCCCGCCGCTCGCCTCGTCGCGCTCGTCCGCGAGCTGGGCGCCGAGGTGCGCCTGCGCAACGCCACCACCGCCTCCCCGTGGGTCTCGGCCACCAGCCTGACCCAGGTAACCACCCTGGCAGCCCTCCCCGGCCACCGCATAGAGATCACCGCCTCGGGAGAGAACGCCCCCGCCACCCTCCACGCCCTCCACACCCTCGCGAGTCGGCACGATCTGGTGCCTGAGTCGGTCATTTCTGGAGACACGAGCCCCCGTCCGGGGTCCCCAGGGATCGGCATCGGCCCGAAGCGTGCCGCTCCCGCACCGGTGGTGGTGCCGGACGACCCGGCCACCGACCCGGCCACCGAGCGGTCCCGCCTGCAGCGCGCCCTCGATGCCGCTGGCGCCGACATCCGGGCTGGCCGCGACGTCGCCGCTCGCGAGCTGGGCCCGGCCGAGGCGGCGATCTTCGATGCGCACCTGGTGCTGCTCGACGACCCCGAACTGCTCGACGACGCCCAATCTGAGATCGACGCGGGTGCGTCCGCCCCGCAGGCCTGGTCCGAGGCCGTCGACTGGGTGGCGTCCGTGTTCGACGCGCTACCCGATCCCTACCTCGCGGCACGCGGTGCCGACGTCCGAGCGGTTGGCGAACAGGTGCTCCGGGCCCTTGTGGGCACACCGGCCGACGTCCCGGAGCACAGCGACGGCCCCGCCCACGTCCTCGTGGCTGCCGACCTCACCCCGGCGCAGGCCGCGGCCCTGGACCCGGCCCAGGTGGCCGCTGTCGTCCTCGCCGGGGGCAGCCCGACTGCGCACAGCGCGATCTTGCTCCGGGCCCGTGGCGTGCCGGCGGTGTTCGGGGCGGGCGCCGCGGTGCTCGACGTCTCGGACGGCACCCCGATCGCCCTCGACGGCGCGACGGGCGAGCTCGTCCTCGACCCGCCCGCCGACGCCGTCAAGGCCTTCCGCGACCGGGCCGAGGACCAGGCCGGGCGGGACCGGGCCGCCCGCGCGCGCGCCGCCGCCCCGGCCGCGACGCGCGACGGCGTCGCCGTGCTCGTCGGCGCGAACGTCGGCTCGACGGCCGACGCAACGGCGGCCGCCGACCAGGGCGCCGACCTGGTCGGGCTCGTGCGCACCGAGTTCCTGTTCCTCGACCGCGCGGCCGCCCCGGACGTCGACGAGCAGGAGGCGGCCTACCGCGCGATCGCGACCGCGCTCGGCGGGAAGCGGATCACCCTGCGCACCCTCGACGTCGGCGGCGACAAGCCGCTGCCCTACCTGCCGTTGCCCGCCGAGGCCAACCCGTTCCTCGGGGTGCGAGGGATCCGCGTCTCTCGGGCCCGGCCGGACCTGCTCGCCGACCAGCTGCTGGCCGCCGTCCGGGTCGCGCACGACACCCCGGTGAGCCTGATGTTCCCGATGGTGAGCACGGTCGGTGAGCTGCTCGACGCGCGCCGGCTGCTGGACGAGGTGGTGGCCGCCGAGGGCCGCGGGCACTCGGCCGGGCTGCATGTCGGGATCATGGTCGAGGTGCCGGCGGCCGCGCTCAAGACGGCGGCGTTCGCCCCGCACGTGGACTTCCTCAGCATCGGCACCAACGACCTCACGCAGTACGCGCTGGCCGCCGAGCGGGGCAACGCCGCCGTCGCGGGCCTGGCCGATCCGCTCGACCCGGGGGTGCTGCGCCTGATCGACGCGGTCTGTCGCGGAGCCGGGGAACGGGCGCTGGTCGCGGTCTGCGGCGAGGTCGCCACCGACGAGCGGGCCGCGGCGCTGCTCGTCGGGCTGGGGGTCCGCGAGCTCAGCGTGGCTCCCCGCGCCGTCCCGGCGGTCAAGCAGGTCGTCCGCGCCCTCGACGCGAAGTCCGCAGCCGAGGTGGCCGCGGCTGCACTCACCGTCGACGGTCCGGCGGCCGTGCGCGCCCTGCTGGACCCCTCCCGGACGACCTGATCAACGCTCCGGGGTCATTCCGGTGCGGTAGGGGTCACGGTGACCCCTCCGGGTCGGCCGTCACGCCGTAGCGGCCGCGGTAGTACAGCAGCGGCAGCCGCGCCGGGTCGGCGCCGAGGTCGAGGACCCGCCCGACGGCGATGGTGTGGTCGCCGCCGTCGTACTCGTTCCACAGCGTGCAGTCGATCCACGCGCTGACGCTGCGGAGCACCGGCGCACCCGAGGGCGCGGGCCGCCACGGCACGCCCGTGAACTTGTCCCCCCCGGAGCGGGCGAACCCGACGCTGAGCTCCTGGTGATCGGCGGCGAGCACGTTCACGCAGAACGCGCCGGCCTCGCGGATCCGCGGCCATGTCGTCGACGACCGGGCGGGGGCGAAGCTGACCAGCGGCGGGTCCAGCGACAGCGAGGCGAACGACTGGCAGGTGAACCCGACCGGGCCGTCCGGGCCGGTCGCGGTGACCACCACGATCCCGGTCACGAAGTGACCGAGGACCTCCCGCATCACCGCGGACGGGACCGGGCCGGGCGGCGCACTACCCGTCATGAAGGCGACCCTAGTACTACAGGGACAGTTATATGTTGATCATAAAGAACTCGCAGGTCACGAGCGCTCCGCTCGGCGCCCGCTCGCGGCATCTTCACAGGTCGCTCAAACAAGTGTCTCTGTAGTACTAGATGACCACTTCCCCGACCGGGCAGTGCTGCACGTTGGGGTGAACTCCGGTTCGGTACGGCGTGGCGGCTGTCCGGTCTCCGTGTCGGGGGAGTAGACAGCGCAGCGACGGCGCCACCCAGATCACGGGGAGCCCATCGGGTGGCGCCGTTCAGGCCCGGGTGTTCGGCCTGCTCAGCTCGCGTAGGCACGCAGCCGGTCGGCGCGTTCCCCGATCCGCAGCTTGGCCATGACCTCTCGCTCGATCTGCCGGACGCGCTCGCGGGAGAGCCCGAAGCGGCGGCCGATCTGGTCGAGCGTGCACGGCTGCCCGTCGTCGAGGCCGTAGCGCATCCGGATCACGTTCTGCTCGCGGTCATCGAGGGTGGACAGCACCCGGCACAGGTCGTCGTGCAGCAGGTGCGAGATGACAGTGGTCTCGGCGTCGGTGGCCTCGCCGTCCTCGATGAAGTCGCCCAGCGGCGCCTCCTCCTCCGACCCCACCGGCATGTCCAGGCTCACCGGGTCCCGCGCGTGGTCGAGCAGGTCGGCGATCCGCTCCTCGGCGATGCCGGACTCCGCGGCCAGCTCCTTGTGCGTGGCGTCACGGCCGAGCCGCTGGTGCAGGTCCCGCTTGATCCGGGCCAGCTTGTTGACCTGTTCCACGAGATGGACGGGCAGCCGGATCGTGCGGGCCTGGTCGGCCATGCCCCGCGTGATCGCCTGCCGGATCCACCAGGTGGCGTAGGTGGAGAACTTGAAGCCCTTGGCGTAGTCGAACTTCTCCACCGCGCGGATCAGCCCGAGGTTACCCTCCTGGATGAGGTCCAGCAGCGGCATGCCGCGGCCGGTGTAGCGTTTGGCCAGCGAGACCACGAGCCGGAGGTTGGCCTCCAGCAGGTGGTTGCGGGCGCGCATGCCATCACGCACCACCCATCGCAGGTCGGCGCGGTTCTGACAGCCCAGCTCGGTCGCGGTGTCCAGCACGTGCTGGGCGAACACGCCGGCCTCGATGCGCTTGGCGAGCTCCACCTCCTGGGCGGCCGTCAGCAGTGCGGTCTTGCCGATACCGTTCAGGTAGACGCGCACGAGGTCGGCCGCGGGGCTCTGGGCGTCGAGGTCCGCGGTGGACATCTCGGCTCGCCCCCCGGCGAACGGGGTGTCCACGGTGGCCGTGGCACTGTCGGAGTCGGTACGCTGATCTGGAATGGTCGGCGTACCGGGCGATGTTCTCGGCGCTGTCATCACGTGGCGTCCCTCCCCTGGGTGACCCGGGCGTGGCGCTTCTGGCGCCTACCGCCAGGGCTCTCTACTTGGGAGTGAACGCACATGTTCGGAGATACGTTCCCGACGTCGCCCGGTGTTGTGCGCACTCTCAGCAGGTCCTCAGCTCGGCGAGCTGGCCTCCCCCGGCATCCCACCGTCCCACCTGGGCCGTCGCGGTGTTTCTGGCCGGGTTACCGAGGGGTGGTGGTGAACATCTGATGGTGGGCGTGATCGAGAGCGAGGTGGAGCGCGCCGAGAGGGACGGCCTGGGTGCCGAGCGTGGACGCTTCGATGGGGACTTCGCGGCCTCGGCACAGGGTGTCGAGGCGCTCGCGGAGCGGGTCGACGATGGCGCTGCCGGCGTCGGCGAGGCCGCCGCCGATGACGATCAGGTCGGGGTCGATGGTGTAGACGATGGTGGCGAGGCCGAGCGCGAGGTGTTCGACGAAGGTCGTGACGTCTTTCTGCGACTCGGCGTGTCCTCGTGCTGCAGCCCGGACGATGGCGGCGGGGTTGTCGTCCTTGCGCTTCTTCAGCCACTTGCTGGCGTCCGCCATCGGTGAGATGGGCTGGTTGGCGATCTCGCCGGCGCGGCCGCCGCGGCCCCGGTGCGGGGCGTCGGCGGCGATGATGCCGACGCCGAGGCGGTGATCAGCGAGGAGGGCGACGAGGTTGGCCGGTCGGGAGTTGCCTCGTGCCCGGTGTTCGGCCACCGCGGCGAGGTTCGCGTCGTTCTCGACCTGGATGTGGCAGCCGGGATGGGGGAGGATCCGCCGGAGGCGGGTTGTCAGGTGGTCACCGGTCCAGTCCCGAATGGCGCCGCACACGAGCACCGTCCCCTCGGAGTCGACGATGCCGGGGGTGCTGGTGACGACGGCCCACACCTGCTCGGGAGTGATTCCGCCGGACCGCAGCGTCGCCACGATGGCGTCTTCGAGCGTGCGCAGGCGCTCGGTGCGGCTGGCTCCCTCCGCGACCGCTCTCTCGTGCTGGCGCGGGATGGGCGGCTCGACGGTGTTGTCGTCCGGCTGCGGGGTGACCTCGCCGGTGAGATCGGTGAGCAGCACCCGGATGACGTCCGGTGCGACCTGCACGCCGAGGAGGTAACCCGCGCTGCGGCGAAACTGGTACATCGCGGGTGGCCGGCCGGTGTCCTGGTGTTGCGGCGGCAGTTCGGCAACCAGGTACCGCTCGCGGAGAGCCTTGATCGCGGCGACCACGGTGGGCCGCGACAGCGTCAGGTCCTGGGCGATCTGCGTGACGGACTTGATCGCGTGTGGGTACAGCGACTGTAGCACTCGACTGGTGTTGAGCCGGCGCAGCCACGCTCCGTCTCCGGAGGGCTGCTCCTCGGACATCCGCTGATCGTCGGCCATCATCCCCCTTACGGAATCCATATTGTAGAAGTAGCATACCGTATGGTTCTGTTAGCTGGGTATCGGATGTCGTGAGGGAGGCGGTTGCCATGTCCGGTTCGACGAGGAGCCCGGCTGGAGTGACGGTGGCGGTGGTAGGTGCGGGTGGTCGAGGCATCAGTCACGCGCGGCGGATCCGGCGGGCCGAAGGGCGAGTGGTCGCGGTGGCCGAGCCCGACGATGATCGGCGGGAACGGCTGAGCGCCGATCACAAGATCGCCACCGGCTCACAGTTCACGGACTGGCGTGCGCTGGCCGAGCGACCGCGGTGTGCGGACGCGGTGCTGGTGACGACCCAGGACGCCGACCATGCGGAGCCCTGCCAGCGGTTCGCCGAGCTGGGTTACCACATCTTGTGCGAGAAGCCGATGGCGCCGACCGAGGCGGAGGCGGCGGGCATCGCTGCGGCGGTGCAGCGCGCCGGTGTGCTGTTCGCCGTGTGTCACTCGCTGCGCTACACCACCTACACCCAGGCGGTGAAGGATCTGCTGGCCAGCGGCCGGATCGGTGATGTTGTAACCGTGCAGCACCTTGAGCCGGTGGGATGGTGGCACTTTGCGCATTCCTACGTGCGCGGTAGCTGGCGGCGGGAGGACCTGTCCTCGTCGCTGTTGATGGCCAAGTGCTGCCACGACCTGGACTGGCTCGGCTACGTGATCGGGGCTCGCCCGGCGCGAGTGTCCTCGTTCGGACGTCTGACTCACTTCCGCCCGGAGCACCGCCCGGTCGGTGCGGCCAACCGATGCTTGGAATGCGCGGTGGAGCCGGACTGCCCTTACTCCGCGCTCCGGCTGTACCGGAGCTGTCTGGGCAACTCACGCTGGGAGCACTGGCCGCTCGGCGCGGTTACCGGCACCCCCACCGAGCAGTCTCTGCATAAGGAGCTGGCCGAAGGCCCCTACGGTCGCTGTGTCTACGACTGCGACAACGACGTCGTCGACCACCAGGTCGTCGCGCTGGACTACGACAACGGGGTCACCGCCACCCACACCGTCACCGCGTTCACCGAGATGGCCCAGCGCAAGACCCGGATCTTCGGCACGCAGGGCTGTATTGACGGCGACGGCCATCAGCTGACGGTGCATGACTTCCGCACGGGCCCCAGCGCAGCGGTCGAGACAGTCGAGCTGCGGAAAGATCAGCGCCCTGACGCGGTTAGCGCACACGACGACGGTGACCAATCTCTGGTGACCGCGTTCCTCACCGCCGTCGCCAACAACGACCCCACTCCGATCCTGTCCGGTCCCGACGAGTCCGTGGACAGCCACCGCGTCGTCTGGGCCGCCGAGCGCGCACGCCGCAGCGGCAGCGTCGTCACGCTCACCTGACACCGAGCCGGGCTGGCCTTGGATGTGATGTGGAGACGGCCGATGCCTGACCCGGGTCTCTGGCTTGCCGTGTGCGGCGGGAGCGGCATGCTCGGGTTGTTCACGACGATCAGGTACTGGCTGCGACTGCGGTTCCTCCGCCACGTCTACGACCGTGGCGGAGCTCCGGATCTCCGGGTCGCTGGATCGGCGCTCCACGCGACGGCTCGACGGCCGTGCCGGCGCAGCCCGCGATGATGCGTGGCCGTCGAGGACGCGCTGCGGGGCTGACCGACTTCGCTCAGCCGTGACGATCTCCGGCCCCGGCTCCTCAGGTCTCCACCAGCACCGTGAACGGGCCGTCGTTGACGGACTCGACGGCCATCTGGGCTCCGAACACCCCGGTCTCCACGTGCGCGCCGCGCTCCCGCAGCGCCGCCACGACCGCGTCGACGAGCGGCGCGGCGTCCTCTGGCCGGGCCGCCGCCAACCATGACGGCCGCCGTCCCTTGCGCACGTCGCCGTAGAGCGTGAACTGGCTGATGACCAGCAGCGGCGCCCCGGCCTCGGCGCACGACCGCTCGTCGACGAGAATCCGCAGCTCGTGCAGCTTGCGGGCCATCGACGCGGCCGCCTCCGTGGTGTCGTCGCGGTGCACGCCGAGCAGCACGAGCAGGCCCTCGCCGTCGATCTCCCCAACGGTCGCGCCGTCCACCCGCACCGCGGCGCGGCTCACCCGCGCGGCCACGGCCCTCACGACGCGGGCCCCGAGCAGGAGAGGCGAGGCAGCACGTCACCGATTCTCGCCGACGCCCGATAATCCGATGCAGACGGGCCGAGCAGCATGCTCCGTGAGTGACACGGATCGGCCGTGACGAGGGCGTTACTCTTCTGTCGTGCCGCTCTACCTGAGCCAGGACGCCGATGCCGACGCGTTGCTCGACCGCGACCCGCTTGCGCTGCTGGTCGGGATGCTGCTGGACCAGCAGGTCCCGATGGAGCGGGCGTTCGCCGCGCCCGCCGAGCTGACGCGCCGGCTCGGCCGTGACCACCTCGACGCCCGCGAGCTCGCCGAGCACGACCCGGACGCGCTGGTGGCGCTGTTCTCCACGCCGCCCGCGCTGCACCGCTACCCGCGGTCAATGGCCGGTCGCGTGCAGGCCCTGGCTGCGGCGCTGGTGGAGCGCCACGACGGCGACGTCACTGCGGTCTGGCGGGAGGTCGCCGACGGACAGGAGCTGTTCCGACGCCTCGGCGCCCTGCCTGGCTTCGGCCCGCAGAAGGCCCAGATCTTCACGGCGCTGCTCGGCAAGCAACGCGGCGTGACCCCGCTGGGCTGGCGGGAGGCGGCGGGCGGGTACGGCGAGGACGGTGTGCACCGCTCGGTCGCCGACGTCGTGGACGCCGCGTCGCTGGGCCGGGTGCGGGAGTACAAGCAGGCGAAGAAGGCCTCGGCGAAGAAGGGCTAGCATCGCCGACGTGCACCAGGTGCCCGCGGCACGGCGCGGTCTGCGCGTCACCGACCCCGACCAGGTGTGCGACGCCGCGGCGGTGCTCGCCGACAGCGCCCAGCTACAGCACTCCGCCGCCGTGCTCGACGCGCTGGGCGAGGTGAACCGGCTGAGCATCCTGCTCGCCCTGCACCACGCCGGTGACCTGTGCGTCTCCGACCTCGCCGTGGCCGTCGGCATGAGCGACAGCGCCGTCTCGCACGCCCTGCGGTTGCTGCGGGCACACGGGATGGTCACCGCCCACCGCGAGGGTCGGCTGGTGCGCTACCGTACCGTGGGCGGGCTGGCGCGCCGGTTGCTCGAGGTGGTGTCCGAGGACATCGTCGGTGACCTGGACCTGCACACGCACGGCCCCACCGCCAGGTGATCGCGTCGAGATGTACGTTATCGCCCACTGCAGGGCGCTGGTGTTCATCTCGTCGCGATCATGCCCTGTTGCGGTAGCGGCGGGCCATTGCTGCACCGCTGGTGGTGAGGGCGACGAGGGCGACGACGGCGAGGACGAACGGCCAGGAGCCCGGGGATGTGCCGTAGGCGCCCAGGGCGACGTAGGCGATGGTGCCGGGAACGATCCCGAGCGCGGTGCCGATCACGTAGTCCCGGGTGCGCACGGCGGTCAGCCCGGCCGTGTAGTTGATCGCGGTGAAGGGCAGCACGGGCACCAACCGCACGGCGAGCACAGCGAGGACGCCGCGGCGGCGCAGCAGGTCATCGACGCGAGTGACCCGCGCTCCGGTCATCCGTTCGACCGCCTCCCGTCCCAGCATACGGCCCAGGCCGAACGCGGTGAGCGCACCGATCAGCGCGGCGAGCAGGACGATGGCAACGCCCACGCCCAACCCGAACAGCAGACCGGCTACCGCGGCAAGGACGTTCTTGGGCAGCGGCGCGAGGGTCAACACCGCGTACAGCGCGACGAACAGCACGGGTGCTGCCACTCCCGCGGCGGCGATGTCGCTGCGCAGCTGGGCCGGGTCCGGGAGTCCGACGAGGACGGCGACTGCGACACCCACCGAGACGATGATCGCGAGCACGCCCAGCCGGACCCACACGGCGCGGCCGGTGTATGTCACGCCGTGCCCGCCACCGTCGGGTCCGTCACCGGCAGCAGGGTAGCCCCGAATCATGTGCGCTGGGGTTCGGTTGTCACCGTGATGTCGGCTTTCCGCTCCACGTGGTCGTGCTGGTCCCGCAGCCGGCGCCTGTTCCGCCACAGCCGGCGGGTGGCGTGCCCGCCGGCGAGCAGCAGGAGCAGCATCGAGCTGCCACCGTGCCACGGGATCGCCGCGCTGACCCCGACCGCCTGGACGATCCCGGACACCGTGGCCACCAGCGCCGAACCGAGGAGCGCGGTGGTCGCTACGGCCCCGGGTGCGCACGCCGCGGCGGAGCACGGCCCGGTAGATCCGGCGCCGCCGGGTGACGTGCAGGACGGTCAGCGCGGCCCACGCCGAGCCGAGGACGACGTGCGGCACCGCGAGCGGGATCGTCAGGAACGACACCAGCAGCGACGCCAGCACGGCCAGCTCCAACCCAAGCCGCCTCATCGGTCGGCCTTCCGGAGCAGCGCGCCGAGCAGGAACAGGAAGGCCACCGCGAACAGCACGAATCCGAGGGCGTGGGTGTACTCCCACTGGTCGCGCAGCGCGTTGAGGTCGGGCGGGACCTCGCCGGGTGCGAGTGCGCGGAACCGGGCGTTGACCGGCGTGATGAGCGTCAGCCAGGTGACCAACGCGGCTGCCTGCGCGACGAGGGCCGACGCCACGGGTACGAGCACGTCCCGCCGGCGGCGGACCAGCCAGGTGAGCACGCCGGCCGCCGCGATCGAGCCGACGTAGATCACGGCGCCGACGGTGCCGAACCCGTAGTAGAGCGAGTTGGTCACGCGCAGGTACAGCTCGGGCGGGTAGCCGAGTCGGGGTCCGAGCTCGAGCACGTGGGCGAACTCCAGACCCATGGTCAGGGCCACCAGCAGCAGGGTCGCCGCGTGCCAGCGGCGGACGGCCGTGGTCGGCGGGGTGGCTGTGGTCTGCATGGCCGCCACGTTGCCGGATCGGGTGGGTGAGCACCTCGGTCTGTGGACGGGTCAGCCCTCGGTCCCGCGGCGGAGGACCCCGTGCTGCCAGGCGTGCACCGCGGCCTGGGTCCGGTCGGACAGCCCCAGCTTGGTCAGGATCGCGCTGACGTGGGTCTTGACCGTCTTCTCTCCGATCACCAGCCGGCTGGCGATCTCGACGTTGGACAGCCCCTCGGCGACCAGCCGCAGCACCTCCAGCTCGCGGTCGGTGAGATCGCGCAGCGCGTGCGGTGCGTCGCGGCGCCCGCCGCGCAGCTCCCCGACCACCCGGGTGGCGACCCGCGGGTGCAGCACCGCCTCGCCGGCCGCGGCCGCCCGCACCGCGTCGGCCAGCTCGTTCGGGGCGATGTCCTTGAGCAGGTAGGACAGCGCCCCGGCGCGGATCGCCGGAAAGATGTCGGTGTCTCCGGCGTGCGAGGTGAGCACCACCAGCCGGGTGTGCGGCACCGCCGCGGCGATCCGGCGGATCGCCGCCACTCCGTCCCCACCGGGCATCTGCAGGTCGATCAGCGCGACGTCGGGCCAGTGCCGCTGCGCCAGCTCGACGGCCTCGTCGCCGGTGCCGGCCTCGGCGACGACGTCCAGGTCGGGCTGGGTCGACAGGAAGCCGGTGATCCCGCCGCGGACCAGCGGGTGGTCGTCGGCGACCAACACAGTGATCATCATGGCACCGGGTGCCGGGCGGCGAGCGTGGTCCCGTCCGGGCCGGTCTGCACGTCGAGCTCGCCGTGGCGCTGCGCCAGCCGCTCGGCCATCCCGCGCAGACCCTGGCCGGGCGGCGCCGCGGCCGGGTCGAAGCCGCGGCCGTCGTCGCCGACCACGAGCCGCGCCTCGGCGTCGGTGACCCGCAGGGTCAGCCGGACGTGCCGGGCGCCGGAATGCCGGGCGACGTTCGTCAGCGCCTCGGTCGCGACGCTGCGCATCGGCTCGGCCGGCGTGTCCCCGCCGCCCTCGACGGCCAGCTCGGCCAGCACGCCGGTGCGCTGCGACCACTGTTCGACCTGTCGGTGCAGCGCCGGCACCAGTGTTTCCTCGTCGGCGGGCCGAAGATGGTCGATGACCTCACCGAGCTGGCGCCCGGCGGTGGCGACGGCGTCGGCCGCGGCGTCCAGATGCGGGTCGGCGCCGAGCCGGGTCCGGGCGCTGGCCAGCTCCAGCGCGGCGACGAAGGTCTGCTGCTTGACCGAGTCGTGCAGCTCCCGCGCCAGCCGCAGCCGCTCCTCCTGGGCGGCCGCCGCGGCGACGGCCTGCCGCGACGCGGCCAGCTCGCGGGCCAGCGCGGTCTGCCTGACCACCGCGACCACCACCACACCCGCGACCGCGGTGATCAACGGCACCGACAGCGCCGGCGCCGATGCCGCATCGATGGTGAGCGCCTGCACGGCTGCCAGCCCGGTGGTGACGGCGGTTGCGACGAGCGCGCGCCGGGCTGGCAAGGTCAGCCCGAGCAGGGCGGCGAGGAAGACCGTCGCCCCGAACCACGCCGAGCCGGCGACCAGCGGCAGGAGCAGCGCGATCCCGGCGACGACGGCGGTGGCCACCGGCGCGGGGTGCGGGGCACCGCGCCGGGCCACCGTGATCGCGGTCCGGACGTACACGACCACCAGCACCAGCACGGCGCCGAGCGCGATGACGAGCCGGCCCGCTGGCAGCGTCGCGCCGAGCGCGATGGTGACCGGGAACGCGAGCAGGGCCAGTCACGCCAGCGTCGCGGCCAGGACCGCAACCGTCTCTCCGGTGGACCTCATAGCGTCCAGTGTCCACCGACGACGCGACATGTCGCTGCGTCCTGTCGGTGGTCGGGGCCACCTCGAGCTGGCAGCGGTCGGCAGGCGCTTCCACCGCGTGAGTGGCACCATGAGCTGCGGAGGCGTTCGAGTGGCTGGCGGACGCAGCGCATCCGAGGGACGTGACCGACGAGCGTCAGCGAGGAGGACACGTGACCGACCCGCAGCGTGCGGCCGAGCCGGTGCTGATCACCGATGCCGCTGTCTCCTACGAAGAGGAGCTGACCGTCCGCAAACGCCGCTACAAGATCATGATGGGGTTGCGGATCCCGTTCATGGTGCTGGCGGCGGCCTTCTACCAGATCCCGTGGCTGGCGGTGACGCTGCTCGTGATGTCCATCCCGCTGCCGTGGATCGCCGTCCTCATCGCCAACGACCGGTTGCCCAAGAAGCGCGAGGACCCCAACCGGTACCGGGTCGAGACACGCCAGATCGAGCATCGCGAGCACCCGGTCATCGAGGGCTGACCCGGCCTGCGCCGCGGGGGCGGCCACCACCTGCGGACGGTCAGGCCGCCAGTGCGACGGCGACCTGCGCGGCCAGCTCCGCGTTCGCCCGCACGAGCGCGAGGTTCGTGCGCAGGCTCGCACCACCGCTACCGGTGTGGAAGTGCTCCAGCAGCGCGGGCGTGACGTCCTTGCCGGTCACCCCGCGTTCGGCGACCAGGGCGAGGCCCTCATCGAGGAGCCGGTCGTGCATTTCCGCGTCGAGCTCATCGGCCTCCGGGACGGGTTGGGCGAGCACCGCGCCCGCCCGCGACCCGAGCGCGCGGTGCGCCCGCCAGACCGCGGCCACCTCCCCGGGCGAGTCCACCCGCCAGGGCACCGGGTGTCCGGAGTCGCGCCGGTAGAACCCGGGGAACGCGTCGGTGCGGTAGCCGAGCACCGGCACCGACTCGGTCTCCAGCACCTCCAGCGTGGCGGCGACGTCGAGGATCGACTTCACACCCGAGCAGACGACCAGCACGCCGGTGCCGGCCAGCGCGGCAAGATCGGCGGAGACGTCCCAGCTGTCCCGGGCCCCGCGGTGCACGCCGCCGAGGCCGCCGGTGGCGAACACCGCGATCCCGGCCGCGTGGGCGAGCGCGGCCGTCGCGGCCACCGTCGTCGCGCCGTCGCGGCCGAGCCCGACGGCCACGCCGAGGTCGCGGACGGAGAGCTTGACGAGGTCGCCGCCGCAGACGCGGTCCAGCTCGGCAGGAGACAGGCCCACCCGGGGCACGCCGCCGAGCACGGCGACCGTGGCTGGCACCGCGCCGTGCGCGCGGACGGCGGCCTCCAGCTCGTCAGCCGCCGTGCGGTTCTGCGGGGCGGGTAGGCCATGCGCGAGCAGCGTGCTCTCCAGCGCGACGACGGCGCGGCCGGCCGCGAGAGCGTCGGCGACCTCCGGAGAGGTGCGGAGAGGGGCCGGTTGGTTCAGTTTTCGCAAGGTGCGTTCGACCGGCGTGGGTGAGCGTCCGTGTCGACGTCTGTGGCGGCTCCGGCCAGCTTCAGCTCGGCGACGACCTCACCCAGCGGCCGGGTCGTGGCGCCGGTCGCCAGCTCGGCTTCGGCGTCACGAGCCAGCCCGGACAGGTAAGCGTCCTCGGCGGACTCGGCCGCCTCGGCGACCTCAACCGGGACCACCGCACCGACTCGCTGGCCGCGCTTGGTGATGTAGGTGATCTGACCCGCGTACCTCGCCCGTCCGAGTACATCGGCCAAGTGATCTCGTGTAGCTGAGATCGGCATCTCGTCCGGAACCGAGTTCACTCGGTAAGCGTACGACGTGATCCTGGCGCTGCTTGTCGCCGCTGTCTACGTGGTGACCTGCTGGGGTGACAGGATCACGAGCGTGAGCCCACGACACCGGCACACGGTCAAGGAGATCGAGGCCCTGCTGCGCTCGCTGGAGTCCCAGGGCTGGCGAGTGAAGAAGGACCGGAAGTACTACAAGGCGTACTGCCCGTGCGGACTGCACAAGAAGACCGTGCACCTCACCCCCTCCACCACTGGCTACCTGCGCAACCTGGTGGGATGGTTGAGGCGGGAGACGTGCTGGAAGGAGGACCGGTCATGAACAGCTACTACGTGGAGCTGCGCTACATCGCGCCGGACGCGGAACGCGACGACCTCGACCGGCACAGCGACGCGGTGATGGACGCGCTGCTCGTCGAGCCCAACCTGGCCGACCCAGACGTCGGGGTCAACTTCGGGACAGGCGCGGTGGACGTGTGCGCCAGCGTGCAGGCTGACGACGAGCCGACCGCGCTTCGCGTGGCGCTCGTCGCGATCCGGTCCGCCGTTCACCATGCTGGCGCGGCGACTCCGCGATGGGACGCTGCGCTACAACAGGTCATCAGTCGAGTTCGCCCTGCCGCGATGGTGGACATCTGACGGCTGCTCAGACATCCGGCCCAGAGTCTGTCTCGACGCTCTCAGCGTCCTCGGGGACGGTCGGAAAGGAGATCAACGGCCGAGCGGCTCCCTTATGTCGCCGTATCCGGTGCCAGCTGGCTGACACCCTGGGCTACGGCGGGTGTTGCCAGTGCCAGCGCACAGCGTTGCCGCACCAGACTGCCTCGCGCCTATCGGGGAGGCCCCAGTGATCGTCCCTGGTGGCTGTTCTCACGGGGCGCCATCTCTTCTGGTACTGCTCATGGAGACACGGGCTGAAGATGCGGTCAACGGGAGTGTGGTGAGCCAATCCTGTAGTTGGCGGTGTCGGAACTGGATGGAGTTGCCGGCCATGCGCATGAGTCCGGTGGTCAGGCACCAGTCGAGGAACAGGGTTGGTCGTCTCGGGAGGGTGCCGTCACGGGCGGCGGAGCGGACGCCCAGGGCGTAGCGGAGCCAAACGTAGCCGTTCCCGAACGTCAGCCCGCCCGTCAGCCCGCCCGTCAGCCCGCCCGTCAGCCCGACCGTCAGCCCGACCGCCAGCCCGAACGCCAGCCCGAACGCCAGCCCGCCCGCCAGCCCGACCGCCAGCCCGGCCGCCAGCCCGGCCGCGAGACTGTAGGTGAGGCATTGCCGAGCGAGCACGGTCGCTGAGGGAGCGCTATAGACATCGCCCGCCAGCCCGCCCGCCAGCCCGAACGCCAAGTCGTTGCGGAGGCGGCGTCGGCCACGGGGTGTCCGTACCGCGGCGAGATCGAGTCGCTGCATCGGCGACGCTGCATCAAACGCATCGAATCCCAGGCCTGCGGCGCACAGCAGGAGGACGACTCCGAGGGCGCGCCCGAGGAGGTCTGGCACCGCCACCAGCAATCCGAGCCCGATCGCGAGGAATGGTGTGGCGGTGAGGAGGGCGGGAATCCAGCGGGGGTGGCGGCAATGTCACTTCTTTTAATGATCAGGTTGGTCTCGGTGGGACGCGGTTGCAAGATCATGGTGTGGGTGACGGTGCGGACGGGAGCGGCGTCCACTGGACGGCGGGGATACCGGTCGTGTCACT
>Ga0136634_10000355_pt1 | contig 21144 bp, 17 predicted proteins | sample AntDrymUQ8332106_2_FD_104654 | JGI IMG/M metagenome (GOLD analysis project Ga0136634, IMG submission 104654) | Polar desert sand microbial communities from Dry Valleys, Antarctica - metaG UQ833 (21.06) | ecosystem: Environmental > Terrestrial > Soil > Desert | place: Antarctica: Dry Valley... | reverse complement strand
CATAATTTAATCTGCAAGATTTTATATGTAAATTTCAATTTTCATGCAGATTATTTCACGCTTTTTTATCCTCAAAATCTTACCAATTGTGGATTACTTGTATTTTTAAGGGACGACTATTTATTCTTTGTGATATGCACCTTAGCCTTTTGGAAAATTGCTTTTGCTATTCTTAACCGGTCTGCGATCTTTTTCCCTAGCTGGTATTCTTTTGAATTCATCAATTCTGCAAGCCTTCCTTCAAGTTGACGGATGGTATCATACATAGCCACGGGGTCAACATGCTGGTGAACATATTCCTCATGTAATTCGATCAGGTATCTGTCAGTATTTCTGTAAAAATAACTCGTTCCCTTTTCGTTAAATATGCAAATGATAGTATCGAAATATTTTTTTGTAATGCCCTTATCTCTAAAACACCTGATATTCATGTGGAAGTCAGCATAAATGGGATAATTGAGATCATAATTTCCAAGTTTATCAAAAATATGTTTTGAATAAAAAATGGATTGGTGACAGATGTTTTCCTGGTTTCTCATCAGTTTGAGATAATGTTTTTCTTCACCTACCCTTGCACGACTATGTTTAAATAAAACATCCCCGTAAATAAAATCAGTAGTTCCATAAAAGGGAAGGGAAAATAAATTGCTTAGCACTTTTTCATTATGAAATACATCATCGCTTCCCATAAAGTATAAGTAATTTCCGCGGGCTCGTTCAATACCTTTATTCATGGCATCATAAATACCCTTATCCGGCTCAGAAACAAAATGTAACCAGGGATATGTGTTCCTATATTCTTTTAATATACCTGTTGTTTCATCTTGCGAGTTTCCGTCAATTACAAGGCATTCAATACAGTCTACTTTCTGCATTACAATGCTCCTTATGGTTTCCCTGATTGTTTTTGCCGAATTAAAAGTTGGAATAATAATAGATAGTTTTTGCTGCTCCATAGTATCAGGTATCAATCAAAACATGGATAGCTTTCCGGATTTTTTCGGGGAATACATTTTTCACCTTTCTGAAAACCTTTCTATTAAAGGGTAAATGATTATAGGCATCCTGGTCAGCTTTAAGAATTTGTTGCCTTCGCCATTCAACATAATAACATGATAATGGCTTAAATTCCGCATAACCCAATTCAATAAGTTCATTTGCATAATCCTGATATAATTTTAATAAGTCAGGCCGGTTGGTAAAGTCAAAGCGGTTAAAAACAGGATGGAGTCGAAGTTCACTTAAAGGATTCAGAGTGCTGAAATGATAGAAAAAAAGTGGTTGGTCTCCATTTACATAATATTTTTCTTCTGCAATACTGAGCAGCCGTTCATGCAGGTTCCATGGACCCATATTATAACCAGGATGATTTATGATTTTCACCTTTTGGTGCAGAAGCGGAACCAGGTTCATCCATAATTGATCCACAAATAACCCTTTAGCAAGATTATCATAACCATACTGGTACGTCCGGGCCTTCCACCAAAACAATAATTCCAATGTTTTTTCAGATCTTTTTAATCCCAGGAATCCAAGATTGTAAAGACCAAAATTTAAAAAATCATTTTCGAATGGGGTTTTACCATCAATAGGGATTGGGGTTAAAATATGAGGGGTTAGTAGTACTTCATATGATTCAAGGAAAGAGCTGAGCTCATGAAAATCCTGGTATATGTAAATGTCAGGATCAAGATAATATATGTACTCCGCCACTGTATTAGAAAAAAGATATAAAAACACCTGGGGCTTTACAGCGGTATTTAATTCAATAATATTATATCTATCGGCAAGCGAAAGTATTGATGTTTCGATTTTCTCAATCTCAATAAGTTTAATACGGAAATCATGGCAAACATTTTTGTCAGATTTCTTATCTACCAAAATTATATAAAAATCAGAGCTGGGGTGATGACGTAAAAACGAATGACCTAGTGCGAGAGCCTGTGCAAAATAATTAGTTGAGCAAAGTGTAAATGCTGCGATCATACATTCAAATGCTTACCTGTCAATATTAAACGTTACGAGATAACTTTTTACTTCCCTGACCACTACGAATAACATACTATTTATATCCTGCATTCATTTAAGATTTGCAATACTTTAATTTCATTGATGAATCCGGCTCTACCCATTTCTTCTTTTCATGCGAATAAGTTTTAATAAGAATAGCGGGATTACCTCGTACAAGACTATAATCAGGAAATGACCTTGTTACTACCGAATTAGCAGAAACGATGCAATATTTGCCTAAGGTAACACCCTGGCAAATTACTGCTCTTAAACCAATGGCGGAGTAAGCACCAATTTTTACATACCCTGTTGTGATCAGTTTTCTCTTACGGATGGGTATGTTTTCTTCAGGCATAGTACTATGGGTATGATCTGATATAAAAACCTGGTGTGATATTTCAACACCGTCCTCAAGGATGATCTTATTAATAGATGTTATCATACAATGATCACCAATAAAAACATTGTTGCCAATCGAAATCTGGGGAGTAAACTTTTGATTACTATAAGGATAAGAATCGTAAGCGGATAACCAGGCCTGCGAACCCATATAGCAATTTTCACCGAATTGAATATACTCTTTCCCTTCCAGTCTCATTGGCTGCGCAATATTGGTTCCAACACCTGTCTTAAGACCATAATTTGGTTCAATTACTTTCTCTATCCCATTCACTGGAATTATTATTCTTTTCGCAGCACGTAAAATTCTTACAATCATAATAAAAGTTCCATTTTTGAGAGGAATCTGCTTTTAATACCTGATGAAGATTTCAAAAATCAGCCCGGCTTTTGAATGTCAGGAGCAGATTTTTGCCTGGATCCGTCTATGGCTGTGGAAATATTTAGCATATTGGATGTTGCTGGTGTGCTCTGGCTCATGTGACTTAATATCATCTCGCTATAAAATGTTGTTGTTAAAACGCGAGCTATTTATTGATTTCCAAAACAGAATACTATCATTTCTAAAATTCAAACATAACCTATATTGACTACTCGTATATTAAGATATTATGATCGTTGAACTGAAGACAGAGTAAGTAAAATCCCCATTGTTATATTTCGTTGATAATGATCATTTCAAAACAATCAATTTTATGGACGATAAAAAATGAGCATGGCTAAATAATCGGTTTCTTGAAAATTTCAAAACATATTTGAGTATAATAAGCCGCTTATATTTTAAATCAATTAGTTTTTTAATAAACAATTTCATGCAGGTCCAATGCTGAATAATTAGATTTTCCTTACTGAGGGGCGTTACAGACGCAGGAAGGCAAGAGCTCCATTTGTTGCTGACTTTAATGGCACTTTGCATCCACTGTTTGTTGAAACTCCCTTCAGAGTAATGATGAATCAAAACATCGAATACCACGCAAACGGCAAACTTCGTTGAGACTTGAAGGGAAAAATCAATATCATATCCATGAAATCCTTGAAATGAATCAGCATCAAATTGAAACTGCCTGAAAACATCACGCCTGGCACACATCCAAACTCCATCTAAAGACACGACCTTTCTAATGGATAATTTATTTTCAGGGTAATTGGATTTGTGAATATAGGCGTGCCCCTTTGCTGCATACTTATAATGCTGTATGATGTTGATTTCGCTATCATGTATTACCGGAGACCAGCTCCATGGAACCATGGATTTCGAGGATCCTCCTGCAACTCCAATAATACCTACACCCGGATCATTTAAATGCTTTCTTACTATTAAACCCCAGTTTTTTGTTTCGAAAGAAATGTCCTCGTGCATGAAACAGAATATATCACCTTTAGCAGCCAATGCACCTTGATTATAAGCATGGCAGATACCGTACTTCGATTCTGTATTATCTATACTGATTATTTCGAAAGCCTCGCCGATGGTTTCCCGAATACTTTCTGATACTTTTTCGAGTTCATTTTTTTTTACTGAGCAAATTATAATTGAAATCATTGGTAACCCATTATCGAGTTGTACAGTTCATCCTGATAATTTATGATTCCCGCAAGGATGATTACCTGGAATAATTTATTTTATAAACCATTGAATCACTTCAAGAATTATCCGGAAGACAATTCTGATGACACTTCAAAAACCTTGATTTTCTTTTGAAAAGTTTGTGTTTGTTTCTTTACTGTCACCCACCAGAGGCAGGTATAGAGAGAAATTGCAAATGCGATTATTACCAAAATACTAATTTCAATCCTATAACTGCTTAATAAAAACGCCAGCATGACTGACCCTATATTCACCAAGAGTAATATTCCTGTAGTTTGTAAGTGGGTCAGGTTTAGATCGACTAATAGATGATGAATATGATTTTTATCTGCAGAAAAGGGGGATTTTTTACTCAAAATTCGTATGGTGAAAACCCGCAGGGTATCGAAAATCGGCACAATAAGAATACTTAATACAATAGCAGGAGCTGATTTAAATAGTGAATCAGGAATAGTATTCAGTTTGGATTTTTCAATAAAAGAAATTGAAAAGATAGCTATCACAAATCCTAATAGCAGCGAGCCAGAATCGCCCATAAAAATCTTTGCCGGGGTCCAGTTGAAGATTAGAAATCCCACCAGGGATCCTGCCATTATAATAGCGAGCAGTACAAATCCGGGTTCTTGCAATTTCCAGAACAAGAAGGCGAAAACCAGGCATACTAATATGCCAAGACTTGCTGCGAGAGAATTGATGCCATCAATTAAGTTAAATGCATTGACTAAAAGCATTATAAATAGAACAGATATAGCAACACTTACTCCATATGGAACATCGTGAAATCCCAAAATTCCATGAAAGTCAGTAAAGCGTGCGTCTGCAAAAATGGTAACTATAAGAGACACGACAAGCTGAGCGACAAATTTTTTAAAAGGATTCATACCAACTAAATCATCTGTAAGCCCAGTAAGAAATAAAATGATTCCAGCCCCGAAAATATAATTCAAATGGTGAATGGTTTGGGCAGGAACAAATAGGGAGGAAGTCAAAATCAAAGATGCAAAAATTGCAGCCCCCCCCAAATTAGGAGTTTTCAGAATATGTATTTTCCTGTTCTCCGCAGGCTCGTCAAAAAGTTGTTTTACCTGGGAAACATAAATTGTTTTTTTAATAGAATAAATAACAAATAGAATAGATACCAAGAAACTAAATCCGATTGTGAAAATCATAGAAAGCATTTTAACAGGTCATCGAAGGTAGTCATCATCATATTTTTAAAGTTGAAGGATTCATCATTTTAATATTAATTTTTTTTATGAATGAAGCAAGAACTATAGGTGGATTAGGGCCAACCTCCACCCCTGATAACTTTATAGTAACCTTCAATGACTTACTTTACAATCATATGGCGTCGTACAAAAACATTTATTTCCGGTTTCTCTCTTTATTGCCTATTAGAACGATCCAATCAATTATTTCGATACCCACCTTATTCCCATTCCATCATATCGTATCCAGTGAGGTGGTGCCCCATGTAAAACACTTGTTTGCATTTAAGAATGTCCGCCAGTTCAAAGACGATCTTGATTGTTTATTAAAACATTTTAATCCTGTTTCTGTAAATGATTTGATTACAGAGATAAACTCCAATCAAAGATTTCCAAAAAATTCGTTTTTGTTAACCTTTGATGATGGTTTTAGGGAGTTGTATGATGTTGTGGCTCCGATTTTAAAATCGAAAGGGGTACCTGCAATATTTTTTGTAAACCCCGCTTTTATTGACAACAAAGAATTGTTTTACCGTTGCAAAGTGAGCCTTGCTATCGAAGCACTGTTAAATGAAAACAATAATAAAGCGGTTCTGGGGGAATGTGCAAGAATAATGGGTGATCAAATTAGATCCACTGAAAGTGTAATCAATCATTTAATAAGAATAAACAACCTTAATGCACCGCTTGTTGATGAAGTTGCGGTCGTTCTTAATATTTCATTTAGTGATTATTTAAAGGCGAATCAGCCTTTCTTAACTACAAATCAAATACTTGAGTTGAAGGAGAAGGGATTCTCCATTGGAGCGCATAGCTGGAATCATCCCTATTACCATTTGATATCCGTTGAAGACCAACGGAATCAAACAATCAGCTCGTGTAATTTTGTCCATGATAATTATGGGGCCGAGGTAAACTTGTTTTCGTTTCCGTACAATGATGAAAAGATAACACAAACCTTTTTCAACAGCATGAATGATAAGTCGCCCGCGACCGATCTCTTCTTCGGGGTACAGAATCAAAAGTATGAACTTAATAACAGAGTGGTCCATCGCTTCAATGCAGAAAATCCTAAAATACCCATGGATAAACTATTAAACCGAATAATCGGTGAAATCCTTCTTCAACAAGTCAGCCGGAAAAATAAAATGATAAGAAATTAATATATGGTTTCTATAATTATAATATACCGGGTGAATTTGACGGCATAAATAAATTCTCCCTTTAACTTATTGTTACTATTCCTTAGTCACCGGAAGCTGTGTAAATATCATTGACCTTTGGTAATATATTTGAATCAAAGAGAAATTGAATTGAAATAGCGATCCCCAGTTTTTACGTTGCCAATAGAATTAAGAAGAATGCGACAAATCATAAAGAAAATAATCCCACGATCCATTTTAGAAGGTTATCGAAATCATTCTAACCAGAAATTAATCAGAGAATATAGAGGAGATAAGGTATTGTGTTCAGTCTGCGGTTCAAGTTTCCGGAGCTTTGCACCTTATGGCGTTACAAAAAGGGACAATGCACTCTGTCTGGCTTGTGGATCATTGGAAAGACATAGATTATTATGGAAATATCTTCATGAAAAAACCAATCTCTTTATTGATACCGCTTCCTTGAAATTATTACATGTTGCACCGGAGAAAGCCTATTACGATGTGTTTTGCAAATTGAAACATATAGAATATTACCCTTGCGATTTATTTCCAGATATATTCAATTTCAATGGTAGTGTTAAAGTGCAAAAAGTAGATATAACCGATATTCCCTTTGAAGAAAACTATTTTGATGCAATCATTTGCAATCATGTGCTAGAACTTATTCCAGATGACAAACTTGCAATGAGGGAGTTGTTCAGGGTAATGAAAACACCATCCTGGGGAATTTTCCAGGTTCCTATTGATGTAAACAGGGAAGAAACTTACGAAGACTTCTCAATAACTACACGGGAAGAAAGAGAGAAAGTTTTTGGATGGCCTGACCATGTGAGATGGTATGGAAAGGATTACAAAAAGAGACTTACGGATGTTGGCTTTGAAGTTACAGAAGATAATTACGCGTCGAAGTTTTCAGTTGAAGAATTAGCAAGATTTGGTTTGATGGGTTCAGAAGTAATATTCTATTGCAGAAAGTAAGCTTTGTTGAAATCTTAAGAAGTAGAAATGCAAAAAATAATTGATAAGATTGTTCCTGGTTTTATTCGAAAGGGTATTACAGATTATGAACGTCAGAAACAAATCAAAAAGTATGAAGGGAATGATGTACTATGTCCCATCTGTAATTCTACATTTAGTGGGTTTGCACCCTTTGGAATCGTCAAGAGAGAAAATGCTCAATGTTTGAATTGTGGATCCCTGGAAAGACATAGATTACTTTGGAAATACTTTAACGACAAAACCGATCTTTTTGGGGGGAATAAAAAATGTAGAGTTTTACATTTTGCTCCGGAACAATGTTTTTATGATTATTTCTGCGAGAATAAAAACATAGATTATATACCCTGTGATCTTTATCCCCAGATTTTTAAGTATAAGACAAAGGTGCCAATAGAAAAAGTTGATATCACTAATATTCCTTTTCCGGATAATAGTGTTGATGTTATTATATGCAACTATGTAATGAATTGCATTCCGGATGAGCAGCTCGCGCTTTCGGAAATGTATCGTGTTTTGAACAAGGATGGATGGGGCGTATTCCAGGTACCAGTAGACTTAAACCGGAAAGTAACTTACGAAGATTTTACCATAGTCACCCCCCTTGGTAGAGAGCGGGCGTTTGGGATGAGTGAATGCGTAAGATGGTATGGAAGAGATTATGCAGAAAGACTTATGCGAGCAAGGTTTGATGTTGTTATCGATGATTATATAAGAAAGTTTTCTTCAAAGGAATTATTCCAATATGGGTTAATGGATTCTGAAATGATTTACATTGGACGAAAATCATAAATTAGAATCCGGGTGCAAAGAACAATGTTTAAATTATCAATACTCATCAAACCTTAATTTTATGATCATATGCAAACGTTTTCCTGAATAAACTCAATCCCCCGTATGGAATTTTTTTACAATAAGTGTAAACATGCTCCATCCCACCTACGAATGGATAGATGGCCAAATGACCCAAGAATTTTATCCATTCCTTGTTTCTAAAACTGTTTAGAATACTGATTTTATAATACCTCGTTTTATACTTGCGAATCCAAAACGATTTTGTTTCAGTGTTCGCTGACTTGAACGCTTTGATTCTTCTTAAACAACTTTCCCTGATTATTTCATAATGTACAAGAGTTGCGTGGTATTCTTTACCTGATGTAGAGATGCTTCCTTCATGAATTCTATAATAGTACAATGGTTTATTTATAAATAAAAAATCTCCGGTCTCCTCCATTTTATAATACAAGTCCTGATCGATTGCTTTCCTTTTATGGGCCGCTAAACCTTCGGTTTTTAAATAACAACTTCTTTTAAAAGATGCAAAGGCATGCACACTCCCATCACTTATCAGCAAATAAGGAGTATCGGGAGGTAACGCCTTTGGGTAATCAGCTATCCTGTTTACTCTCAAAAGTGGATCGCAAATATAATGGGTTGAATAAATTAAACTGGTGGAAGGATTTGTCAAATGCGCATCGTACATGATCTGTAACGCATCAGGAGTAATTGCATCATCCGGATCGAGGAATGCCATTAGTTCACCATGGGCTAGTTCTGCACATTTTCGTTTTGAATACCCGCAACCTTCATTGATTTTGTTTTGGTAAACTTTTATCCGTTTATCCGGTAATAATTCTAAAGCGATATCCCTGAAATTATCGGTAGAAGAATCATCAACAAGAATTATTTCCCAATTGGTATAAACTTGCTGCTGTACGCTTTTGATCGCTTCTAAGAGAAAACGGGAATTATTATAATTGGCTATTAGGATTGAAAACAGCATATTAATTTATTCATTAAATGACTGGTTCACTTTCTCCACTGAATGATTTTGAATAACATACTCATGAGCAGTATTTATTACTTTATTAATCAGAACTTCATTATGCGCGATTTTTGAAATGATCTCAGCGTCCCTGTTGAGCTGGCCACACAGGAAAAAACCGTTTTTGCCATCTTCTATGATTTCAGGAACCGTGTTCACATTATTTGTAAATACAACTTTTCCATTCTTTAGACTATTTAAGATGCTGCCACTGGATGGATAAAAAAAACCATAATCACGAAAAGGCAACAAGGCAAAAGTAGCCTGTTGAAAAATCCATTTTAAATCTTCATCTGGCACATACCCCAAATAATGAACATTTTGTTTGTATTTACTTTTAAGTGAATCGTAAAATGTTTTTTGGCCATCGAGTGGTTTTCCGACAACATAAAAATCACTACCCCCAGGCATTTCGCCTAGTAATCTTTGATGGAGTTTCAAAGAATATTCAATCCCCTTATTAGGTCCAATAAATCCAAAATAAATGAAATTATTATTAATTGCCTTGGCAGTGGTTATTTCCGAAGTATCAACAATGTGCGGCAAATAGTGAACATTAGAAGCGTGGTATGTGGTTTTAACGGTAGCTACCCCTTTCCTGGATAATACATAAATTCTGTTTATTTTTTTCACATAGGGTTCCAGCTTTGCAAAGTTGTTCCAATGAATATCATAAAATTTCGAAAATTTATTCAACAATGGAAATCTGAACTCATGAAAGGGATATTTAATTAAAGGAGCGTCGTGAAGGGTTACTGTAATATTCCTATAGTTTGCCCGTATCATTCGCATCAAAATTTCGATCTCTTTTTTTTGAAAGATCCCTAATTCAATATGAACATAATCTTTGGACGCTATGGCCGAGAAAATTTCTGAGAATTTACTCGAACTGTCTATTTGGATATAGCCTTTTTCCTGAAGTATTAAGCGATAAAAATCACGTGAATATTTATTGATTCCCGATACTCCAGCATGTGAACTTATATAGAATCTTTTCATCGGTTATCAAGTGTAATTCCCTTGTTTGAAGATGATTTATTATTTAAAACAAGATTGTGAATAATGAGATTAGAATGCTGCTTCTCTTTTAACCTCGAGATTGATTCACAAAGCTGTGGGTATCTTTTTTTGATTTCTATCAATTCTTTAATATAAGCCAGGCTCCATTTCAGGTAAATGATTCTTCCATACTTTTTTGGCGGGATACAAAAATATTTCACCAAACGAAAAACACTAAGGGAGAGATGAAATGTCCAATTCGTAATATGCTTGTGAATGTATCTTGCACTTATATGTGCATAATACAGGTTCCGTACTGGTCCATCTGTACCAAAGGCAATAAATAGTTTTTGCAGGTATGCAAGGGTTAAACGCTCTTTTGGTATAAAATGGAAAAACTTCAGGTCATCTGTGTATTGTAGTTTATACCCTTTTAAAACCAGTGCATAGGTCAGTTCTGTATCTTCTGAAGAACTGAGCTTTTTTCCAATCCGGCCTGACATTACCGGAGTAAATCCGGAATTATATAGATCCATTAAGTATTGTTTTCTAACAACCAGGCCGGCGCCGTATAAATTTAATATGAGGCCATTTTCTGTGTTTAAGGATTGTTCTCCCAGGGCGAAGGCTTCTGCATACTCATCAAACCAAATGGGAGGATTTTGATTTTCAAATATGGGTATACCTAAACCCCCGCACGCAGCAATGCGACAATCAGAATCTATAATCTCCTTGGCAATCTGAATATATTTTGGATCAAGCCAGTTGTCATCATCGCAAAAGATAAGAGTACCAAAATGGGCTTCACGAATCCCTCTATTCCTAGCTTCTCCCAGTCCAGGCTTTAGCTCATATACTAATTTCATTTGAGTTTTATTCCCCAACCTATGCCATAGCGTTTCTGCAGTTTGCCCGGTATTATCCGTTGATGCATTGTCGACTATTATTAATTCCCACTTCAGATCTTTCTGAACCTGTTGTTTTGATAGTGCCTGTAATGTTTTCTCAATCCTTTGACTACTGTTATAGCAGCAAAGGATTACCGATACACCTTCATTGGATCCATTAATCATTTTAGTTAGGGGCGAACTAGTTTGAAGGAGAGATAGCATTCGAATTAATAATAAAGAAGTTGTTTACCGAATTGTTAATCATACTCCTTTCTTTGTCTTTAAACCATCCCCACTTATTGAAATACTTAATTGAGGATTTTAAATGATGGACAAGTAGATTAAGATTCTTATAAGAAGCCTTTGCATATCCATGTATAATACTTACAGAAGGATTGTATACAGTACGGTAATATGCATTGATTCTTCTACAGAAATCAGTGTCCTCCAGGTACATAAAATATCTATTATCAAAAAGTCCAACTTTACTAAATACCTCGGCTCTTATAAACATAAAACAACCCGAAAGATTTGGAACTTCCATCACGCTATTATAATCTTTATCCCTAAGTTCATAAGCTGATAAATTCCTCTTAAATAAAAATTTCACAGGGGAAGGAATAAATCTTCGAAGAAATAGATCTGCAGGGGATGGGAGTTTTTTACATAAATATTGTATGTCTCCGTTTCTATACAATACTTTTGGCATTACAAGGCCTACGTCTTTATTTGATTCCATAAATGCGAAGAGGTTATCAAGAACCTGTGGACCAAATTCAATATCAGGATTTAAAATAAGATGATACAGTGATTTGTCCTTTGCCTTTTCTATAGCAACATTGTGACCTCCTCCATACCCGAGATTTCTACCGCAGTACATGTATTCAATTTGAGGTGAATCAAAATGATAGCGAAGGGAGTCATCTGCGGAATTATCCATCAAATAAAGCTTCACCTTTTTAGAACAATTTAAAATACTTTTACTAAGGTTCTTAATCTCTTCAGGAGAATTATGGAAGAGTACAATTGAGCAACTGATTTCCATGATTTTCTAAGATTTAATTGTTTTTAAATGCTGGTCAACAATCGTTTTCCAATGTTTCGCAGAATCTTCCCATGAAAATTTTTTAGCCTGCACCAATCCTTTTTTGCTTAACTCAATTCGCAAATCTTCATCTGAAATAACCTGGACAATGGCATCGCACAAAGATGTTTTATTAACTGGATCAAAATACAAAGCTGCCTCCCCGCACACTTCCGGCATGGACGAAACATTTGATGTAACAACGGGGCAACCACATGCCATTGCTTCGAGCAATGGGAACCCAAATCCTTCATATAAACTCGGAAATACGAGTAAGTACGCTTCGCGGTAAAGGGCTGGCATCAATGCTGAGGGTACATATCCAAGAAAATGGATTTGATCATTAAGACCAAGGTCACTAACCAATTGTCGGAGCCTGGCTAAATATCTCTTTTTCCCACCTGCAATCACTAAAGGGTATTCCTTTCTTACTGTAGCATCAAGATGATTATATGACTGAATAAGGAATTCAAAGTTCTTATGAGGATAGGTTGGCCCAACTGCGAGAAAATAATTCTTTAAAGAATATTTTTCAAATATCTGGTGTTCATTCTGAACCTGATGATAGTGGGATGGATCGTATCCATTATAAATAACATGAACTTTTTCAGAAGGACATTTTAAAAAGCGAAGTACATCTTTTTTTGTTGCTTCAGAAACGGCAATGACCAATTTCACCCTGGAAACAATTAAAGGCAATAAATATTTAAAGTACAGGCGTTGATGAAAGCTAATATTTTTATATCGCAATGAGAGGAGATCATGAATTGTAATAATTTGATTTTGAAGTCTAAAGCTTCCATGCGTTGTTGGACTTATCACCAAATCAAATTTCTTCGCCTTAATCGGATACAAAAAAGTATTCCAGAAAAACCTACAGAATGCTGCAAACTTTCCATACTTCGACGATTGCATGAAATCAGAGATTTTTATAATCTTAACATCACCCTGTATAGACTTCGTATACGGAGTCCATACAGTTATTTCGCTTTGTGTTTCCTTTTTATATAAAAAAGAAAGTTTGTTTATGATATTAAAAGTATAAACCCCAACCCCGGTAGGATGCTCATCAAGCATTGAAGCATTAATTCCTATAAATCCCTTAGCATTGGACATGGTACTCTTTACTGTAAGTTTTTTGCAGGTTGACTTGACTTAAATTTGACTATAGACCATCTCAGAACAAACAACTTCTACAAATGCTGAAGAATTACTTTTATATGGTTAGTTTATCAACATTCATTTTAACATGAACATGAATGCAATCGAGTAAATCAATCGTTGAGATAATTTTCTATTCTGTACAGCAGGTTTGTATTGCGCACTAAATTCAAATGTTACTTTAAACTAATTGTTAAGCATGTGTTACCCTAATATTTTCATTGAGGAATGTGCAAAGATTGTGATCTGAATTATTTTAATTTGCGCTCAAGAGATTAGTGCGGGTGGAAAAGTTTACTTAGAATTGTTATCATTGATTATAATGAGTATTGTTTATGCCTCAAGAAATAGTGTCTGGTCAGTTGAAAGTATCAAAATCATACACGAAAAGATTCCTGGAAAGAAAACTGACTAAATTTTTTATAGTTTTTATCTTCCAGCTAGTTATAAATGAAAATGCCGCCTCTCAAAATGAGAAATGGAGGGGCATGGCAACTATTTCAGCTACCCAGCAAAATATCACTGACGAAACATATAGTTCACTTGCTTACCATGGAATCAGTGTAAGCGGATCTGGATTGGTTCAATACGATGGTGGAAGCACAACTCATAAGCTAGAAATATATTATACCGAGGGCGATCTATCCCCTGATAATAGCCAATTGGCAAGCACTGATTTCAGTTATACTAATATTGACTACACCTATTTACATATTTTAAATGGTAGTGAAGGGGGACGAATCATCAATAAGGTGGGGGCTGCTATTAATATTCTTAACCATAAAAGAAAGTATAAAGAATTTATTAATAATGGCTCTACACGCGATTTTAGTGCGTCATTGAGTGCGGCATTTGAAACCTCGTATTCTTTAAACCACAAACTTAAAGGATGGGGCATCCAAAACTGCATTTCGATTCCCCTTATCTCGGCAGTAAATCAACCCGTTTTTGGATCCGACGAATTTAGCATCCCAACTAATCAGGATTCAAAATTCAGGTCATTCACAAAAAACATGAAATTTCTTAGTTTTCCTTCCTTTTTCAGAATTAAGAACCAATGTAGTTTTAATAAAGAAATCGCAGTCAACCAGGAATTGTGTTTTGCTTATATAGTTGATTATTTCAAGCTTGAGCACAACCGTAACGTAAAACAAATCAATCACCGGTTCGGCATTTCATACGTCTATAAATTTTAGTCATGCGGTTACCCCTAATAAGACTTTTCCTACTTTGTGTTATCTATTTTTTGATCGGTGCTTGTAAAAAGGAAATCACCAATAGCAAATCGAATTTAAAACCGGTCGCCATTTTTAATGAACTTTGGAATCTACTTGACCAGAGATATGCATTATTCTCCATCAAGAATGTTGACTGGAACGAAATTAAACGAGAATACAGTAGTAAGATAACAGATAATATGTCTGAGCGTGAATTGTTCAATTCACTGACCAATATGATCCTTAATTTAAAGGATGGGCATGTTGCACTTGTTTCTCCTTTCGACACTGCTGTGTATGTTCGCTTTTACACAGCATATTCAAAGAATTTCAACTATAATAATATAGTAAAGAATTACCTGAAAAATGATCCAAAACAAATTGGTCCTGTGATTTTTAAAGTAACGGACAAGGTTGGTTATATATATTATGGTTCTTTTGCCGAATCCATGACAGACGAACAATTAAAATTAATATTTGATGAATTAAAAGATGCTAATGGATTAATTATTGATGTCAGAAATAATACTGGTGGAAATACCAGTAATGCCGCACGCCTCGTAAGATTTCTCACAAATGAAAAGACGCTTGTAAAATATGAATTAATAAAAAAAGGAATTGGACATACAGAATTTTTTGATCCTCAGGCATTTTATCTTAACCCCGTAGTTATTCCCTATACAAAGCCTGTAGTGATTCTCACTAATCGGGCTTGTTTTAGTGCGTGTAATGATTTCGTGTTATATCTTTCAGAATACCCAAATGTAAAATTGGTTGGCGATCAAACAGGAGGAGGTGGAAGCATCCCACATAATTATATTTTATCAAATGGCTGGAAAATTCAATATTCCGCTACTATTACTTTATCTCCATCGAAGCAGCCTGTTGAAAATGGGATTATTCCTGACATCCCTATAGGCATAAATTCTTTTGATGAAACTTCTGGACGGGATCCGATTCTCGAAAAAGCTTTCAATCTACTGCGCTGATTTATCATTTTGAATCATTTCAAATGATAAACTTAAGATAATGCTTTGTTAACACTCATATGGGTGCAGAAAGATATGTTTGCAGCCTGATGAAAATTATATCTATGATTTTGCCAGCTGTTAAGTTGCGTTTTGGTAATCATTTATTGATTTTTTTTATTGTTACACTTCATATCGTTAGCATTCGCTCATTTTCTCAATCTTCATTTTCAGGAGATTTAAAAGGAATTATTTATAATGGATCTTCCGGCCAGGCACTTGGAAATATTAAAGTACTTATTGAGAAGGATTCTCAAGCCGCAACTTATGCAGATGGGCATTATCATTTACAGCTTCCAAAGGGAAAACACACTTTAAAAGCTTCTGCTAATGGATTTCAAACAAGATTTATAGAAAATGTGCCCATCCTTATTGGTGAGACTACCAGGTTAGATTTATTTCTTTTTCCGATAGCCCGGAATTTTGACTCCATCAAAATAAAATTCGTTAATGATTCAGTTGGTGGAAGCGACTCAGTAGCCACAATAAGTTTTCTAAAGGCAGTAAATAATAACAAGCACCACCCCTTATTATTAAGTCATAATCTTTCAGACCTCAAATTGGCAGGAAATATAGAGGCCAGTATCGATAAAAACGCCTCCTTCCTTTTGAGAAGATTCAATAATGTAAGTGTTTATGATACTTACTCAAATCCGCATCTTCAAACATTAACTATAAATGGCCTAGGAGACAGATACAACCAGGTACTCTTTAATAACCTTCCACTGAATAGTTTTGATCCCTCAGTAAAATCATATGCTCTAAAGTTAATTCCAGTTGAAGCGATTGAGAGTGTAAGTGTTCAGACAATTGCAGACGGCACAATAAATGCCGACTTTTCCGGCGGCACCGTTAACATTAAAACAAAAGATCTTCCGCAAAAGAATTTTTTATTTATTCAGGGTGGCCTCGGACTTTATAATACCACTAATGGAGAAACTTTTTTGACCGATAAATATCAAAGAACGCAATGGCTTGGCTTTTCAGGAAAAATCAGGAATCTTCCTAAAGGATTTCCCACTACCCGCTCACGTGTGATTTTACATGAACTCAATCTACAGGAGCAGATCGGCTTTTCGAAACAAATGAAAAACAATCTTACGCCAGTAAGTAATTCCACTTCCGTTCCAAATAATAGAATTTTAATAGGCTTTGGAAAGTTATATAAACTTAAAAATGGTAGCAAGCTAGGTATTATTGGATACCTGCACCAACAGAAAATACAACTAATTGATGCAACGGAAGTCCAGGCTTCGCCGAATATTGCAATTAATCCCTATCCTTTTTCAAATACATCATCTCCGCTGATCAGGTCCTTTTCAATGGATACTACTTTTCGGTTTTTATCTGAAGCGAGCGGAATTATAAATATTTCTTACATCAATAAAAGATCTCGATTTTCATTTAAGAATTTTCTTGGAGGGCAGTTTATAAACAATGCCACAAAGCGTTCCCAAATTTTAAAACCCGATGAAGATACAGCTGCTCATTTTGGAATTCATTATTTGAGTGTTCAGCGAAAGTTTATAAATTCCCAATTAACAGGCGAACATATTTTAAGCGATAACCAAAGCTTTAAACTAAACTGGCAGATAGGGTATCAATATTATAACCAGAAAAGTCCTGATGAAAGGAATATTTTGTTAAGTCAAAACCCTTCAAATGAATCTGAGTTTAGGATAGCAACTCAGAGCCAGGCATCATTATTAAATGACGCCACCATTTTTGCGAATACAGGAAGATCGTGGAAGCATTTGAATGATCATAATTTCAATGCGGATATAAATTTCTCAGTGCCGTTTAATTTCCTGGGGCTTTCTCAACACTTTTCTGGTGGATTGTTTATGCAAACAAATTATAGGGTCTCCTATAGTGATTTATTTTTGGTAACTCAGAAGAATTCCAACTATTATCTTCTTGGACAGGTGATGGCACCAGAACGGTACAGTCCAGATGGATTAACAATAAATAATTTTTACAAAAAATTACTTGTAACTGAATTACCGCAAGCTATTTTCTACAGTGCGCCATCTAACCTGGGAAATTATACAGGTTCAAGCAATACAGGTGCTGCCTATATTCAAATATCAAATAAGTTAAGGCGGAAAATCAAATTAACCTGGGGAGTGCGGTTGGAATCTGTTAACCAGTTAGTTTCTAATACTCAATACCAGTACCAGGAATCATTTGAAAAGCCACAAGTTTATACTATCAGTTTAAATTCGAGGGTAGCAAAATTAAATGCCTTACCAAATATAAAACTCAGTTATGCTCCCTTGAATACTATTCAGGTGACAGGGTCGTATTCGAGAACCGTACTTCGTCCACAATTACAGGAACTCGCAAATTATCGTGTATACCATCCCCTATCCTTTTTAATACAACAGGGAAATCCATTATTAGAAAATGCCGCTGTTGAAAATTTTGCCGCAGTGCTTAGTTGGATTCCTGCCGCGAATACGAGCTTAAGTGTTACCGGGTACTACAAAACCATCGATCGCCCTATTGAAAATATAGTAACTAATTATTCAACAGGTAATTTATTGATTACTCCTCGCAATACACCTGATGCAACAATCCTTGGCTTACAGGCAACATTGGAACTAAATCTTTCGACGATCACCAACACACCATTCTTTCGCTACCTATCCCTTTTTGCAAATGGGAATATCAACCGGTCAGATGTTTCCGGAGGACCTGTAAAAGGAGATTATAACATAGGTCAAAGAACAACAAGTACCATCTTCGTACAAGAACATACGCTGACAGGATCACCAGGTTACACCATTAATACCGGGCTCATTATTAATCATCCGAAATGGCCAAACTTATCTGTTCTTTTCCAACAAACCGCCGATTATAAAGATGCCCTGGGATCAGGGAACAGAATAACACTTATAAATGGAAAAACAATTTCAACCACACCAGATTACCGGGTTGCCGAACGCAATCAGTTGGATATACAGATCTCCCAAAAATTCTTTAAATCAACTGTTAAGTTTATAGCAGGTATAAATAATCTGTTAGAAAATGGATTCGTACAATATCAGGATCTCAATGGCAACAAAAAATTTGACACCCCCCTTACTCTTTCAGTTCGAAACAATGGCGCATATTTCCAAAGTGGTATGGATAATACCATTACCAACAATAAATCGCAACGATTGTATTATATCACACTTTCATATTTGTTTAAATAAGAAAGAAGAATCTGCCATCAGGCAAGCTCAGAATTGGTATTAACTAAAAATGTTAATCGTATCTAAATGACTCGTAATTACTATTTGTTTTTGTTTATCCTTATTACCAGTTTACAACTGGCATATCTGAGCGCATGTACAAAAAAGGATACTGAAGAATTAAAAAGAGAAAAACCCGAAAAGAAATTGGAACACAATCCTGCGAATAGAGGGAGAATTAAAATAATTCATTTATTCAAGGATACTGTGTATACTTTATCAGACCCGTTTACCAGAGAAAGTGGAGAACAACTAATAATCGACCCGGGAACAATTATCAAATGTAATGGTGTGAACGCTTCCATCCGTGTATTTCCCGGAGGAATTATCCAGGCTACTGGAACAAATGAAAACCCTGTTGTTTTTACAAGTGGATCTTATTTGGGAACACAAAGAGCAGGGGATTGGAATGGTATTTTTATAGAGGGAAAATCAGCAAATAATTCATCAAACGCGGCTGCAGATGTAACAGATTTTTCAGGCACTCTAAATTTTGTTCGGATTGAATTTGCGTCTCTAACTTTAAAAAGCGTAGGAAGCCGCAGTGTAATTGAGAATGTCCAGGTAAGCTATGGCTTCAATGAGCCTTCTTTTAAAATTGAAGGCGGAACTTTTAATGCAAGGAATCTCGTTTCATATGCATCTAACGCTCCCTCGGATTTTTATTTTACAAACGGTTACCAGGGAAGAATGCAAAACCTGCTTGCATACCGGCATCCTTATTTTGCCAACACCACAAATTCTTACCAGGGCCTTTTGACAGGTCTTTACATAGAGAATAATCAGTTTTCCAATCAAAATGCCCATCCCATAACATTTGCTGCAATAAGTAATATGACTGTACTCGGCCCGGGGAATGAAACAGGTGTCCTTAACCTTTATGCAGATACCAGTATACGAAATGCTGCATGGGTTACAACCGGGCATAGCCTGTTTTCGATTCGTAATTCCTTATTTATGGGATTTAAAGCAGCCGGCTGGTATCTGAACGACTCGCTTTCTGGCAGGAATTTAGTTCAACTGCGTGCTTCATGTCTCTTCAGTATTTTTGAAAATATTTCCGGGAATAGAACATTCTTTCTTAAGCCTGGTTCCTATCCTCCTTTTACTTCAAATGATTTTAAAAATTTTATACTGGATCCACGCTTTCATAACATTTTAAAAGATTCCATTACTTTAAAAGATCCTTACAACTATAACAATCCTAATCCATTTCCAAAAGAAGATTCTTTATTGTTGAACGGTGCTGACTTTACAGGAATTATTTTTAGCGATCCTTTCTTTAGAAAACAACAATATAAAGGCGCGTTGGGAAAAGAGAATTGGATGACGGGTTGGACAAATTTTACGCCACTAAAAACAAATTATAATTTTTATAACTAACGATTCATTCGCCGCATACTAATAAACAATAATTATTACAATGAGCAGAACTTCATTTCCCATTTCCCTCTTCCATACCTGTGCGAAGTATCCTCTTTTGATAATGATTTCATTGGCTATTTGTACAAATGGATTGGCCCAAAAATCTGGAAAGCTTACCGGTAAAATAATGGATGCTTCCAACAATGAGCCACTTTCAGGAGTAAGCATTACCCCAAAAAATAACAAATCTGGTGTTACCAGCATAACAGACGGAACTTATATATTTTCATTACTTCCTGGTATTTATACCATCCGGTATTCCTTTACGGGTTTTAAAACAAAAGAAATTACAGAGCTCATTATAAAGGCGAATGAGACAACGTTTCAGGATATACTACTGGAGACAGCGAATGAACAATTGGCAGAAGTTGTGGTTACCGTCACCGCCAAGAAAGAATCGCAATCTTCCGTTTATTCTATCCAAAAACGAAGTTCTGCCGCATCAGATGGTATATCGATTGAGGCAATCAACAGAACCCCCGATAACAACGCAGGACAAATCCTGACACGAGTGACCGGCGTAAATATGGTTGACAACAAATTTATAGTTGTACGTGGTTTGGGTGAACAATACAATCAAACGATGTTGAATGGCGTTCCAATGACCAGTACGGAAAGTAATAGAAATGCGTTTTCCTTCGATCTGATACCTGCTGCTGCTATTGATAATATTGTAATTAATAAAACTGCTACTCCCGATATGCCCGGAAGTTTTGCGGGAGGTGTGGTACAAATCAGCACAAAAGACTTTCCTGCAAAGGACTTCCTTTCCCTTGCGCTCCAGGTTGGGCTTTCTGACGAAACTTATGGCAAAAATTTTTATTCAGACGAAAAAGCTACGTTCCAATTTCTCGGCTTTGATGGTGGCATCAGGGATCTGCCGAAAGGTTTTCCTTCAAATGCAGACAGGGT
>Ga0136634_10000353_pt1 | contig 21318 bp, 15 predicted proteins | sample AntDrymUQ8332106_2_FD_104654 | JGI IMG/M metagenome (GOLD analysis project Ga0136634, IMG submission 104654) | Polar desert sand microbial communities from Dry Valleys, Antarctica - metaG UQ833 (21.06) | ecosystem: Environmental > Terrestrial > Soil > Desert | place: Antarctica: Dry Valley... | reverse complement strand
TCCCAGTCGAACACGATCAGATCAAAGCTGCGCATCGAGCGTCTTCAGAAAGTCTGAACAGTCGGAAGGGAGCGGCGTTACCAGCGCCATCGGCTGGCTCGTCACCGGATGTTGAAAATCCATTGCCCCCGAGTGCAGAAACATTCGCCCAAGACGCGCCAGGCCAGGAGCATAGCCACCCCGCGCGACCGCTTTATTCAGATCAAAGTCGCCGTATTTGTCGTCCCCGACGACGGGAAATCCCAGATGCGCCAGATGAACACGAATCTGATGCGTGCGCCCGGTTTTCAGGTCCGCTTCAAGCAGCGAGAAACGTTCGTATCGCTTTAGCAAGCTAAAAATCGTATGTGATGCAACGCCTTCATCGTCCACGCTGACGCGGCGCTCTCCATGACGGTTCACGTACTTGCGCAACGGTAACCGTACATGCTGCCTGTCATTGACCCACGTTCCGGCCACCAGCACCGAATAGCGCTTCTCGACCCGCCCTTCGCGCAGATCGCTGTGCAGTTCCAGAAGCGCGCGGCGCGACTTTGCAAGCAGCAAAATACCCGACGTTTCGCGATCGAGCCGATGCACGAGTTCCAGAAATGGCTGATTCGGCCGCGCCGCACGAACACGCTCAATCAACCCATACGCAATGCCGCTGCCACCGTGCGCAGCAAGCCCTGCCGGTTTATCGACCGCGATCAGATGTTCGTCTTCAAACAGGATAGGCGGCATGCCCGCGGCTGGAACCGCGGCAAGCGGCGTCGGCGCACGCTCGGCGATTCGTAACGGAGGAATGCGTATCTGATCACCCACTTCGAGTCGGTAATCCGCCGCAGCCCGGCCCTTGTTCACGCGTACTTCGCCTTGCCGCACGATGCGATAGACGTGACTCTTCGGGACGCCCTTTGCAAGGCGGATAAGGTAGTTGTCCAGTCGCTGCCCCTCGGACTCTGGGCCAACGGTTCGATAGGAGGCACGCTCCGCGCTGGGGGCTTCGGGCCCACAATCAGTCGGTGGTCCGCCGACTGCCGCTTTTGGGGTTTTACGCGCCGGGCTCATCTTGCATATACTCGCGCGGTCGGGACGTCACAAAGACGTACTTGGAGAAGGTAGTCAGAGGCAGGTGCTTCTCGAGGCATCGGCTTGTGGAACCGGCACCGTGGGGATTGTAGCTTCGCTCATCTCCGCACAGGCGCTGCCGACGCTTTGGAGATCATCCAGCGTCCGTGGCATGTTGGAGGTGATTGTCATCTCCTGAATTTGCAGTCGCCCCAGATGCTGAGCATCGCGGCCGGCTGCACCAGAGCCGCCTCGTTGCGGCCCGCTGAAACGATTCGTTCGGACAGAACTAAGAGACTAGCCAGATCCAAGGCCTCCTGAACAGAGATCAATGCAATCCGCCCACCACGTCAGAACTTCCGAGCCGCCCCTTGTTTGGGCCGTGCGGCACGTGACTGCGTTGCGGTTATTGAATAAACACTGCACTGCCGACCGCCGCGCCCAGGCGCAACGGTCGCTCTCTGTTCCGGAGACTTAAAGCTCGAGGTCCCGCCCGTTTCGTTTCGGCACAACAACAGCGCCAGGATGAATACCGAAGGCGCAGGGAGTGCTGATGAAACGCATGTTGTTCAACGCCACGCATGCAGAAGAGCTGCGCGTGGCGATCGTCGACGGCCAACGGCTGGTCGACATCGATATCGAGTCCGCTGGACGCGAACAACGTAAATCGAATATTTACAAAGGGGTCGTCACCCGCGTCGAGCCGAGTCTTGAAGCCTGCTTCGTCGATTATGGCGAAGAGCGCCACGGCTTCCTGCCGTTCAAGGAAGTGTCCAAAGTCTACTTTCGCGATGGCGTCGATGTGCGCACTGCCCGCATTCAGGACGCGCTGAAAGAAGGTCAGGAACTCGTCGTTCAGATCGAGAAGGAAGAGCGCGGCAACAAGGGCGCCGCGCTGACCACGTTTGTCTCGCTCGCCGGCCGCTATCTGGTGCTGATGCCGAACAATCCGCGCGGTGGCGGCGTGTCGCGACGCATCGAAGGCGAAGACCGGCAAGAGCTGCGCGAGACGATGGATCAGCTCGATCTGCCGTCGGGCATGTCGATCATCGCGCGCACTGCGGGCATCGGCCGCAATGTCGAAGAGCTGCAGTGGGACCTGAATTACCTGATGAAGCTGTGGCACGCCATTGAAGGCGCAGGGCGTCCTCAATTTGAGCTCGCTGTTGACGACGACGCCAGCCCCGGCAAGAAAGTTACGACCTACGTTGACACTCAGAACGGTCCAGATGGTCAGCGCCTCAAGCGTGCCAACCCGCCGCCCTTTCTGATCGTTGAAGAATCCAATCTCGTCATTCGCGCGATCCGAGATTACTTTCATCCCGAGATCGGCGAGATCCTGGTGGATACCGACGACATCTACGAGCAGGCGCGGCAGTTCATGGCGCACGTGATGCCCGACAACCTGGCGCGCGTGAAGCGCTACCAGGATGATGTGCCGTTGTTCTCGCGGTTTCAGATCGAACATCAGATTGAGACTGCGTACTCGCGCCAGGTACCGCTACCTTCAGGCGGGTCAATCGTGCTTGATCACACCGAGGCGCTCGTTTCGGTCGATGTGAACTCTGCGCGGTCGACCAAGGGTTCGGACATCGAAGAGACCGCAGTCCGGACGAATCTGGAGGCTGCCGATGAAGTGGCGCGCCAGTTGCGCCTGCGCGATCTCGGTGGACTGATCGTGATCGACTTTATCGACATGGAGGATCTGAAAAATCAGCGTCAGGTCGAGACCCGCTTGAAAGATGCGCTGCACTATGACCGCGCGCGCGTACAGATGGGAAAGATCTCGCGCTTTGGCTTAATGGAGCTTTCGCGCCAACGCATCCGGCCGGCGCTCAATGAGGGGAGCCACACCACGTGCCCGCGCTGCAACGGAGTGGGCGTGATCCGGGATACCGAGAGCTCGGCGCTGCACATTCTTCGTATCCTGCAGGAAGAGGCTATGAAGGAAGGCACCGCGGCGGTTCACGCGCAGGTGCCGGTTGAAGTTGCCAGTTATCTGCTAAACGAAAAACGCGCCGATATCGCGAAGATCGAAGCACGGCTGCGATTGTCCGTCGTGCTGATCCCAAACAAGTTCATCGAGACGCCGCACTATCACATCGAACGTTTACGTCACGACGATGCGCGGCTCGAAGTGACCAAATCAAGCTTTGAACGTGCTGCGGAACTTGCACCAAGCACTGATACGCCCTACTCACGCGGCAAGGCAGACGACGAGCGCGCCCGCACGCGGCAAGAAGCGGTTGTCAAAGGAATCGTGCCGGAAACGCCCGCGCCGGCATCAACGCAGGCGGTCGTTGCCGTACCCGCCGTATCCACGGCGCAGGCGCAACCTGCAACAACTGGATGGTGGGATCGCATCGTTGCTTTTTTCACCGGCGAGCCGGTAGAAAGCCAACGCGTGGAATCGCCACCGATCGTCGTTCCCGCCGCGGTACGCCAGAGAACTGGCGGCGCGGGCCAGCCCCGCAACGATCAGCGCCGTGGCCGAAGCAATGGCGATGCGCGCCGTGATGGACGGCGTGATAGCCGACGTGACGGTCGCGGCGGCGGCGAGCGGCGCGATGGTGAAGGCCGCCAGACCGAGCAGGACTCAAAGCGGCGCGCGGAGCCGCGGCCGGCTAGCGCAGGTGCCGAAGGTCAGCCGCGTACCGAACGTCGCCCACCGCAGCTGGATGGACAAGGTATTGAAGGGGCCGCGAAGCGTAAGCCGCGATCGCGCAACGACAAAGACAAGCGTGTGATAGCAGAACCTGCCGAGCACGTTGCAACGCCGGACGAAGTCGATCCATCGCTGATCGCACTTCCGCTCGACGAGGCCTCGAGTTCGACAACGGCCGTGGCCGATGCACCCCATGCTGACGGACAGGAGGATCGCGGGCGCAGACGGCGCCGCAGAAGAGGTCGTGGTGGACGCGGTGAAGGCGGCGCCAATGGGGCGACGGCAGATGGAGCGACGCCGGATGGAGATTCGACGGCGTCAGGTTCCGACAGTGCTTTCGACACACATGCCACCGACGAGGTTGACGAAGTTGAAACCGATCAAGGGGTCGCCGAGCCCCATCTTGAAGCTGCCGCCCTGCTCAGCGCCGTCGACCAGCAAGCCCCGCTTCTATCGATGACAACTCAACGAGAGCCCGACGCAACGGCAGCGGAACCGGTCTTGGTCACCAACATCACAGCGGTGCGTATGCCGCCTGTTGTTTCAGCGCCCACGATCATTTCCCTACCGGTTGTTCATCCGGCGCCGCTGCCTATCGAGGAGTTGCAGCCAGTGCTGGAAAGCGCCGGGCTGATGCTGGTGCAAACGGCGGCCGATAAGTACTCGGATACGCAGGCGAAACTTGCAGCCGCAGCCCCGCCGCCCCGGGTCAGGCGAGAGCGGCCAGCGCTGCCGCCCCTGCAAGAGTTACCGCTGGTGCAGGTTGAGACGGGCCACGCGGGCGAGGACCGCCCCGCCGCGTAGCGCGGCCGCACTTGCTTGCGGCGGTCACTATCGACACATGACAGGTCGGACGTTCATTCCGCTGATTCCGTTGCTGGACACGCGCGTTGTAAGCCCACGCGCGTATGCGGCCGGAAGCGAGCCGCACACGCCACCGACAGGACACGTCGCCGACAAGCTCGGCCGGCCGCTACGCGATTTGCGTATATCGGTGACCGACCGGTGCAATTTCCGCTGCACGTACTGCATGCCGAAGGAAGTGTTCGATTCGGGTTATCGGTTCCTGCGGCACGCTGACCTGTTGTCGTTTGAGGAAATCGTACGGCTGGCTCGAATTTTCGTCAGCCATGGTGTCGAGAAGATTCGGCTGACCGGCGGCGAACCATTGCTGCGCAAAGACCTGCACAAGCTGATTGCGATGCTGGCGTCGCTGAAAACACGCGACGGCGCAGATGTCGACATTGCCTTGACGACCAACGGCTCGGTGCTCGCGCGTAAAGCGCAACAGCTTGCCGAAGCCGGGCTGAAGCGAATCACCGTATCGCTCGACGGCCTCGACGACGCGATTTTCCGCCGCATGAACGACGTAGACTTTCCGGTGCGCGACGTGCTCGACGGAATTGAAGTCGCCGCCGCGGCGGGGCTCGCACCGATCAAGATCAACATGGTGGTCAAGCGCGGCGTCAACGAACATGAAGTCGTCGCAATGGCGCGGCGTTTCCGCGGGACCGGCCACATCGTCCGGTTCATCGAATACATGGACGTCGGCACATCCAATCGTTGGCGCATGGACGAGGTCGTACCGTCGGCTGAAATCGTGCAACTGCTGGCGCATCATTTCGAACTCGATCCGGTCGAGCCTAATTACACAGGCGAAGTTGCCGAACGCTGGCGCTATCGTGACGGCAGCGGAGAGATCGGCGTGATCTCCAGCGTGTCACACGCATTTTGCCGCGCTTGCACGCGTGCGCGCCTGTCGACAGAAGGCAAACTTTATCTGTGCCTGTTCGCTGGCCTGGGGCACGATCTGCGCACGCTGCTGCGCGGAAGCGAACTGCAACCTGCGGCCACCGATTCGCAGCTTGAAGCAGCGATCGGTCACATCTCGCGTGCACGCGATGACCGTTACTCCGAGCTACGCGGTCCGCTGACGGCGCCGATGCCAAAAGTCGAGATGTCGTACATCGGCGGCTGATGCCGATACAGGATGTGACTGGCCTGATTCTGGCCGGCGGCCGCGGTGCGCGCGTAGGCGGGGCTGACAAGGGCTGGCTGCAGTTCGACGGCCAACCGTTGATCACCCGTGTCGTCGAGCGCTTTGCGCCGCAAGTTTGCTCGTTGCTGATATCGGCCAACCGGAATGTCGAGCGCTACGCGACACTCGGCACGGTCGTCGAAGATGCGCACGAGACGGGCACCGAGCGCTTTGCCGGACCGCTGGCGGGTGTGCTGAGCGGATTGCGACGCGCAGGCACCGGTTGGGTCGCGGTGGTTCCGTGCGATGCGCCGTACCTGCCCATGGACCTTGTGCAATGCCTAGCGCACGGCGCGGCCGAGGCGGGCGCATCGGCAGCCTGCGCTCGCACAGGCGATGATCTTCAACCAGTCTTCGCGTTGATCAAAGCCAGCGCCTCGGAGCAGCTTGCACTGTCGATCGCGGGCGGTGAGCGTGCGATGCATCGCTGGCTTGCATCGCTTGATGCGGTGTCCGTACCGTTCGAGGACGCGCGCGCGTTTTCGAACATCAACGTGCTGCCCGGTGATTCTGACTCGCAGGCCGATCAGGCGGAAAAGCGCTGAACCGCGCGTTCGTGAGCTTTAGCCGCCTCCTCTTCGCGATCTTTCGGAGGCGCGTCGGTGTGCAACGAAGCAAGCAGTTTGTCTGACACCACGGCAATCTGTTCGATGGCGGCAAAGAACGCCGCTTCGTTCACTTTCGACGGCTTGTTGAAGCCGGTCACCTTCCTGACAAACTGCAACGCCGCCGCACGGATTTCTTCTTCCGTGACGGATGGCTCAAAGTTGTAAAGCGTCTTGATGCTTCTGCACATGGCTTTTCCCTCGGTTTAGAACCGCTTCATCAAGCTAAGCATCTTCGCGACGCGCGGCTTGTAGGGCGGCAGGAACATCTTCACGCCGTTAAACCGCGACTGTCGAAACACGGAAGTCAATTTACTGAATGTGTCGAAGCCCCAGCGACCGTGATAATGACCCATACCGGAAGCACCCACACCGCCGAACGGCAAATCTTCCTGTGCCACGTGCAGCAGGGTTTCATTGATACAAACGCCTCCTGCATGCGTGCTCTTAAGTGCCCATTCCACCCGACGCCGATCGTTGTCGAACCAGTACATTGCAAGCGGTCGCGGCTGCGCGTTGATAAAGGCAACAGCATCCTTCAGCGAGTCATACGGAATCACCGGTAAAAGCGGCCCGAAGATTTCCTCGCTCATCACGGTCGCATTCGGCGGCGGATCAATGAGCAGCGCAGGCGCCAGGCGATGCGCGCGATCGTTGCTTTGAGCGCCGTCGAACAGCGGCACGATTTCAGTACCCGCGGTGCGCGCCTGCTGCAAAGTGGAGAGCAAGCGATCGTAATGGCGCGCGTTGACAATGCTGCAATAGTCCACATCATCGATGCCGGCCGGATGCATGCCGCGCGCCTGACGTTTGGCCGCATCGACGAACGGCTCCAATGCGGTGCGCGGTATCAGTACGTAGTCCGGCGCGATACATGTCTGGCCGGCGTTCAGCAACTTTCCGGCGAGCACACGCTGCACCGCGTGGTCAATCGGATAATCGGGTGCGACAACGCTTGGAGATTTCCCGCCGAGCTCGAGCGTGACCGGCGTCAGGTTTTGCGCGGCTGCCGCCATGACTTTGCGGCCCACACTGGTGGAACCGGTGAACAGAAGATGATCGAACGGGAGTGCCGCGAACTGCGTTCCGACATCGGCGCCGCCGGTAATGACTGAAACCTCGTTGGCGCGGAATGAACCGATGATCAGCTGACGAAACAATTCGGAAAACGCCGGAGTGAATTCGGACATTTTCAGCATCACGCGATTTCCGGCTGCGATCGCGGTCACCAGCGGGCTTACCGATAGAAAGAGTGGGTAGTTCCACGGCACGATAATTCCAACCACCCCAAGTGGCCTAGGTACAACATTCGCTCGAGCGGGCAGAAACCATTTCGACACTCCAGCGCTGCGCGGCTTCATCCATCGCTTGCCGTGCTTAAGAGCGCCGCGGATTGCAACAGTGCTCGGAAATATTTCGGCGATCTGAGTTTCGATGCGCGGACGGCCAGCGAAATCGGAGTCGATCGCGGCTTCTATCGCCGCCTCATTGTTGTTTAGGAGTCCGCGCAACCGCTCGAGCCGGCCGCGGCGCTCATCCCATTCCGCAAACGGCGCGGCGTCATAGGCCGCGCGCTGAATCTCGAAAACGCAGTGCAGCTCGCTCGGAGCGTCGGAAGCATTCATCGGGCTAGCTTACCTGCGCTGGGTACCACCGACCTGTGCTCAAATCGAGACTGTACGGGCGCGTAGCGGAGCATTGATGCATCGTCGGAACATTACAACGCAGCAGCCACTGTTGCGTGGTGATCGCGTGCTGCTGCGTCCGTGGCGAGATGATGATGCGGATGCCTTCGCCGCGATGAACGCTGATCCGCGTGTCATGGAGTTTTTTGTTGCGCCGCTGTCGCGCACGGAATCTGATGCGCTGCTGGCCCGCATGCGTGCCTACATCACAGAACACGGGTCCGGCTGGTGGTGCGTCGACATCAATGGCGAGTGTGCGGGTTTTACAGGACTGAGCTCGCCGCCGTACGAGACTCCGTTTACTCCGTGCACCGAGGTCGGATGGCGGTTCAGGCCGCAATTTTGGGGACACGGATACGCGACCGAGGCTGCAAGACTCGCGCTCAATTATGGTTTTAATGTGATGCAACTTAATGAAATCGTATCGTTTACCACTGCCACCAATCATCCATCGCGGCGCGTGATGGAACGACTCGGAATGCGACGCGATGTTGCGGGCGACTTCGAACATCCGCGTGTCCCCATCGGACATCCTCTTCGCCGCCACGTCTTATATCGATTGCGCAAAACGCACTAGAAAATCAGGCAATCTCTTCGTACAAAGGCAGCGTGAGAAATTCAGCGAAAGCCTGCTGCGTACTCATTTGCTCGAAGATTTGCGCGGCGCGATCGTAGGTCGGCGAATCGGGCCCGACCGCTTCCTTGATCTTTGCAAGCTCCTCCGGAATCAGCGTTTGCAGCAACTGCGCGGTGATTTTGCGCCCGTCGTCAAGAACACCTTTCGGCGAGCGAATCCATTGCCACACCTGCGAACGACTGATCTCCGCGGTGGCGGCGTCTTCCATCAGATCGTGAATCGGCACGCAACCGTTGCCCGCCAGCCATGAACCGAGGTAGTGAATTCCAACATTCACGTTCATCCGCAGACCCGCTTCGGTAATGGGCGCTTCAGGCTGAAAATTCAACAAATCTGCTGCCTTGACGGCAACGTCATCTCGCTTCTTGTCGATCTGGTTGGGCCGGTCTCCGAGAACTTTGACGAACTGCTCCATCGCGATCGGGACCAATCCCGGATGCGCGACCCAACCGCCGTCATATCCATCGCTGGCATCACGCTGCTTGTCAGTGCGGACACCCGCCATAGCCGTTTCGTTTTTCTCAGGATCGTTCTTGATTGGTATCAGCGCGCTCATGCCACCGATGGCAGGAGCGTTGCGCTTATGGCATGTCGCCAGCAACAGCAGCGCATAGGCGCGCATGAAAGGCGCGGTCATTGTCACTTTGGCGCGATCCGCCAGCACGAAGTTCTTGTCGACCTTGAACTTCTTGATGCACGAAAAAATGTAATCCCAGCGGCCTGCGTTCAGCCCCGCAGAATGCTCTCGCAGCTCGTACAGGATCTCATCCATCTCGAAGGCGGCGAGGATTGTCTCGATCAGGACGGTTGCCTTGATCGTGCCTTGCGGAATTCCGAGCGCCTGCTGCGAGGCTGCGAAAATGTCATTCCATAGACGGGCCTCGAGGTGAGACTCCATCTTCGGCAGATAAAAGTAAGGACCGCTGGCGCGCGCCATCAACTCCTTAGCGTTATGAAACATGTAAAGCGCGAAGTCGAAGATCCCCCCCGACACCCTTTGGCCGTCGACCAGCACATGCTTCTCGTCCATGTGCCAGCCGCGCGGCCGAACCACGAGGATCGCGACCTTTTCATTCAGCGCGTACGTCTTTCCGCCCTGCTGTAATGAAATGTCCCTCCGAATCGCGTGCATCAGATTGAGCTGCCCGGTGATCTGATTGCTCCAGTTCGGTGCGTTGCTGTCCTCGAAATCGGTCATGTAAGAGTCCGCGCCCGAGTTCAGCGCGTTGATGACCATCTTGCGCTCCACGGGCCCGGTAATTTCAACACGGCGCCGCTGCAGATCGGCTGGCAGCGGCGCGATCGTCCACTGGCTTTCTCGTATTTGCTTTGTCTGCTCGAGAAAGTCGGGGCGCTCGCCGGCATCGAGCCGTTTGGCGCGCTCAACGCGCTGTGCCAAAAGTTCCTGCCTGCGTGGCTCGAACTTGCGGTGCAGGGTCGCCACGAGCCCGAGCGCTTCGGGCGTCAGAATGCGCTCGAAACCCTGCATCGACGCGTTGATTGAAACGCCGTTAGCGTCTGTCATGCTGGCAGCTCTCCGTGCTGATGAACATTCTGCAAAACGAATTCAGCGGCTTCCGAGAGACTCTCACCGACTCCGCTGGGCTTGACTCCAAGATGTTCCAGCGGAGCGGCCGCACGATTTACCCAAAAGCTGGTGTACCCATACCAGGCGGCGCCGCAGGCGTCCCAGCAGTTGCTGGAAACGAAAACGATCTGATGGGGCTGTACCTTCAGCGCGCGCGGCCCGAGCGCGTAGACCGACGGAGCGGTCTTGAATGCACGGGCCTGATCGGCTGAGAGAACGAGGTCGATGTATCGATGCAGCCCGGATGTGACGAGAACCGTCTCGAGCATTTCGGAGTCGCCATTTGAAAGCACGCCGAGGCGGGCACCCGAGTCGTGCAAGCGGGCCAGTGCAGGCGCCACGTCAACAAACGGGGCCAGCCGCTTGTACTCGTCCAGCAGCCGGCCTACATCGCCGGGCGCAGCGTTGAGCTTCAGCGCCTCCAGAGAATACTCAAGAGCGTCGCGCGTGACCGAAGCAAAGCTTGCGTAGCGCCCGGCCATCGTGCGCAGCTGCGAATATTGAATTTGTTTTTCGCGCCACAGACGCGCAAGCTGCTCTCCGTTGCCTGCGAACAGCTCTTCTGCCCGGCGCGTGACCGAGTAGACGTCGAGCAGCGTCCCAAAGACGTCGAATAAAACAGCGGCACCTTGATTCATGCCGCTAGTTTAAAAGCGTTTTCGCTACGCGGCCCGCTTGTCTTCCTTGTGGTCGAAAAACTGCTCGTCCTCGGTCGATCCGCGCAGCGCCGAAGTGGAAGATTGCCGCTCGATCGTGGTTGTCACCGCGTCGAAGTAACCAGTCCCGACTTCGCGCTGGTGCTTTACCGCGGTAAATCCCCTGTCGGCGGCCGCGAACTCGGCCTCCTGCAGCTCGACGAAAGCACTCATCTGATTGCGCGCATAGCCGTGCGCAAGATGGAACATTGAGTAATTAAGCGAGTGAAAGCCGGCCAGCGTAATGAACTGAAACTTGTAACCCATTGCGCCAAGCTCGCGCTGGAAGCGCGCGATCGTCGAGTCATCAAGATTCTTTTTCCAGTTGAACGACGGCGAACAGTTGTAAGCCAACATCTTTCCCGGGAACCGCTTGTGAACGGCCTCTGCAAACGCCTTTGCGTAAGACAAATCAGGCTTGCCGGTCTCACACCACACCAGGTCAGCGTAGGGAGCGTAGGCAAGCGCTCTGGACACCGCTTGCGGCAGGCCCGGCGTAGTACGAAAGAAACCTTCGATGGTGCGCTCGCCGGTCAGGTGCGGCACATCGTTTTCGTCAACATCTGATGTAACCAGATCGGCGGCTTCCGCATCGGTACGCGCAATCAGTAGTGCGGGCACACCGCATACGTCGGCGGCCAGCCTTGCAGCAACCAGTTTTGCCACGGCCTCGCGCGTCGGCACCAGAACCTTGCCGCCCATGTGACCGCATTTTTTAACCGACGCCAACTGGTCCTCGAAGTGCACGCCCGCCGCGCCCGCCTCGATCATTGATTTCATCAACTCAAATGCATTGAGCACGCCACCAAAGCCCGCTTCGGCATCAGCGACGATCGGCGCGAAGTAATCCACGTAGCCCGGATCGCCCGGATTCTTGCCCTCCATCCATTGGATCTGGTCTGCGCGACTGAACGTATTGTTGATACGCCGCACGACGGCCGGGACAGAGTTGGCGGGGTACAACGATTGATCGGGATACATCTCGCCAGCGAGATTCGCATCACCGGCGACTTGCCAACCCGACAGGTAAATTGCCTTGAGCCCCGCCTTGACCTGCTGCATCGCCTGATTACCCGTAAGCGCGCCCAGTGAGTTGACGAACGGCTCGGCATTCAGCAGCCGCCAGAGTCTTTCGGCACCGCGTTTGGCAAGTGTGTGTTCCAACTGCACCGAACCACGCAGGCGTACGACGTCTTCGGGACCGTATCCGCGCTTGATTCCCTTCCAGCGCGCACTCTCGTTCCAATCCTTTTGAATACGTTGCGCATCGAGCTCGCGAGCCGTCATTTCCTAATCTCCAATGAAAGCCCGCCGTCCACGGGCGCATCTGCCAAAACCAGCCGGTAGCGTACGAGCGTTCTTGCGTTGCAGCAACTCAAGCGACTTCTATAAGAATTAATTTAATTGCAACGCTGCCAACGGGTTACGGATGCAAGTTCGCATTGCGGAATTGCACGTGGCGATCTGAACCGTCACTTGGTGCCGCGCAACAGCGCGTATTCCGCATTACGAAATAACAAGGCGAGAATCTGAAATATCCGAATACGTGCATCTGATGCACTGACACGCCAGAACAAATTGGATGCAGGTGTCCGCTCATTTCGGGCAAATCCCGATGACCCTGATCTGCCACATTTGCGTTATTCGAAATCAGCGCAGGCAATGGGCTTGCGCAAAACCTAGCGCGAGCACCATGAACGTCCTTGGAATTCAACTCAACTCCCCCTCCCTGATGGGCCTGCTGCGGATGCTCGGCTTCACGCTGACAGCGATTGCTATTGTCGAGGTGGCTGATGCGCTGGCTTCGAATGTGTGGGCCAGCGAAGGGTCGCTGTCGTTTATCGTCGGCGGCTTCTCGGGATTTCTGCTTAACGAGTCCGGCGCGGACTTTTCGAAGCACGGCTGGCGTGCCTTCGCGTTGCTAATGGCAATCGCGATTTTCGTTTTCGCTGCGTTTAGCCTGATTTTCTAGTCGGCTCATCACGCCGCAACCACGCGGTTACGCGCGACCGTACCGACCCGCATTGCTGTCAACAGGGCGGCAATTTGAAGCATGGCGACGGCCACGAGCGCCGTCTGAAACCGGCCTGCGTCGAGGACCGGGCCAAACACCAGCGGCGACATCGCGAGTCCAATGTCAAGACCCGAGTAAACGAATCCGTAAATTCGGCCAAAGGATGTCTTACCAAACTGACTGGTGGCGGCGCGGCGCACCAACAGGTCGCGGTTGGGGCCTGAAGCCCCGACGCCAAAACCCATTAAAGCCATCAGCGGAAACACCAAAGTCGCACTAGGCGCCCCCGACGCAAGCATCAAAGCCATCACCGCACTGAACCCCAAAGCAACGGCGATTAACCGATCGTTGCGCTCGTTGCGCGACGCCAGAAAGCCGCCGGTGATCGTCCCGGCAGCGCTCCCCAGCAAGTACGCCGTCAAACTTCCGGTAGCCGCCACCAACGACATCGAATAAACATTGCCCAATATGGCGGGGGCGTAGTTCTGCAGGATCCCGAACGCGGCGGTGCTGAAAAAGAAGAAGGCAAAACAAAGCCACACGGGTAACGAGCGCAGGAAGTTCAGCTGCTTTGATCCGCGCCCAGCGCCATCGGCCACCGCGACATCCGCGTGACTGGGAACAACCAACTCAGCCGCCGCGTTCGCCAGAACCGAGCGCCGCAATAGCAGGATTAGCAAGACAGTCGCTCCGACGCCCGCTGCCGCGAATCCCGCCATCTTCCATCCGGCAACGGTGGTAATGCCAGCCATGAATACGGGGGCCGATGCCCAACCAAGATTTCCCGAAAGCCCGTGCACCGAAAACGCATGGCCAAGGCGCGGCTGTGCAACCCGGCGATTCAGCAATGTGAAGTCGGCCGGATGGAAGATGCTGTTGCCCAATCCCGCCACCGCAGCGGTCAACAGCAGCATCGAATAGCTGTTCGACAGACCGAGAATCACGCCCGACAACGACAACAGGCCCATACCGAAGTAAAGCACCGGTCGCGACCCGACGCGGTCGACGATAAATCCTGCCAGCGCCTGACCGACACCGCTGATCACGAAAAACGTCGTCATCAGCAACCCGGCTTCGGTGTAGGACAGATCAAAATCTTTCATCAGCCACGGGAACAACGGCGGCAGCATCAGATGAAAGAAATGCGAGGTACCGTGCGCCAGGCCAATCAAGCCGATCACTTCGGCATCATGTCGCAACGACGAGTCAACTGAAGACGGAGACGATGAGTTCATTTAGCAAGCACACGCCCGATTGCAGCCTGACGAATGTAGCAGTTAGACAGCGTTTGTTAAGCGTCGCAGTGTGGTTCGCAGCTTTCGCGCTCACGTGCGCTGCGACTGCGGCGTCAGCGCAGTACGTTGCGGTGCGAATCATCGCAATCAATGACTTCCACGGTCACCTTGAGGTCGCTGACAACACCATTGCAGTCCCCAATCCCTCCAATGGCGGGACGCTACCCCTCAGGAGCGGAGGGGCCGCATTTCTCGCGGCGCGAATCGCGCAGCTGAAAACGGAGAACCCGCGCAACGTCGTCGTTTCGGCAGGCGATCTGATTGGCGCGTCACCTCTGACGTCTGCCTTGTTTCACGATGAGCCGACGATCGAAGTGATGAATGCAATCGGGCTCGAATTCAGCGCGCTGGGCAATCACGAGTTCGATCATGGCGTCAGCCATCTGCTGCGGCTGGCCAACGGTGGTTGCGAACCGCAACCCACGGGCAACCGCCAGAGCTGCGCAGCGGCAGATCGAAAGTTTTCCGGCGCGCGCTTTCCGTTCGCAGCGGCCAACGTGGTTCACCGCGAGCGCGACGAGCCTCTGATCGCGCCGACTTGGATCAAGACCTTTGATGGCGTGCGCATTGGATTCATCGGTGCCGTGACACGGTCGACACCGGGCATCGTGGTGCCGGCCGGAATCAGGGACCTTCGGTTTGTCAGCGAGGCCAAGGCGTTGAACCAGTATGCAACGCAGCTGCAGGCCCAGGGTGTGCAGGCAATCATCGCGGTGGTGCACGAAGGTGGCGAAAGCGAGGGCGGCTATGACGGCTGCCGTAATCCACGCGGAGCAATTTTCGACATCGTGCGCGACCTTCATCCCGCGATCGACGTCGTGCTATCGGCGCACACGCATCGCGGCTACAACTGTCAGATCGACGGCCGAGTCGTGATCCAGGGCGCGTCATACGGTCGATTGGTGTCGGTAGTTGACGTCGAGATCGACCGCACCAGCGGCGACGTCGTGCGCGAGCGCACGCGCGCGCGCAATGTCCCGGTCCCGAACGGAACGGGCGCCGACCAGCGGCTGCGCACCCTGCATCCGCCGCTTTCGCCCGATCCCACTGTTGCTGCAATCGTTGAGCATTACCGCAAGCTCGCTGCACCGCTCGCTCAGCAGCCGGTCGGGCGAATCGTGTCCGAATTTGATCGACGCGCGGCCGCGAGCGGCGACTCGGCTCTCGGTCGATTGATAGCCGATGCACATCTTTCAGTTACGCAAAGCACCGGCGCTCAAGTAGCTTTCACCAATCCCGGAGGTCTGCGTGCCGACCTGCGCGCAACCGGCGGCGACGGTGTCGTGACCTACGCCGATGCTTTCAAGTCGCAACCGTTCGGCAACACGCTGGTTACCGTTACGCTGACCGGTGCCCAACTCAAGCAGTTGCTCGAACAGCAGTGGAGCGCGACACGAGGCGAGCGCGCGCGCATGCTGCAACCGTCGCGCGGCTTTTCTTACACATGGCGCGCGAGTGGTGCGCCCGGGAACCGCGTCATTGCCACTTCGATGCAGCTCGACGGGCGCACGATCGAACCGGATCAGGGCTACCGAATCACCGTCAACAACTTCCTGGCCGACGGCGGCGATGGCTTTCGAGTGCTGCGCGAGGGCACCGATCGTGTAGGTGGCCCGATCGACGTCGATGCGCTGACCGCACACCTCAAAACGTCACTCACCTCGCCGCCGCTGCAACCCGACACGACGGCGCGCATCGTGCGCCGCTGAGCCCGCAAGTAGCGTCGTGCCGGTGCGATAATCCGGGCTCTGCTTGGCAAGGTTGAACCATGCGCCGTACCCGAATCAGCTCACGCTCGCGCCAGTCCGTCGATGCTCAGACACTGGGCAAGCTTGCACGTCGCCTCTCCGAATCTGGCAGCCGTCTCGAACAACAGCTCTGGCAGCGGCGATTGATTGAACTGATCAACGATCGCATCGGGCGCCGCGACGATGACGCGGTGGAAGCCGCGCTCGACGATCTCGCGCGATCGAATCAGCCTGCTTACGACGAGCTGGCGGATCTGGCTGAAAGCTGCGCAGAAAGCACCGTGGTCGAGATCGACGGCCAGCCGCACGACGCGCTGCTGCTTGTGCTGCCCCTGCTTGCATGGTCACGCTATCGGCTGCCCACCACGACGCTTGCCATACCCGTTTGCGACAGTCTGCGTGCACACGTGACCGGTCATTTACTCGCGCGAGACGCGCGTATCGCGCTCGCCGACTATCTTTTTTCGATCGACCAGCTACCGGAGGCGCTCGCCGATGTACGGCGACAGATCGAACAGCTTGGCGATGCCGCGGCCGAAGGAGTCACGTTGCATATCGATTCGAAGAAACTGCGTGAGCCCGTCGCGATGCTGGCGGACACGCGTTACTTGCTGATCGGAATCGCTGCTCCGCAAGGTTCCGCGCTTTACCACTGGCAGGAATCCGGCGTTGACCCAGACTCCAAAATCGCTGCTGTGGCCGCTTTCAGCGAGCAGGTTGCGGCAGTGCTGCAGCCGGCCATGACAGGTTGCCGATTTCGGGTGCTCCCTCCCAACGCGTTTCATGCTTCGCTTCGATATGCCGACCGTGAGCTACGCGAATTTTCGCTCGAAGCAGCCGTGTCTTATCTGAAGCTCGCCTACGATTTTGCGCCGGGCGCACTGACTGCCGCCTATGGGGTTTTCGAAGACTCGAGCGGCGCATCGGGCGGCGAGGTGCGCATCGGGCTCGCCAAATCGAACCAGGACGACGACGTCATTGAAGGCATCGTCTGGCCGCTCCTCGGCGACGATGACGAGCAAACAATGGAGGAGGTCGACAAGGCGCTGAAGACGCTCAGCGTCAATCGCGCCGTAGCGCATGCGCATCGCTTCCCGCTCGAATTTTGTGACGACTGCGGCGCGCCAATGTTTCCGAACGCAGCTGGCCACGTGGTCCACGCCGAACCGCCTGAAGAAGCAGAGGACCGGCCGGCCGCGCCGTTACATTAACTTCGGCGCACGCGCCCTTAGTGAACGATCCGGTCGAACGTGAACTTGCCGTTTTTGAAATCGACCGGAATCACGTCCTTCGGGCCGAAACGCCCTTCAAGCACAAGCCTGGCGACGGGATTTTCGATTTCCTGCTGAATCGCGCGCTTCAGCGGCCGCGCGCCATACTGCGGATCGAACCCCGCTTTTCCGATCTCGGCCAGCGCAGCGTCGCTGACTACCAACTTCATTTCCTGCGCAGCGAGTCGCTGTTCGAGACGATTGAGCTGAATCCGCGCGATGGCCTGAATCTGTGTTGCATCGAGTGCGTCAAACACGACTATCTCGTCGAGACGATTGATGAACTCGGGGCGAAAATGCTTTCGCACCTCAGCCATTACGGTCTGCTTGATTAACGTCGAGGACTGGCCTGCCATGCGCTGGATGTCGTGCGATCCGAGATTGGACGTCATCACAATCACGGTGTTCTTGAAGTCGACTGTGCGTCCCTGCCCGTCGGTCATACGGCCGTCGTCGAGTACCTGCAGCAGCACGTTGAACACATCCGGATGCGCCTTCTCGACTTCGTCGAACAAGAGCACCGCATAGGGTTTGCGGCGCACGGCTTCGGTGAGCGCGCCGCCTTCGTCGTATCCCACATAGCCCGGAGGCGCGCCGATCATCCGCGCAACCGAATGCTTCTCCATGTACTCGCTCATGTCGATACGAATCAGCGCATCTTCGGTATCGAACAGAAATTCCGCAAGCGCGCGTGTGAGCTCGGTCTTGCCGACACCTGTCGGACCCAAAAACAGAAACGATCCATACGGACGGTTCGGATCGGACAACCCCGCGCGCGAACGACGCACCGCGTCCGACACCAGTCGAACCGCCTCGTCCTGCCCCACGACGCGACGATGCAGGAATGTGTCCATGCCGAGCAGCTTCTCGCGTTCGCCCTGCATCATCTTGCTGACGGGAATGCCGGTCGCGCGCGACACCACTTCGGCGATTTCTTCGGCGCCAACCTGCGTTCTCAGCAGCCGAGGCTTGTCGGCGGGCGAGTCTGCGCTTTCGGCCTGCTTCAGCTGCGCTTCGAGTTGCGGCAGTTTTCCATATTGGATTTCGGCGAGCTTGTCGTACTGGCCCTTGCGCTGCAGCTCGGCGACCTGCGATCGAAACGTGTCGATCTCTTCCTTGATGTGCTGCACGCCGTGCACCGCCGCTTTCTCGCTGCGAAGGATTTCATCGAAATCGGCATACTCCTTTTCGAGGCGCGCGATCTCATCGTGCAACAGTTGCGCGCGCCTGAATGACGCGTCGTCTTTTTCCTTCTTGACCGCTTCGCGTTCGATCTTCAGCTGAATCAGACGGCGATCAAGAATATCCATCACCTCGGGCTTCGAATCGATCTCCATCTTGATGCGCGCGGCCGCTTCGTCGATCAGGTCGATCGCCTTGTCTGGCAGGAAGCGATCCGTGATATAGCGATGCGAGAGCTCGGCTGCGGCGATAATTGCCGGATCGGTGATCTCAACGCCGTGGTGCAGCTCGTAGCGTTCCTGCAACCCGCGCAGGATTGCAACTGTGGCCTCCACGCTGGGCTCACCTACCAGCACCTTCTGGAACCGGCGTTCGAGTGCTGCGTCCTTCTCGATGTACTTGCGATACTCGTTGAGCGTGGTGGCGCCGATGCAATGGAGTTCGCCGCGCGCAAGCGCGGGCTTCAGCATGTTGCCCGCGTCGATCGCGCCTTCGGCGCGCCCCGCCCCGACGATCGTATGCATCTCGTCAATGAACAAAATGATGCGACCGGCTTCGGCGGCAACTTCCTTCAGCAGCGCTTTGAGCCGCTCCTCGAATTCGCCGCGATACTTCGCACCCGCCAAAAGGCCTGCCATGTCGAGCACCAGAACGCGCTTGCCCTTCAGCGTCTCCGGCACTTCCTCATTGACAATGCGCTGCGCGAGTCCTTCGACAATCGCCGTCTTGCCGACGCCCGGCTCGCCGATCAGCACCGGATTGTTCTTGGTGCGTCGCTGCAAAATCTGGATCGTGCGGCGGATTTCGTCGTCGCGTCCGATCACCGGATCGAGCTTGCCCTGCTGCGCTCGCTCGGTCAGATCGATCGTGTATTTGGTCAACGCTTCGCGTTGCGCTTCCGCTTCGGCGCTATCGACCTGATGGCCGCCACGCACCGCCTCGGTGGCCGCTTCGAGCGACTTTTTGGTCAGCCCGTGCTCCCGCGCAAGACGGCCCAGCTCGTTCTTGTCATCCGCCACGGCGAGCAGAAACATTTCGCTGGCGATAAAGCTGTCGCCACGCCGTTGCGCTTCCTTATCGGCGGCGTTCAGCAAAGCCGTCAGTTCGCGCCCGATTTGTACTTGCCCGTCCCCACCCTGCACCTGTGGCAAGCGTTTGACGAGGCCATCGAGGGCCTGCGTCAGTGCCGCGACGTTGGTGCCGGCGCGTTGCAATAGCGAGCGCGTGCCAGCATCGCCCTGACGCAACATTGCGAGCAATACATGCGATGGATCGATGTACGCGTTGTCATGCGCGACAGCGATCGACTGCGCATCGGCGAGCGCTTCCTGAAACTTCGTGGTGAGTTTGTCGAGTCGCATCGTAGTGGTGAGCTGGAAAGTGGAGCCTTCGCATATTTTGGGCCTGCTGCGTTCGAATCAAGGCGCGCAGTCCATCGCGCACAATAGCGCCCCCTTTGCTAGCATCCCGCGACCCACCCGCTGCCGCTTATGGCTCATCGTGTACCGCCGCCGCCTCTCGGCCGTTTTTCTGGCCATCCACCTCGCTTGTCCGGCGCCCGCCCGGGCGCAAGACACGCAACCCATCGTTGCGCCCGGCCCAACATTGCCTGCTCCGCTCGCTGGACTGGTAGCCGATGCGCTGAAACGTTTCACGATCGGACCCGAAGCCGACGAAGCTGACGAAGAGCGAGAGCTGCGTCGGGCCGAGCGTGCAGTCCTCGAGGTGCTCGCCACCGAGGGCTACTTCGAACCGGCAATTCGTTTCGATCCCCTCGCCGAGCGGGAGGCTGGCGCACGTTATCGGCTGGTTGTCGAGCCCGGGCGCAGAACGCAGGTTGCATCGCTTGATCTGAAACTGACCGGGGCCATCACCGAACCGCGCTTCCAGGATCGTGCCGCAGCACTGCGAACCGAGTGGCCCTTGCCGGTTGGCGTTCCGTTTCGTTCTCCGCTGTGGGAAACCGCGAAGACTCAGACGCTGGCGGCGATCCAGGCACGCGACTTCGCCGGCGCCCGCCTGGTCGATTCGACAGCCACGGTCAAGGCAGACGAAGCGACCGCAGCTCTGCTGCTCGAAATTGACAGTGGGCCCGCTTACACAGTGGGCGAATTGCAAATCACTGGGCTCGAGCGTTACGACCCGAAGCTGGTTCAGCGCTACAACCCGTTTCGTATCGGCGAACCTTACGATCGCCAGAAACTGATCGAATTTCAGCAGGCGCTCGAGAGCACACCTTATTTCTCCTCTGTGCTTGCGTCGCTGCAGCTGGATCCCGCGCGGCCGGATAACGCGCCGCTGCGCCTTGCCTTGCGCGAATCACGTACCAAGCGATTCAGCGCCGGCGTCGGCGTGGCATCAAACACGGGCGCGCACGTCGAGCTTGCGTACCGACAATCTCTGATCTTCGGACATCCGTACTCGCTGCAGACCGGGGCTCGTGTCGATCAAAGTGGAGGATTCGGATACGTCGACCTGTTGTTGCCACCCAAGCCCAACGGTGCGCGGGACAGCGTAGGCGCATTGGTCGAAGATTCGGATATCGAAGAGTTGCGTGTCAAGCGCTGGAGCGTCGGCGCCACCCGTGCCCAGATTCGCGGCGCTCGCACTGCGCGCCATGTTGAAACGAAGATCGGCGTCAACTTCGAGCATGAAGAGCGCAAGACGCCGCTCGAACCGGCGATCACCCTCAATACACTGTCGACCACCTACACATGGATTCGGCGCGCTGTCGACGAAATCACGCACCCCCGCCGCGGCAACGTGATCGAGGCCGAAGGCACCGTAGGCGCCAGCGGTACCAGCCTTGACAAACTTTTCGTGCGCGGCTACGGCCGCATCTCGC
>Ga0136634_10000352_pt1 | contig 21354 bp, 19 predicted proteins | sample AntDrymUQ8332106_2_FD_104654 | JGI IMG/M metagenome (GOLD analysis project Ga0136634, IMG submission 104654) | Polar desert sand microbial communities from Dry Valleys, Antarctica - metaG UQ833 (21.06) | ecosystem: Environmental > Terrestrial > Soil > Desert | place: Antarctica: Dry Valley... | reverse complement strand
TTATTGCGTATTTTGTTATTCAAAAACTAGGAAAATAAATCAATAAGAGACCACCTTTAGCTCCGTCCATTCAGTACCTGGCAAGGTCAAGCGGATTGCATGAAATTATTTTCACAAATTGAGATCGATTCTAATTTTAAAATGTACAAACCCTGCTATTTATTGTTTGTTTGTGTTTGTTGTCGCATGACAAGACACTCTGCATGACAACCACCATCGGTGTCGCTCTCAAAACACTTATTGCGCACCGATAGATTTAAGATATTGCAATACTTCATTGGCTCCCTCTCAATCAGATTTTCTTACCGTTACTATCCAATTTCTTTGCCTGCTTTTGCGCTTTCAAAGCCAGTTCCGTGGCCAAAAAACAATGCTCCTGGGTCATAGCTGTTTCTGTTCTGTTCACGATATCGTTTACCAGTTGTTCGCCATAGGGCATGGGCACCTTACTGCAATCAAAGTATTGTGTCTCCTTCTGATTTATAAGAAACAAGTGATTGCCACCTTCACGGCCGGCGATATCAATATTTTTACGGATCTCAATGTATCCATCTGTGCCAAGAATGGTCAGCCGGCCATCACCCCACGATTTTAAACCGGAAGGGGTAAACCAATCGACCCTTATATAACCTGCTCCCCCATCACCGCTCAGCATAACATCTCCAAAATCTTCAAAATTGGGATATTGCGGATGATTTACATTTCCCACCTGCGATGCCACAATGTTTGCTTTGGTACTGCCAGTGAAAAACAGGTATTGATCGAATTGATGCGAACCGATGTCAGTAATAATACCACCAAAATGCTTTCGTTCAAAAAACCAGGCAGGCCTTGTGGCTGAATTCATACGATGTGGACCAAGACCAATGGTTTGGATCACCTTTCCGATGGCGCCTTCTTTTACCAGTACACCAGCCTGAATGGTAGCCCGGTTCTCGAGCCTTTCACTGTACATAATGGAATAAATCCTTGCCGTTTTCTTCTGCACTTTACGCACCTGCTCCAATTGATCAAGTGTTATAATGCCAGGTTTATCAACCATATAATCTTTACCGTGTTCCATCACTCTAATGCCCAGTGGTGATCTTTCATCAGGAATGGCAGAACTAAGTACCAGCTGTATCGACTTATCTTCCAGGATCTCCCTTTCATCGAGTACCTGCCTTACCTGCGGAAATCTTTTTAAAAAAGCTGCAGCGAGATCCGTTTCTTTTGCATAAAAAGACACAAATTCACCGCCACCCCGAATAACAGCATCCACTTGCGAATAGATATGGCCGTGGTTGATACCGATAACAGAGAATTTAATCCGCGGCGGACCAGGATATTTTGTGTCTGTGCTATCCGCAAATTCTACAGAATCGAATTTTAAAGCATCCCTTTCTTTTGCGATGGCTGGAAATGCAACCAGGCCGGCGGCTGTAGTTGCAGCGTCTCTGATGAATCTGCGCCTGTTAAATGAAAATGATTTCATGGTATTTTTTTATTCGAATATTATCGTACTTTCCAAACGCTTTATAAAGTATAGTAAGTGCTTGCTGAATATTTTCTTGTACACAATGTAATTGTATTATCCTTCCTGCTCTAGGGATAAATCAGATACTTTTTCCGCATTTTTTTATAATTAGAAAGACCAGGCTCCCAACTTTTTCGGATCTCCTCTTCCGAAGCACCTTCAATGATCTGTTTGCGGAAAAGTGAAGTGCCAACCAGTCTTTCAATAACTCCCATTTCCTTGCTCTGGCGGGAATCGAAAAATTTCTCTTTATCGGGATAGGCAGCATACAATTCCATCATCCATTTTATATTTACCTTCTTAGATTTGCGGAGTTTTTCAAGATCATAATTCCTGAGATCGAGGCCATAACATTCCTTATCCTGGTGTAAAGGCGTTTCTGCCATGCCGGGTATGCCAGCGGGCGTGTAAGAGAATTGATATTTGCCCTTTAATGCGGGTGCGCCCAATACCGTAAATGGAAAATAAGTACCCCTGCCATGGTTCAGGTATGTACCTTCAAACAAACAGGTACTTGGATAAAGCGAAATTGATTGCGCAGTATTTAAGTTGGGTGAAGGAAATATCGGTAATTCATACGGCGTATCATGAGTATAATCGGAAACCTTAATGATATTCAATTTGCATTTTGCTTTATTTTTCATCCAACCCTGTCCGTTGATCATCAAGGCAAACTCACCCATTGTCAGCCCATGCGTTATGGGTATCGGATGCATACCAATGCCCGATTTAAATGAATCCTCTAAAATAGGGCCGTCCACAAAATATCCGTTTGGATTGGGGCGGTCAAAAATCATGAGTTCAACCTTGTTTTCAGCGCAGGCTTCCATGATGCGGTGCAGGGCCTGATTGGTCGTAAAAAAACGACAACCCACATCCTGCAGGTCAAAAATTAAAACATCCAACCCCTTCATTTGTGCCGGAGTCGGCTTATTGGTTTTGCCATATAAAGAAATGACAGGTATACCGGTCAGCGGATCAATGTCGTCATTGACGGCGGTGCCGGCGGAAGCCTTACCTCTAAAACCATGTTCCGGGCCGAATATTTTTACAATGCGAATCCCCAAACTTACCAGGCTATCTACCGTAGAACGATTGCCGATCCGGGAACTCTGATTGGCCATAATACCGACCTTTTTTCCTTTTAGGTAGGGGATGTATTTCCCGGTTTGTTCTGCGCCCGTTTGTAGTTTTGGATTGACATTGCGCGAAGGCTGTGCCAGCACCTCAAAAATAATGACCAGGACCAGCGAAAACAGAAGAGATCGTTTCATATTCAGCATAATTAGTTTTGAAAATAGGATATTTCTTTAGGAGCATGGCAAATTTATTGAATACTTTAGATTTATATAAAAGCAGTAAGGGATGCCATCACTACTCTACTGTTTAATGTGGCTTCATCATGCCAGGTAAGGCATACCAGCATGATCTGCTTGCAGAAACGAGGCTATAAAATGATGATAGCGCATAAAGTTAGCAGCAAAGAGAACAGTGATGCAATGGTTCGTATCAGGTGAAATCTGTTCCATGGTTTTTCAACTTCTATTCTCTGAACTTTAATTTCCGGAATGGTTGCCGAACCGAGATCGAACTTGTCCAGGATATCATTGATTGGTACATTGCCAAAGATGGTCACTCCAAAAACACCAAAGAAATAGAGGAGTGCAGATACCAACAGGAAATAAAAAGCAATTGAACCCGTTTCGTTTTTATAAATTAACCATGCACAAACCGGTAACAAGATCAGTGTGCCAAGAAAGCTTGCAAAAAACCAGGGATTCAGAATGGCCCTGTTAATGGATTGCATGGCACGCAAATATTCAGCATCTGCCAACCGGCCCAGCCCTTTGTTTACCGAACAAGAGTAGGCATAAAAAAGGCCGGTGATCAGTGCGCTGGAAAAAGCAGTTGATACAAGGAATATTTTGTAAACTGTAAGCATTGACTGTTTTAAAATATAAAATTAAAAACCATTCCTCTCTCGTTCAATGCAAAATATTGTTGGTTGAAAAGAGAAAATAGAACAAACTCGCCCACGGTAAATCTTTCTTAAGCAATGCAGTTAAAAAGCAAGATACTTCCGTTAGTTCATGAGATAGCGTCCTGAAAAAATTATAGCCAGGTAAAAGGATCACCTGATGCAACATGTGTAATTTTTAATGAGGCCAGTTTGGGTTGAAGCCATTCCACCAGCCATTCCATGCCGGGTTCTTCACTGACCGCATGGCCAAGAATAACCAAAGAAGTTTTTGCACCAAGCAACCTGGCGTCTCTTATGTACTCAGCCGTTTCCCATTCCGATACTTCGCCCACAATTAAAACATCCGGCTTTTCAGTCTCCGCGATAGAAACCTGCCGTTGTCCTCCCCATGCACCCGGCAACAAAGCAATGCGCTCACATTTTTGCTCCGGATTGCCAATAACTCTTACATGCGCAATGCCCAACGAAGATTTGAGATGTTGCACCAATTGCTTTAAAGAAAACGGAGGAATGGTTAAAATGATTTGCTCGGTTTTGTAATAAGGAAGCCAGTTGGCTTTTTTTGCAACACCATAGCCAATGGCATCGGGCTTTAATGCATGGCAATAATCATGAAACCTCCAGATAACCATTTTATATTTTTCCAAAAGTTGTAGCTTCTGTTTTAATACAGTATTGTTCCTAACCCATTCCTTATTATCGCTGTGATTATAAAATGATGGCTCATGAGCTATTATAAAATTGGCATTGCGCCTGTATGCTTCTTCAATTACGTCAATGGTGGGAAACATCGTAGTAACAATCCCGGTTACCAGTTGGTTGGCATGTCCACTCTTAAGGGTGTCCACGGTTTCAGTCAACGGATCCAACCGTCCTTCCTTCAAAATAATATTCATAATTTCCTGTACTGTAAATGATTCCCTACCCAGCAAACCACTTTCCGCTTCAGGAGAAGAATGCAGGCCGAGCAAAGCTAGTCCGCCCGCGGATTTTATTGTATTTCTAATAAAGTGTCTTCTGCTAGCGGCGGAGTAATTAATGGAGGATCGATTATTCATATTACCGTATTGTTTCTTACAGGTGAAATTCTTCAGGTTTAAATTGAATCTGCGTTTAAAGATATTTTATGCAACAGCGGCAAAGGATAAAAAAAATTTCTAACAGGTAAGATAAGAAAAAGTGCTGCTGATACCCTGAATTAAAATGGCTTTATATAAGGCTCATAGTCCGGTGTATTTTTTCCTCCATTTGCAATCAGGTCTTCTATACAACCGGAATCGAGAACGGGCATATTTCCTTTTAGAAGGATGGATGACAGGTTCTTGGTTTCGACTGAATGATACATCAAACATTTTTTGTTATTACAATGGTCCTTGAAAGTAGAATCGTTATGTGCCGATCGCGATGTGCTCCCTTTGTTGACCAGTCCGAGTAAATGGCCGATCTCATGCAGTAATACAGCTGATTCCAGTTCCTGGTGGCTAAGCCTGCCTGCCTTGCTGGAATATTTCCTGATCGCCTTGCCATAAACCACTGCGGAAGTATTGCGATATGCCATCCCGAGAATTTTATTACCGGGATGTACCCCATTTGTAAATAGGATATAGATTGCAATTTTGTCTTGCTGTACAAACTGCGTACGTTTTTCTTTCTCAATAGTTAAAACATCATCCTTACTAAGAGCATTCTGTTTTATCGCCGGTATCTCCTTTAGTACGATATTAAATCCACCGGGCTTGTGGAGATATGTTTCAAGAAAGTTTCTTAAATACTCCAGCGTGCCCGGTTCAGGTTTGAATCCTGCAATAAACTGGATCTCTACCACCAGGGATTTATACATATTATTACCCAAAAGTTCCGGGGCTGAAGCACCTACCCTCCTGTTGTGAAAAGCTTCGGTATCAACCCCGGCGGTGACTTGGATAGGCAGCGTTTTCCTACAACTTGCCAGGGTCAGCGTAATTAGAGCAGTTAACAAATGAAGAATCCTCATAGTACAACACTGAGAAACTTAGAATGATTTCTGCGGCAAAGTTTTAATAAGAAACAGAATTTACACCTTCATTAACATGATTGTAACCCGATCAAATTTTTTATAAAGACTTTATGAATTGCAGTCTCTCAGATTTCTCACTACGCGGCAATCAACATCAAATTACTATTCCAAAATCGCTTCGTTCGAAATGACAACCGTGAGTTTTTACCGGGGACGACAAATTAAAAGAGATCGATTTTTACTGCCGTCTCAAGTGAGTTTTGGCATATTGATATTACTAAATTTGATCATCAGTACACTTTACTTGTGAGTCTATCCAAAAAACGTTTGTCATTTCGAACGGGGCGTGGATGCATTTGCTTTTTTTTGAATTCACCGCGCAGTGAGAAATCTGAGAGATTGTAGATTAAAAAGCTTTGCTATAATTAAAAAGCCACAGACTCCATGCAAGTATTCCTTTATCTTGCATTGCGCATTTGCATCCAGCAAGACTATTATCGAAGCAATATTTATGAAATAAATACCAATGCTTTATAAAAATGATTTTGTCAAATCCGAATCCTCATTTCATACTGGAATAAATTTCACTGGTTTAAAATTATGTAGCCTGCTTCTGGTGTTCATTTGTTTCTCGTCTTATGCACAAACCCGGATCCTCGACAGTTCGACTTATCTTTTACGCATTGGTGACCAACCGGAATGGGAGGAATTCGCAAACACCCCAGCAAACCGAGAACTCAACATTCTTTTCAATGCTCACAATAAAACAGAACATACGCTTTCTCTCAGGCAGTATGATGTAAAACAAACCTGGAACATTTTACTGAATGATCATAAGGTCGGAATACTGGTAACCGATGGAAATGAAATGCGAACTTATTATACACTGCCGCGGGAAGCACTGAAGAATGGTGAAAACAAATTGACAATACAAGCTGCAACAAATAATCCCGATGATATTGTTCTCCGTGAAATTACACTGTATGAACGTCCGCTTGAAAAAGTACTTACAGAAGCAACGGTTCATATCGAAGTGACCGACCGCAAGACGAACAAACCGCTCCCGGCACGGATTACTATTGTTGATGCGAAAAAGATTCTCCAGACAACAGGCACTAAGCCAGCAGATCATCTTGCCATTCGTCCCGGTTCTGTTTATACCGGCAACGGAAAAGCTTCCTTACTTATTCCCCCGGGGAACTATCTGATTTATGCCAGCCGGGGATCTGAATACGGTGTTGATTCTGCAACCATACATATCCAGGCAGGTCAGAATCTCAGGAAGAAATTGACGATAAACCGGGAAGTTGAAACCGATGGATGGATTGGTTCGGATACCCATATTCATACGTTGACCCATTCGGGGCATGGTGATGCCAGCGACCGTGAAAGGGCGCTGACCATCGCAGCGGAGGGCATTGAACTAGCCATTATTACAGAACACAATGTTGTTACCAATTTTGAAGCTGTAGCTAAGGAAACGAAGATGAATACTTTTTTTACAACAGTTCCGGGTGATGAGGTCACTACGGCCGTTGGTCACTTCAATGTATTTCCATTAACAGGCAATGCAACGATCCCAAACCACCGGGCTAAAAATTGGGGTACGCTGGCGGAGAATTTGCCCGCCAGTGATAACACGGTAGTCATTTTGAATCATGGGCGGGATATTCACAATGATTTCCGGCCGTTTGATCCAAAGCGCCATATTGCCATTGCAGGTGTTAACCGGGAGAATTGGACACTTCCCGCCAATGCCATGGAAGTTATTAATTCAGGTGCGTTGCAAGATGATCCGATGCGATTGTTTCATGATTGGTTCGGCCTGCTGAACCGGGGATTTTTACTGACTCCAGCCGGTGCAAGCGATTCACATGATGTTAGCCGCTACCTGGTTGGACAGGCAAGAACATATATCCGGGGCCGGGATAATCAACCCGGTAAGATTGATATTGAACAAGCTGCCAGGAACTTTAAAGAAGGTAAGGTGATGGTCAGCTTTGGTCTTTTGTCGAAAGTTATCGTCAACACGAAATTTGGCCCTGGTGACCTTGTTCCTTCTTCAAAAGAAACCATTGTAGATGTGGAAGTGGCGGGCCCAGGCTGGGTAAAAGCCAAGCGGGTATGTCTGTACGCAAATGGAATAAAGATTCGTGACGAAGAAATTTCAACCGGCAATGCTGCAGGTACCAAGTGGAAAGGGCAATGGAAATTATTATTCCAAAAGCAAGATGCTTTTCTCGTAGTGATTGCCGAAGGAGATGGCAACCCGCTACCATTCTGGCCGATCGTGAAACCCTTTCAGCCTGTCAGCCCTGTCTGGAAGCCATATACAATCGGTTCCTCCGGTGCGATATGGATCGATGCCGACGGAGACGGTAAACCCACTCACGCTTATGCATACGCAAAGAAATTAATCAGCAGTGCAGGGGCCAACATCAACAAGCTCTTTAAAGAAATGGAAGCGTACGATGAAGCGGTGGCCGTGCAGGCAGCAGCGCTATTGCAGGAAACCGGCGTCGATCTCTCGGCTCCGTTAGTGGTTGCTGCTTTATCCCAGGCGAGTGCTTCCGTTAAAGAAGGTTTCCGGAAGTTTAGCGAAGCCACGCAGGAATCAAAAGAGAAATAATGTTTTCTATCTCGTGGTGAATAACGAATCATTAGCATCATCCAGAATAAATTATTCTATATCTCGAAAGTCAGGGTTCAAATTATTTCTTTATTGCAAAGGCAACGAATTGATCACCAGACTTGCTACGCAGTTTCCCACCTCCACAGGCGATCACAACATATTGTTTTCCATTGACGGCATAGGTGGAGGGAGAGGCATATCCTGCCGCAGGCAAATCTGTTTCCCAAAGTAATTTGCCGCTACGCTTATCCAATGCCTTAATTTTTTTATCGGGTGTTGCTGCAATGAAAATAAGTCCGCTGGCTGTTACCAATGGCCCACCATAATTATCGGTACCCGTCGGTAAAACTCCCTTTTCGCGGAGTGCAGGAAATTCTCCTAAAGGGATTTGCCATAAATGTTCCCCTGTTTGCAGGTTGATGGCCGTTAGCGTACCCCAGGGTGGTTTGTTTACCGGGTAGCCATTGGCGTCATACCAGCGGTTGTACCCGGTATGAACATAGGTTGCTTTGCGCAGCGCCGTAGCAGGAGGAGTCGTTACTGTTGAATCTTTTCTTCCCATTAAAAATGAAACAATACCGGTTCGCTCCTGCTGCGACAGATGAGCAAATGCCGGCATCATGCCGCGTCCTTTATTTAGTAGTTGATGCAATGATTCATCAGAGCTGCGGGTTGATATGCCGGCCAATGATGGATTCGCCCCACTGTGATCTCCCCGGAGATCAGAACCATGACCGGTGGCAGAATGTTGCTGATACCCTTTTTTTCCGGAGGTCGACGCTGTACGTATTGGAGCATCAGTAAGGGAAGTAAACACGGGAATTTCTTTTGCAGGTATGTACATAACACCGTCAGCATCCACAGCAGCGCCTCCCCATTGTGCGCCGCCGTCACTTCCGGGAAAAATAATTGTTCGCTGACGGGTAACCGGTATATACGCACTGCCTGTTCTGCTGCTATCGAGCAGTTTCAAAATCTCTTCTTTACCGGCAACCAGGTCATTCAAATCATTTTTAGTGAAAGACTGCCGGGTAAAAGGAAGCGGCTTTGTTGGAATGGGTTGTGTACCATAAGCTTTTTCACCAGGCATACTGGAGCTATCCACGATACGTTCCTCTATGGGAAACAAAGGATCACCCGTAATCCGGTCGAATACAAAAACATGGCCTTGTTTTGTTATCTGCGCTACAGCTTCAATAAGTCGACCATTTTTTTTAATGGAAACCAAATTGGGTGGTGCCGGCAGATCACGGTCCCAAATATCATGGTGAACGATCTGGTAATGCCATTTTCGTTTGCCTGTTCTTGCATCCAACGCAAGCAGCGAGTTTGAAAACAGGTTGCTGCCATGCCGGTCGCCTCCATAAAAATCAAATGCTGCAGAACCGGTAGGAACGTACACGATTTCGTTTTTACGATCAATGGCCATGCCCATCCAGGAGTTGGCGCCACCATTATTCTGCCGGGCATTTGCAGGCCAGGTGTCGCTGCCCCATTCACCCGGTTTAGGTATGGTATGAAAAGTCCAAACCAGTTTACCCGTGTTGACATCAAATGCACGTACGTCTCCAGGCAAAGCTGTTGAACCTTCCGATACCCGTATGCCTGTAATTAGTAGTTTTTCGAAAATGACCCCGGGCGTATTGTATACCACATACTCATCTGCACCGGGATGTAATAATCCCTCTTTGAGATTGACTTTGCCATTAATCCCAAACCCAGGCACTGGTTTTCCGGTTCCTGCATCAAGGGCATAGAGCAAATGTCCAAAGCCAAAAAAAATCTTCTTGTTGTTTCCATCAGAGTAGTAGGTTACTCCGCGGCTGGTCATCGCAAAAGTTTCATCTGTGAAACTGGTTTTCCAGATTTCTGTACCATTGGACGCATTCACTGCAAAGGCCTGGGAACTTGCGGATACCCCATAAAGCACTCCATCAATGATAATCGGATTGCACTGTATTTGGGTTTGATTTTTAATAGTGTCTGCACCTCCTGACCGATAGGTCCAAACTTGCTCCAGTTGATTGACATTTTCGGGAGTTATTTGATTGAGCCCTGAGTAATGATTTCGATCGGGGCCACCATTGTACTCAGGCCAATCATCAACAGGGTATGAATATTTTTTATCAGCTACACCGCAATAAGCCAATATGATGCCTGTAAACACCAAAACAAATATTACAATGAATGTTTTGTTCTCCCCTCGTTTTCGCATTTTATAGTAAAGCATGCAACTGTTATTTTCTAAATGCAACATTTCTATTTTCTGATGAACTAAAATTCAAAAAAAATGGATTACAACAGCATCGCTTCAATTTTTAAACAGGATTCGTAATTGCCCCTTTGCGTCCTGGCGAGAATGTTCACGCAGAGCCGCGAAGACGCAAAGGATTTTAAGGTTCGCCGCTAACCATTTATGAAATGCCTGGCAATAAATAAATCACCAAAAAGACACAACCAATCAACATCAATAAAGTAAGCAATAATATAAGCGTTGAAGAAGAAGTATACCTGCTGGTGTTTAATTGCTTTTCGATACTCTTGAACCTCAGATAGGCCAGTAAAGACATGATAGCACCCAGGGCTACTAAAAAAATTCCGATAAGTCCCGAATATCCATTGCCGGGAACCACAACAGACTTATCCGTAAAAACCAAAGAAAGCTGTTTGACAAATAGGGAGAACTTGACAACAACAAATCCGAAAGCCATAATGGCTATAGCCGTTCTGATCCAGGCAAGAAAGGTTCGTTCATTGGCCAGATGATCGGTAGCACTGCCCTTCTTTACCAATTCCTGATTCATAAGTTTGATTACTTTTTTTGATATCCCTCATTATAAAAAATATATAGTCCATCTTTACCCGCAACGATTATATCTTTTTTGCCATCGTTCTGTAAATCCACGACCTGGAAATAAATGCCTGTTCCCTTAGCTTCTCCAAATTGTCCATAGCTAATAACCTGCTTTGAGAATGACTCACCATTCCATTGATAATAATACAGGCCATAGGGATCAGCACTACCAGGATCTTCACTGTTGTGAGCCCGGTAACGCTTACCCGTAATCAATTCCGGTGTGCCATCATTGTCAAGATCTTCCCATTCCATTGTATGAAACTGGGAGTTGCTCAGGTCAACAGGATGCTTTTTCCAGGTACTATTGTTGGTGGCATCCTTTACCTGTTCATACCAATAAAGGCCGTAATCGTGTGCTTTGCCTGCAATGAAATCATTTTTCCCGTCGCCATTAATATCTTTCACAATGATAGGTATACTCGCGGCCTGCAAATCAAAGGAAGGATGAAAAATCCATTGATCAGTAAAGGGTTTTGCGGGTGCTTCCAACCAGCCATTAGCCAGTATCAGATCACCTCTTCCATCGTGGTTCATATCACCAAAACCCATTCCATGTGCCTGCTTGTTCCAAACTTCGTGAGCCTGGAATACACCGGTTCCCTTTCCTTGCGGATCCCTGGTTAACCTAAAAATCTTGAGAGGTTTACCTGGATTGTTGGGAATAATTTCCAGCGTTCCATCACCATCGATATCCCAGGCCCGTATTGTTTCAACATTGCCTGTTTTGCCAATAACAGTGTTCTTCCATTCGCCTTTATTATTTCCTGGATTTTTCCGCCAGTAAATCGCCGTGTCCGTCCAGCCGCCTGTAATAAAATCCATCCAGCCATCTCCATCAACATCCATGGGAATGGTTGCAAAATCATCATAATATTCGCCAAAGCGTTTGGGTTGCCCGATATAGTGGCGCCGGATAAACCCCGGGGCCTCATACCAAAAAGCGCCTGAAACTAGATCCGGCAATCGATCGTTGTTAACATCAAATACGCCCACCGATTCAAAACTTTCTGCAGCGATCATTTGCTTCCGGAATTGCACCGGTCCAGGGCTTCGGTACGATGTAACGATGCCGGATGTACTAACTAGCCCATGATGTACAGGCTCCGGAGTAAGCTTGGATATTCCTGCCGTTACAATCAGGCAGCAAAACCACAATGCTTTTTGTAGTGACAACTGCATAGTCATTGAATTTAAAAATAATTTTCTCCTACTTCTAACTTAAAATGGTACTCAATCGAATTTAGTCTACGCTCCTTTGATATACATGCGCATTTTTAATTGACTAAGCTGCACTACCGGGCTTCCCCGGAATTGCAAGAAAGTCATAACGACTTCAATTTAAGGGAATGTTTTCAATCGAAGGCCTGGCAATAGTTTTCAATTCCTGCCGAAGTATTTATTGACTGTATTCTGACTTCATGGCAAACATCAATTAAAATTACCTTGCACAAAGTGTACTAAAAAAGATATTAATCTACCTCTGTTATTTTTCCACTGACCAAAAATGTATCTTATATGCGCAGCTTTCTAGCAAGATGGAAAGACATAAAATTGAAAGGAATAATATTGTAAAGAACTGAAAAATTTTCAAGACTTTCCGGTTCCTCAACGGTGAAGACATGCGCTCCCGCTTTTTGAATTTTTTGAATGATCGTATACGCACTATCGTCATTTTCACCATTCCCCGGAATGAATATGACGATACTGCCGATATCAACACCGATCGCCAATTGCCTGCCGTGGATTTTCCCATTTTCCATGTTGTCTAAGTTACCGGCCAGAGGTGTTTGCATTGAATTTTATCCGGAATGTTTTCATTCGCTGACTTTCTGCTCCCACGGAAATAATATTTCTTTTAACAGGGATTGAATTCAGGTCAACTTCTACATGCGTAGTTTCTGTGGCAGCATACAGATTTTTATTGAATATCAAATCGCAATTTGAAAATGATTCTTTTAAATTCCAGACACGTACGATGATGCCCTTGTCTTTAATTCCTTCTTCAGCAGGTTTTAAGGCCCAGATTACCATTCCCGGATCTGATGTTTTAATAAATTCATATTTATCATCCGGCAAGACAGCCTTTTTTCCACCCTGTACCATACCTGCAATCAGCGGTTGCTGGAATTCTAACGAAGATTTCATAGACGCTATTTTATCAAACTCCTTATTATGAACCGCGATAGAGAATTGCTGAATGAAACTGGAATCATTGCCCTGATCTTTTATTCCCAGATTAGGACCATCTGTTTGACCTCCTACCAATACATTGATATACGAAGCATCCGCGTCGAGTGTATCAGGAGTACTTTTACCAATATTGAAAAAGTAGCAATCCCTGTTCGCTATGGTTACATTGTAATTTGTGATTCCAATATTTGCAAAATGATTTAGAGTCAGCCAGTCGTACCGCGCATTTTTATCAGCATAATGACCGCCATCTTTTATAAGCTTTGCCTTGATGATTGCGCCGATTTCTTCATGCCAGATCTCCGGTTGTTTAAAGTTCAAGGAAAATGTATTCGTCAACAAGGAAGAAAAATTTTGTTCGATGTTATTTTGAATATCAATCCTGGGAATCGCTGAATTAAATAAGGTGATGTAAGTGGTGTGTTTTAATTTGTTGGAAGTATGCGCTTTCAAAGTGATGGAAACAGTACCCTCATTTTCAACCATTAAATTATCCCCGACATCGCTGAGGCCAGATCCCATATCATTCAGGTACCTGCCCTCAGGCGATGGCGCAACCAGTTCCCGGTTACCATTCAATTTGTCTGTAAGTTTTGTAATAACGCCTTCTCTCGTAACACTGATTTTATACCGGTTATTTTCAAATGAATTTCCCACCAGGTTAGCGGAATTGTTTTGTTTGCGACCAGGTGTTTTAATGATCTCAAAAATTTTATAGCCTATCCCCGGAATATCTGTTGCCAGAATCCGTAAATACTTCTGACCATTTTTATTAATCATCTGCCACAATGCTTCTTTCTTTGAGACCATATCGTAAATAGTAATTTCAGTGCTGCCGGTATAAGGCAGGTCAGCGATATCATTTCTTATCCAGTTCAAAGGATTGAAGACAAAAAATCGTTGATTCATTTCATTTCCTTTGATTTGCCTGCCTAATATCTTTAACGACCTGTTATACAAAGTGTCTACATAGGTACTGAAATTATTTTCCAGCCTTCGTTGAAATGCTGCTCTTTCAGTTCTCGAAACGGGACCGTCTGCAGTCCAGTCGTGCTCAGGATATAAGCCGATACTCATCCAGGCGCTGTCTCTCATTTCTTTCATATCATTCGCAAAACCGGGATCATTCAGGGAAACGATTGTCGAGAGCGCTTCCGCTCCACGGAGTTTTTCTACACTTCTTTTAATCTTTGCTGAGACTTCCGCCATGGAAGCGATATACAGATCCCATTCATTTCCGCCGGCTACTATCTCTTCGGGAAGGCTTTTACCATAGCTCGCTTCCATGTCTTTGAAATAATCCGTTTGATTGGAAACGATTACTTCTTCTTCCGCGTTTAAAGACGATTTTGCCAAAGTAACAAACCCATTCGTGTAGGTTTGCAGATCATCCCATCCATAGCCAAAAGCTGCTATAATTTGCTTTTTTGTAGAAATGGATTTCTGCCGCATCCTTTCTATTAAATCACTTGTCAGGCATCTGGCTTCAGCATATCCACCCAAGCCCTCATTAACATCCCCATTACAGGGAGTCTTTGTAGTTGCCAGTGAATACCATTTCATCAACACCTTTTGGCTATCCAGGCCTTTATAATAGTATACTTCCTGGTTCCGGTTCTGAAGATTCGACTTGTTCATCCGGCTGGCACAGCCACAAACCCCCTTCCAACTGTATCTTACGCCACTTCCCGCCCATAAGGAACTTAATCCAAGTGGTAAAGCCTGGCTTTCCATACTAATTCCCAGTTTCATATCAATCCCATATTTTTTTTGCAAATAGCCTGCATAATACATACCGCGGACGCTGGCTTCTGCAGGCAGTGCCCCGTATAAAACTGATAGGGGATTGTAAGGAACGGAAATATGCCCGGATTTAACTTTATCAATCAATTTTTTCATTTGAGCCATCGTTCTATTTCTTTCATACAACCAGAACCAAAAACTTCCATCACAATTATATTTCGATTGTTGCCTGAATGGCAGACCCACTGAAATGGTTGAATCGATCTGCAAAAGATACTTATCCAAAGTAGTAAGCATTACATCTTTATAAACGGCTTCATTGGCAGTCCACACATAATCGGTATGGTCATCGTTGGCAATATAGAATCGCTTAATTTGTGCATTCAATTTTATACACAACAGCAACAATGTTAATAATGACACGACCAGGCTTTTAATCATTACCCGTTTCTTTATTTCGTTATCAATAGTTTTTCTAAAAATTAAACTTCGTATCAGGAAAAGAATCGGGAAGGATTATGAACCAGGAACTGTTTAATTTCTTTGTCTGAAAAACCGGCTTTGAGCATCGCAGGAACAGCATCCGTCATCGCATAGGCGAATGTCTTCAGGCTGGTGTGGGGGTGTCTGTCCTCTACGTTGGTTATTATCTTACCATTCTTCCATTGCCAGTAAGTATCCATGGATGTCATCACCTTTTTTTCGCATCCGTTGTCGCATAGAAAACGCATCAGGTACACCAGGTCTTCCCAGGGCGTATCAAATTCATAGCCGAAATTATTGAACAGCAGATTTCCACCCGCTTTTGCAATGCGCAACAATTCCTTTCCAATCTGTTCTTTGCTTTGGCCACCCCAGCCGAACTCCGCTTCAATGTGTGAAAAGAATAGACGTGCAGGATTGGCTCCGTTCTCTACAAGCAAGTCAAACTGCTCGCCCGGATTAAAAATAGCATGCGTTCCGATTGGAACATCCAGCTCTTTTTGAATTTGCGCCGCTGCACGGAATTTTTCCTTCTCCCATGGGGTTAATGGTGTATTGTTGCCGGCCACTTTGATAATCGCGGGACGAATCCCAGTTCCCTCTATTCCTTCGATAAGCTCAAGACGCATGTGATCTTTGAATTCCTTTTCACTCATTTTGACGATCCGCTCAGGCATGAGTCTTTGAAGATAGGAACCCGTAGCCAGGATGATATTGACAGGAACCTGTGCGGCGGCAGCCTGAATCATCTTGACATTTCTTACAGGAGAGAGATCAACAATGGTATCGATTCCTACCCTTTCAGCATCACGTAGCATGTGCACAGCATGATCGATCGTTTCCTGCTCTTTCCCTGCGGGTATTGGCGGCAAGAGGTTGAGAACATGTTCATGCATTAGTGTAATGCCTAGCTGATCACTGTTTATGGTACCGGTAGCAGTAGGGATTTTTTTTATTTTATTGCCGTTGGCGCCTGCGCTGGTGGTAGAAAACGGGAAACCCGGGAAGCCGATGGAAAATCCCAAAACTCCCTTGATGCTATCAGTAAAAAAACTTCTGCGTGAATTTGACATAATAGTAATTGATTACATAAGCTGCCAGTTTGTTTTATTTTGAGCGCCTACAGGCTGGCATTGGAAAAAGTATTGCATTGCTCTTGCCCACACCTCTTTAATCTAAGTACAACAATTTAAAAATAGAATAAAATGTAATGTAAATATCAATAACGGCCTTCAGAGATTTTACAATTTTGCATCCGGAGAAATGTTGCGCAAGATAGTTGGGAAGGATTTTTAAATCCCGGAGGATACTTCCATTCAGTTCCCATATTTACTTCATAGCGGTCTTTGATTTAATAAAGTATATTGGTATGCATGCAGGTTGAGTTTGCTATTTAACTATCTTTCTTCATTGAAAAATTAATTACTTATTAAAAGCGTATCGGGTTATGGTATAGAAACAGTAATTTGAAAGCGGAGAACTAAAACGAAAAATATGAACTGTAAATCCGTAATCTTTATTAAAAAAAATTTCCGCTATATACTAATGCAGGCTATGATCGTATTGTTTGCGGTATCGGCAGCCAAAGCAAATACACACCATTTTTTCTACGCCGATTCATCTTCTATTGAAGGACGATGGGATATCACGATTAATATGGCAGGAAAGGAAATTCCTTCCTGGCTTGAAGTTCGTCATTCCGGTTTGCGTATGCTTACAGGAGAATTTGTAGGCGCATCGGGAAGTGCACGACCTATTTCAAAAGTTAACTACAGCGGTGGAAAGATGAGCTTTACTATTCCTCCTCAATGGGAAGAAGGAAATGATGTTACTGTAGAAGGTACACTACAAGGCAACCATTTAGCCGGATCCATCCTTTTACCGGATGGGAAAAATTATAGCTGGACAGCAGTTCGTGCTCCATCGCTCCGACGGAATACAGCACCTGTTTGGGGAAAGCCTGTTCGCCTCTTTAATGGAACGGATTTAAAAGGGTGGCGTGCAATGGGTGAAAATCAATGGAAAGCAGAAAACGGTATTTTAAGGAGTCCAAAATCTGGTTCCAATCTTGTGACCGAAGAAAAATTTACCGACTTTAAACTCCATATCGAGTTCCGCTATCAAAAGGGAAGCAACAGCGGGGTTTACCTGCGTGGACGTTATGAATTACAGATTGCAGACAGCAAAGGATTAGAGCCTTGAAAAGGAGACCTGGGAGGTATATATGGATTTATAAAACCAACCGATATGGTGGCCAAAGAAGCTGGTGAATGGCAATCATACGACATTACCCTGGTAGGAAGAATGATCACGGTGGTGGGCAATGGCAAGACGATTATCTGTAACCAGGAAATTCCGGGTATTACTGGTGGTGCCATTGATAGCAGAGAAAGTGAGCCAGGTCCGCTGCTTTTACAGGGTGATCATGGCCCTATTGAGTACCGCAATATTATACTTACACCGGCTAAATGATACCATGGTTAAACCATTAGAAAATAAAAAAATAGTGATCATTGGCGGCACCACCGGTCTTGGATTGTCCGCGGCAAAGGCGTTTATCCAGGAAGGGGCGCAAGTGATCGTTTCGGGAAGAAATGCAGAGAATGTTACTGAAGCAAAAAAAATATTGGGAGAAAATGCGGAATCAATAAGTGCGGACGCAACCCAGCCACTCACCGCAGCGAACGCGATTGATTTTTGTATATCTACATTCGGCGGCTTTGATGGATTGTATCATGTCGCTGGCGGCAGTGGAAGAAAAATGGGCGATGGCCCGTTGCATGCGTTAACACTGGATGGATGGAATAAAACCATGGAACTGAACCTTACTTCCCTGATGTTATCCAACCAGGCAGCGGTCAATGGATTTATCCGGTTGAAACAAGCAGGAACTATTTTAAACATGAGTTCTGTACTGGGATTTTCACCTTCACCTAAATATTTTGCCACCCATGCCTATGCAGCGGCCAAGGCTGCCATTTTCGGTTTTAGTAAATCCATTGCAGCTTATTATGCAAAGGATGGCATCCGTGTAAATGTGATTGCCCCGGGATTGGTTGAAACGCCGATGGCAAAAAGAGCCGCCGTCGATGAAACGATTTTATCATTTATACATACCAAACAACCACTGGATGGAGGAAGAATCGGTCAGCCGGCAGACCTTGATGGCCTCGCCGTGTATTTCATGAGCGACCATTCGAAATTTACGACAGGGCAAACCATTTCAGTGGATGGCGGCTGGTGTATCAGTGAAGGACAATTTTAATATATGAATATAGCAATCGGCATTGACCTGGGAGGAACTCGTATAAAAGGAGTGGCCGTAAATGCAAATGGCAATCTACTGCATCAACTTTATTCTGATACGAATGACGGTGATGGCGCTGGCTGGAAAAAAGTTGTCGCAAAAACCGTGAATGAGCTATTACAAAAAATCAATGGAAAGGCCACGGTCATTGGTATCTCCGCTCCCGGCCTGCCTGATGAAAACAATTCCGCGATCGCGTATATGCCGGGCCGGATGCAGGGACTTGAAAACCTCGTATGGAAAGAGTTTTTACAACATCCCGCCTACGTAATCAATGATGCAGTGGCGGCCATGATTGCAGAATCCACATTCGGTTCGGCCAAAACAAAAAAACATGTAGTGATGCTTACATTGGGAACCGGCGTGGGTGGTGCCATCCTGATTGATGGAAAACCTTACCAGGGAGCGTTTAATAAAGCGGGTCATATCGGGCATATGGCCATCGATGATGAAGGTGATTGTGATGTTACAGGAATGCCGGGAAGCCTGGAAGAGTGTATCGGCAATTGCACCATTGAAAAAAGAAGCAAGGGAACATTTGTATCCACGCACGACCTGCTGACTGCCTACCGGAATGGGGATACACTTGCCAAAGAGGTCTGGTTAAAATCAGTAAGACAACTGGCAATTGGTTTGGCATCGGTCACCAATATCCTTTCTCCCCAGGTGATTGTACTAGGTGGAGGCATTACAGAAGCTGGCAATGATTTGTTTGAACCTTTGCAACAATACATGGAACAATATGAATGGCGGGCAGGAGGAAACAAAGTAGAAATTATAAAAGCTACCTATGGTGATTTAGCCGGAGCTACAGGGGCCGCGTGTTTTGCAATGAGCAAAGAAAGCAAACAGTGATGTGCCTATTCTTTGTGTTTTGTATCACGAGGTTTCGATTTTTTAAATCATTATTGTCCGATTAAAAACTTGGACATATCTTCCAACTCCGTGACCGCGGTGTTTGTATTCCTTTGTGTTCTCTGTGGTTAAATTTGGTGCTCCCCCTTCAGCAACTCACCATGGGAGCGTTTTATAACCACAGAGGACACAGAGGAGGGATACACACAGCGGTCACGTTTGGGAAAACTATTCAATAAAATACTTACTTGATGAATGAACAAAAAAAGATCACAGATGAGTATTTGCAAAAGTGTGAAGCTATTATTCGTACAATCCGTTCCCAAAAAAAAGAAATAGCCAGGGCGGCTGCCTGGTTTGCTGAAAGTATCCTCGCAGGCAGGGTGGTGCATTTGTTTGGTTCTGGTCATAGCCGGATCATGGTAGAAGAAATGTGGCCACGCTACGGTTCTTTTCCCGGCTTCAATCCCATCGTTGAATTGTCATTAACTTATCATAACAATGTTGTGGGCGCTAACGGCCAGCGACAGGCTATGTTTTTGGAAAATGTCTCGGGCCTGGCCGAACGGATTCTGAGAAATTTTAATTTGAGTGAAAAAGATACTGCATTGATTATTTCATCCAGCGGATGCAATATCGTTCCTATTGAAATGGCAGAACTGTTTCAGCAGAAAAAGATAAAGGTGGTGGCGCTAATCACAAAAGACCACTCTGCCGGCAGTACGAGTAAGCGGCCAGATGGAAAAAAGCTTGCTGATTTTGCTGATCTTGTCCTGGATAGTGGAGCACCGGTGGGTGACTCCATGATTTATATCGCTCAATTAGAAACACCCGTATCGCCCGGATCAACAGTTGGCGGAATAATACTGGTGAATAGCATAAAAGCTGAACTTGCAAACCTGCTAACAGCAGCCGGCCAGCCACCCAAAGTGCTGACAGCATCTTGTATCGTGGGCGCAGAAAAAGCAAAAGAACTTTTTGAGGCCGCGTACGATGAACATGCACATCGGTTGGCTGAATTGTATAGGGATGTGGGGAACAGTCAGCATACAGAACACAGAATACAGGAGAACAGCCAGAATACAGAATACAGAATACAGGATACAGAATAAAATCCAACTTTTATATTCTGTATTCATCTCCTGTATTCTGTGTACTGTATCCTGTATCCTGTGTACTGTATTCTGTATCCTGTATTCTTAAAATCATCACACAATCAAAACCATGATCCCCATTCGAACGACAGTTATCGGCAGCTATCCTTTTCCCGGCTGGCTCGAATTTGCTTCGCAAAATTTAGACAAATTCGGCGCTGCGGATATTGAAGAGATGATTGAAGACGCGGTGATCGCGGCTATCCACGACCAGGTAACAGCCGGGTTGGATGTAATCACTGACGGTGAGCAAACAAGGCTTGATTTTAATTTGTCATTTTACGGTTTTATCAATGGCATAGAAAACAATCGAACAGAAACAAGAAAATTCGGACCGGCTGCTCATGACCAGCGCGGAAAAAATAATATTGTGGGAGAACTTTCAGCACCTAATGGATTGGGAGCAGTAAAAGAATTTATGCGCTTAAAAAAGTTGGCGCCTGCAGGTCCTGTATTAAAAGCCAGTATACCTGGCCCGTATACATTGAGCGGGAGATTGCTGCCAAACGATCATTACAAAGATCGTTATGCGATTACTGAAGCGCTATTACCTTTCGTACGCTATGAGCTGGAAGCATTGGTAGCCGCGGGTTGTACAGAGATCACTGTGGACGAGCCTTCCATGAGTTGTTATGCTTAT
>Ga0136634_10000351_pt1 | contig 21407 bp, 18 predicted proteins | sample AntDrymUQ8332106_2_FD_104654 | JGI IMG/M metagenome (GOLD analysis project Ga0136634, IMG submission 104654) | Polar desert sand microbial communities from Dry Valleys, Antarctica - metaG UQ833 (21.06) | ecosystem: Environmental > Terrestrial > Soil > Desert | place: Antarctica: Dry Valley... | reverse complement strand
TAAGGCAATACCCGCCAAGATTGGCAGCTATCCGATCAACGACCCGCAAGGCTTCTACAAAGGTCAGGCGCTTGCCGGCTACGGCATCATGTACAACACGCGTTACCTGAAAGCCAACAAGCTTGCCGCACCGAAAGACTGGGACGACCTTCTTAAACGTGAATGGTTCGGGCATGTTGCGATGACTGCGCCGTCGCGCTCCGGCACGATGCATTTGACAGTTGAAACGATCCTGCAGGGTGAAGGCTGGGATGCCGGATGGGCCAAGGTGCTCGAGATGGCCGGCAACAGCTCACAGATCACCGAGCGCAGTTTTGGAGTTCCCGATGGTATAAACAACGGTCAGTTCGGCGCCGGGCCAGTCATCGATTTCTTCGGACTCGCAGGCAAATATTCAGGTTTTCCGGTCGAGTTTGTTTATCCCGCGTTGACCTCGATCGTGCCGGCGAACATTGCACTGATTGCCGGCGGAAAGAACACCGCTGAAGGGAAAAAATTCGTGCAGTTCACCTTGAGCCAGGCGGGGCAGGAGCTGTTGCTCGATCCGAAGATTTCGCGCTTGCCGGTGCTCGCGTACTCCAGTTTCGGCAACAAGATTCCGGCTGGCTACCCGGATCCGCAGGCGATCGCCAAGCGTGCAAAGGTCAACTTCAATGCAGACCTGTCCGAGGATCGTTACTCAGTCGTTCATTCGCTGTTTGATCAAACGATCACTTTTCGAATGAAAGAGCTGCAGTCTGCAACCAAAGCAATCCATGACGCCGAAGCGAAACTTGCCGGCAAGAGCAATCCGCAGGCAGCCGAGTTGATCAAGCAGGCGCGCGCCCTTGCATTCGCGCCGGTTGTTTCCTCCTCGCTGGCAGGACAAAAGGACTTCCTGAAGGTCTTTGCATCGAACAAGAAGGAAGTTTCGGTTTCGAAGCAGGTAACCGGGCTCGAGGAGAGCTGGAACCGTAAGGCGCGCGAGAGCTACGCCAAAGCCGCCGAGCTCGCACAGCAAGCCGCCGCCACAATCAAGTAGCACGGCGAGATGGCAGTGACGCCGGCTGCCGCCTTGCCGCTTGGGGTCGCAGCCGACGTGCGACGGCGTGTGGGTGCATCGTGGCGCTCGTACGCGGTGCTGGCTGCGATCTCTGCCTTTCTTTTGGCCTTGCTGCTGGTTCCGCTTGGCGCCGTATTCATCACTGCATTTCGCGATGGCGACGGCTCTTTCACTTTGGGCCACTTCGGCACGTTCTTTTCGACCGGTCTGATGCGCGAGTCCTTTGGGAACTCGCTTTACGTTGCCGTTACAAGCGTCGTCGCTGCGTCGCTGATAGCCGTGCCGCTTGCCTACGTCACCGCGCGTTTCCAGTTTCGCGGCGCATTGCTGATTCAGACGCTAGGCGTGCTGCCGCTGATCATGCCGCCGTTTGTTGGGGCAGTCGCGATGCAGCTGGTCTTTGGACGCTCCGGGTCGGTAAATCTGTTGCTCGACGAGACGTTCGGCATTTCACTGCCGATCATGCAGGGACTTACCGGCGTGATCTTCGTCGAAACTCTTCATTACTTTCCATTCATCCTAATGAATCTGATCGTTGCGCTGCGTGCGATCGACGGCGCAATGGAGGAAGCGGCTTTGAATCTTGGCGCGAAAGGGTGGCGGCTGTTTTCGCGCGTCGTGTTTCCGCTTGCACTGCCCGGGTATCTGGCCGGCGCAGCGCTGGTCTTCATCAAGGTCTTCGACGACCTCGGCACACCGCTGGTGCTGGGACAGACAAACCTGCTCGCGCCGCAGGCTTACCTGCGCATTACACAAGTCGGCCTGGAGGATCCGCTCGGCTACGTGATCAGCGTCATCATGATCGCGTTCTCGATTCTGGCGCTATGGCTTTCGATTCATGTGATGAAAGGCAAGGACTACTCGACCTTGCAAAAGGGTGGCGCCGGCATCAAACGGCGCACGCTGTCGCGTGGCGAGGCCTGGCTTGCGTACTCTGGGGTCGTGCTGGTGCTGCTCGTCGTACTGAGCCCGCACCTGGGCCTGCTTCTGCTGTCGTTTGCGCGCGTGTGGAGCTTCTCGGTGTTACCCGACGACTACACGCTCGCCAATTACGCCACGGTGTTCTCCGACAGTACCGGGATGATCACGAATACGCTGCTGTACTGCGGCCTCGCAGCGACGATCGATGTTGTAATTGGAGTCTCGATTGCGTACCTGATTCTGCGCACCCGCATTCCAGCGCGACAGTGGCTCGACTTTACGGCCAGCGCGGCTATCGCGGTGCCTGGCATTGTGTTGGCGATCGGTTATTTGCGGACGTTCCAAAGCTTCGAGATCGCAGGAGTTCCGATTACCCAGACGTGGCTCGTAATCATGCTGGCGTATTCAGTGCGGCGCCTGCCGTACGCGCTGCGTTCGTGCATGGCGGCATTGCAACAGATCAACATCAGCTTGGAGGAAGCGGCAGAAATGCTGGGGGCAAGCAAGTGGCGCTCGGTCCGCCGCGTGCTGATTCCGCTGATGGCAGGCGGCATTCTCGCTGGTTTCGTGTCCAGCTTCATTACCGCGGCCGTCGAATTGTCTGCAACCATTCTGCTGGTGGTCAAGGAATCACAGGCACCGATGAGCTACGGAATCTATCTGTACATGCAGTCCGTTTCGGGCCGTGGTGCCGGGGCCGCGCTCGGCGTTTTACTGGTCGTGACGGTTGCGGTCGGCACCTATCTGTCGCATGTCGCGGTTGAGCGCGCGAATCGCAGCCTGGAGAACGCACGATGAAAGCGGTCGCAGTCGAGTGCATCGGCATCGGCCTTGCGTACGGATCAAATCAGGTATTACGGAACATTACGTTGGCAATCGAGCCGGGAGAATTCTTTGCGCTGCTCGGTCCGTCGGGCTCCGGAAAATCCACGCTGCTCAGATTGATTGCCGGGTTCAATCAGGCGAACCGCGGCCAGCTACGGGTTGACGGGCGTGATATCGGTCACGTTCCGCCGCACGCTCGCAATATTGGAATGGTGTTTCAGAGCTACGCGCTGTGGCCTCATATGAGCGTGTACGACAACGTGGCTTTCGGTCTTGTCGAGCGACGTGTTGCGCGAGCAGAAATCAAACGGCGCGTCGGCGAAGCTTTGGCGCTGGTGGGCTTGGACGAATATGCGCAGCGACGGCCCAATCAACTATCAGGCGGGCAGCAACAGCGAGTCGCCCTCGCCCGCACAATCGTTATCGAGCCGCAGGTGCTGCTGCTCGATGAGCCTCTATCCAACCTCGACAAGAAGCTGCGCGAACAGATGCGGCTCGAATTGAAACGGCTGCAGCGCGCGCTCGGCATTACGACGATCTTCGTCACTCACGACCAGGAAGAAGCGATGACGACGGCCGATCGGATGGCGGTGCTGGATGCCGGTGTACTTCAGCAGATCGGTGCGCCGCGGCAGCTGTTCGATAACCCGTCCAATCAATTCGTCGCTCAATTTGTCGGCAGCACCAATCTGATCGCGGGCCACTTCGACGCGGTGCGCGGCGCGTTCATCAGCGAATCGTTGGGCGCCATCCCTCTTGCGGCAGGCAGCGCGGGAACGGCGCTGTCTATCCGGCCGAATGCAGTAAGGATTGCGACTACTCGAGGCGCCAGCGGTGTCTGGTTTGACGGTGAAATCAAGGAAAGCGAATTCCTTGGCGAGTTCACGCGCTATCAAGTCAATGTGGGTCAAACGTCATTGATCGCAGACGCGCCTCACCTATCGACCACACCGATCTTTCAACCGGGCGCCCGCGTCCAGCTTGCGATTGATACCGCCGAGGCACGAGTCGTTGTTTAGGTACGCGCCTTTTAAGCACCACCGCTGAACAACTGAGGAGAACCATGCCAAAAGGCTATTGGATCGTGCGTGTCGACATTTCGGACCCGGAGAAGTCAAGGAGTACGTCGCGGCCAATGCAAAACCGTTTGCGCAATATGGCGCGCGCTTTGCGATCAACCCACCTCAGCCCATGTGCAATCCGCCGTTGCACGAAAACTCGGCCCCCGTGGTGAAGCCCGCATCGTCTCCCGACAGCCATACGCAGACCGATCCGATCTCTTCGGCCCGGCCGAGTCGCTTGACCGGAATTGTCTGGATGATCTTTTCGCGCACGTCCTCTCGCACCGCCATCACCATGTCGGTAGCAATGTACCCAGGAGAGACCGTGTTGACGGTGACACCCTTGCTCGCAACTTCCTGTGCCAGCGCCATCGAAAAGCCGTGCATGCCCGCCTTGGCGGCTGAATAGTTGGTCTGGCCGAACTGACCTTTTTCGCCGTTGACGGATGCAATGTTGATGATCCGACCCCAGCCCTTCTCGAGCATGCCGTCGATCACCTGTTTGGTCACGTTAAAAAGACTGTTCAGATTGGTGTCGATCACCGCGCGCCAATCATCGAGCGACATCTTGCGGAACACGCCGTCTCGGGTGATCCCTGCATTGTTGACGAGGATGTCGACGACGCCCTGTTCGGCTTTGACTTTTTCGAAAGCCTCTCGGGTCGATTCCCAATCGGCCACATTTCCGACGGATGCCGAGAACGCGTACCCGTCAGCCTTTTGCTCTGCCAACCACTTCGCATGATCGCGGGTGGGCCCGCACCCGGCAACCACTTTGTAGCCGGCATCATGAAACCTCCGGCAGATTGCGGTGCCGATACCACCCATGCCACCGGTAACGTAAGCCAGTTTTGCCATTTCTGTCTCCTTGGTATTTTTGGCAATTAGACACCAATCGTCGTGCCGGCCACCTAATCGCTTGGGTGGCCACCTGTCACTATGTCGTGAACAACAGCGCGACCTTTGATACCGTCATGAAACCCTCCCTGCTGTCCTTCGTGGTTCCTGCACACAACGAAGAGGCGCTGCTCGCGTCGACTCTGCATGCGATTCATGAGGCTGCGCGCGCTTGCGCGGTTGATTACGAAATCGTTGTTGCCGACGACGGATCGACCGATCGCACCGCGCTGATTGCTGCCGAATCAGCTGCACGCGTGATATCCGCGCACCTTCGTCAGATTGCGGCTACGCGCAACTCAGGCGCGCGTGCAAGCAAGGGCGACATGCTGGTGTTCGTCGACGCCGATACGCTGATCAACCAAGCGGTACTTCAACGCGCGATCGATGCAGTAGTCGATGGCGCTGTGGGTGGCGGTGCAACGGTTTGCTTTGACGGGCGTGTGCCGTTCTACGCGAGGGCTCTGCTTCCAACGCTTACGGCCGGTATGCGAGTGATGCGGCTCGCTGCCGGTTGCTTCGTGTTTTGTACGCGTGCTGCATTCGATGCAGCGGGTGGATTCGACGAAACGCTGTTCGCTGCCGAAGAACTCGCGTTCAGTACCGCCTTGAAACGCCTCGGCCGATTTGTCATCCTTCGCGCCGCGGTGTCGACATCAGGACGCAAACTTCGGACTTACTCTGGCTTCGAAGTGCTTCGAATTCTCGGCCGGTTTGCGATCTCCGGCCGCAAGATGATCGAGCGGCGCGATCACATGGGGCTCTGGTACGACCCGCGTCGCGTTGATCCGGCGCCCGGGCGCATCGACGCGGCTAACTAGAGAAAGACTTTAGCGTTCGACCGTCAGCGCAACCCCCATGCCACCCCCAATGCAGAGCGCCGCAAGCCCCTTTTTCGCGTCCCGCCGCTTCATTTCGTGCAGCAGCGTTACGAGAATCCGCGCGCCGGATGCGCCTATCGGATGCCCGAGCGCAATCGCGCCTCCGTTGACGTTGATCTTCTCAGTGTTCCAGCCCATGTCCTTGTTGACCGCACACGCCTGCGCCGCAAACGCCTCGTTTATCTCCATCAGGTCTACCTGATCGGCCGTCCAACCGGCTTTCTTCAGCGCCTTGCGCGATGCGGGCGCGGGTCCCATTCCCATGATTTTCGGATCTACACCGACTGACGCGAATGATTTGATCTTGGCCAGGGGCTGCAGCCCGAGCTCCTTTGCCTTCGCTTCGGACATCACAAGCAGCGCCGCCGCACCGTCATTAAGCCCCGATGCATTTCCAGCCGTCACGCTGCCCTGCTTGTCAAATGCCGGCTTGAGTCCAGACAGCGCCTCGGCATTGGTCTTCCGATTAACGAACTCGTCGGTGTCGAACGAGACGGGATCGCCTTTTCTTTGCGGGATCTGCACCGCGACGATCTCGTCCCTGAAGCGGCCCGCGTCCTGCGCGGCAGCAGCCTTCTGTTGCGACGCCAGCGCAAACGCGTCCTGCGTCTGGCGGTCCACGTTGTGTTCGCGCGCCACGTTTTCGGCCGTGATGCCCATGTGGTACTGGTTGTAGACGTCCCACAAGCCATCGACGATCATGCTGTCGATCATTTTGGCGTCGCCCATGCGGAAGCCATCGCGTGATCCGAGCATCACGTGCGGCGACGCGCTCATGTTCTCCTGCCCGCCGGCGACCACGATATCGGCGTCGCCGTTGGCAATCGCTTGCGCAGCCAGCATTACGGCCTTCAACCCCGAGCCGCAGACCTTGTTGATCGTCGTTGCCGGTACCGTCACCGGGAGCCCGGCCTTGATCAGCGCCTGACGCGCTGCGTTCTGGCCAACGCCTGCAGTCAGCACGTGACCCATGATGACTTCGTCGACCTGATCGGGTTTGACGCCAGCACGCTGCAATACTTCTTTGATGACCAGCGCGCCAAGATCGGCGGCCGAAATCTTCGCAAGCGAACCACCGAACTTGCCGATGGGGGTACGCACCGCGCCAACAATGACTGCATTGGACATTTCAAATGGCTCCTAGGCTTTTTCCTTAACGTAACGGCCGGGCGCAGGCTCGATCAACTTGTACTTTGCGCTCCCGTAATTTTTCGGCGCCGGCTTTTGCGCGCCGCCGAATTGCGCCAGCCATTTGCTCCAGTCGGTCCACCAGCTTCCGGGCTGCTCGGAAGCGCCGAGCAGCCACGCCTCGGGATCGGCGGGTAGCTTGTTGCTTGCCGATGTCCAGTAGCTGCGCTTGTTCTTTGAAGGCGGATTGATGCTGCCCGCAATGTGGCCGCTCGCGCCAAGGACAAAGCGCACGCACGCCTTGGCCCCGCCCGGCAACAACCGCGCAGACGCATACCCCGCCTTCCACGGCACGATGTGATCTTCACGCGCCGCGAACACGTAGGACGGCACCTTGATCGTGTTCAGGTCAACGCGTTCGCCGCAGCAGACGAGCTTTCCCGGAACGCGCAGATTGTTTTCGAGATACATGTTGCGCAGATACCAGGCGTACATCGGGCCCGGCAGATTGGTGCTGTCACCGTTCCAGTAGAGCAGATCAAACGCCGGCGGCTGCTTGCCCTGCAAATAGTTGTTGACCACATAGTTCCACACCAGATCATTGGAGCGCAGGTTGTTGAACGTTACGGCAAGGTCCCGACCGGGCATCAACCCGCCCTTGCCCATTGATTGTTCACGTGACCGAACCTGCTGCTCATCGATAAAGAGATCGAGCATGCCGGGATCCTCGAAGTCGAGCAGCGCTGTCATCATCGTCAGACTCGACACCGGGCTTTCGCCGCGCGCATACATCACGGCCAAAGCACTTGCGAGGATCGTGCCGCCCACGCAGAAACCAAGCGCGTTGACCTGCTGCTGCCCGCCGATCTGTTGCGCGACGTGCAGCGCTTCGATTGCGCCATGCTCGAGATAGTCGTCCCAGGTAAAGCTGGATTCAGCCTTGTGCGGATTCTTCCACGACACGACAAACACCGTATGGCCCTCGCCCACCGCATGCCGAATGAACGAATTCTCGGGCTGTAAATCCAGGATGTAGTACTTGTTTATGCACGGAGGAACGAGAACGAACGGCCGCGCATAGACCTTGACGGTCAGGGGTGCGTATTGAATCAGCTGAAAGAGCTTGTTCTCGAATACGACAGCACCCTCGCTGGTTGCGACGTTGCGGCCGACTTCGAACGCTGTTTCGTCCGTCTGTGAAATCCGACCGAGCTGCATATCCTTCATCAGATTGTCGAGGCCCGACTTCAGGCTCTCGCCGCGCGAATCCAAAAGCAGCTGCTGCGCTTTTGGATTCGTGGCCAGAAAGTTGGACGGCGCAGCCGCATCCACCCACTGGGACACTGCATATTTCACGCGTTGCTTGGTTTTTCGATCGGCGTCGACCGTCTCGGCCAGCCGATTCATGAAATCGGAATTCAGCAGATAGGCTCGAGCATAAAAAGACGCGAGCGAGTTGCTTTGCCATGCCGGATCAGAAAAGCGAGCGTCATTGATCGGCTCCGCGGATTTCTCCGGGTGCTGGAAAAAATCGGTCCAGAGCGAAGCAAATTGCGACAAATAATTCTGCTGAAGCTGCAGCAACTGCTCAGCCGACGGTGGCAGCACATACTGAGCCAGCGCCGATTGCGTCGCGGTAGCGGCCGGCGGCGGTGGAGTGTCGTTGGGGGACGGCGCCGCGGAACTGCGGCGGTGTTGCGAAGTCTTCTTGCGCGTTGGTCCGCGCTTAATTGCGCTAGCTGTGGTCGTTGGCATCATCGATCTCCTCGGGCCGATTTTCCGCAGCGCGCGCTCCGTGTCAAACGCGCCAGATCAGGGCCGCATGGCGCCCTGTGATCCGGTCGCGCCTAAAGCTGTAAAAGCGCCGCGCATCGCTGAAGGTACAGTCCTGCCCGCCATAGATGCGCGTAACTCCGGCCGCTCCGAGGGCCAGGCGTCCCAGCGCAAAGAGGTCGGCCCGATATTTGCCGTCGCCCAGTGGAATGAAAGCGCTCTCGGCACTAGGCAGGCACTTGCGCATCGCATCGAGTACTTCGGCACCGACTTCGAAATGCTGGGGACCGATTGCAGGCCCGAGGTATGCGAGTAACTCCGCATCCGGTCTTTCAATTCGCTGCTGCATCGCCTGCGCCGTTGCTTGAATGACTCCGGCCGCTAGCCCGCGCCATCCGGCGTGTGCGACGCCCACACATTGCCCTGCGGCGTCTGCCAGCAGCACAGGCATGCAGTCGGCAACCAGCACCGTGCACACGACATTGGCGACGTCGGAAAACGACGCATCGGCCTGATTCGCGCCGTCGTCAACAATCCGCGTCGCGTCGACGACACCGGCGCTGTGCACCTGATTGAGCCACCTCGGCTCGGCCGGCAGGTATGCGCGCAACCGCGTGCGATTCGCCTGCACATTGGCTACGACATCTCCAGTCGACAACCCGATGTTCATGCCGTCTCGCATTTCAGGGGGCACCCCGTACGGACCCGCCGACAGGCCGCCGGTACGCGTGGTGATCATCGCGCGCACGTTGGGAGATACGGGCCAATCGGGCTGGATCCACTGTTCACGCATACACGTCGCGCGCTGTATCCAGTGGACCGAAGCCCAGTGCCGTCATCACCTGCGCCAGGTCGGGCGCCGGCGCATGAAACCATGTGAGCCTCTCTCGTGTTGTCGGATGATCGAGACTCAGCCGGCACGCGTGCAGCGCCTGACGATTGAATGCCCTCCAATCATCGACGTGTTCTGCACGCGGAGGCAGGCCGCGTCGATAGACGGGGTCTCCGATCAGTGGATGCCCAAGATGCTCGAGATGCACGCGGATCTGATGCGTTCTGCCGGTTTCAAGGCGGCACGCGAGCCATGAAACGGAGGCACCCCCAGTAACTCGCGTGTCGATGCGCACGTAATGCGTGAGCGCCGTCTTGGCCGACTCGGCGTGGCTGACCTTGAAACGCATTGGATTGCGTGGATCACGTGCAATCGCTGCATCGACAACGCCGCGTGGTGGCGGCGTTCCGAGCACGACCGCCCAGTACTCGCGTGTCACCGTGCGTGACTGGAGCTGGCGCACCAGTGAAGTGTGCGCAGCCAGGGTCTTTGCCACAACCATCAACCCGGACGTGTCGGCGTCGAGCCGATGCACGATACCGGCGCGCGGTAGCTCGATCAGTGGCGGATGATGCGCAAGCAGACCGTTCAATAGAGTTCCCGACCAATGGCCCGCCGCCGGATGCACCACCAGGCCGGCGGGCTTGTTCAACACGAGGATCGCTGCATCTTCAAAAGTGATGTCGAGTGGCATCGGCTGCGGCTGGTACGCGGCGGCATCGAATGCCGGTTGTGGGTCCACCGCAATGACATCGCCGTAGCTCAGCGTATGGCGCGGCTTGACCGCCTCGCCGTTGACCTTGACCGCGCCTGCGTCGACCCACTGCTGTAGTCGGCTGCGCGAGACCTTCGGAATCAATTGCGCAAGCGCTTTATCCAATCGCTCGCCCGCGTGGCGGTCGTCGATGTCGAATGAAAGGCGGTCCTCCGGATTGGACGAGCCGTCGTCGTTGCCAGCGTCCGCGAGATCGGGAATCGACATCGCGCCAACGATATACTGCCGACCCATCGAAGAATCAGGTCCTACCTTGATGAAAACGCATTGGGCGCATCGGAGCGCGCACATCGCTGCCACGCTGATCATGGTGCTATTTACCACAGCACTCGGCGGCTGCAGCTGGTTTGGCATCGAGTGGGGCGACCGCGATGAAACGCTCAAGTGGGATCCGGACAAGTTGTATTCCGAAGCACGTGTCGAGTTAAACAACGGAGCCTGGAAACGCTCGCGCGAGCTGTATCAGAAGCTCGAGTCGCGCTATCCATTTGGCCGGCACGCGCAGCAAGCCTTGATGGAGATTGCGTACACGTATCACAAGGAAGGTGAAAGCGCGCAATCGATTCAGGCTTCTGATCGGTTTATTCGCCAGTACCCGAACCATCCGAACGTCGATTACATCTATTACCTGAAGGGGCTTGCGTCGTTCAACGATGAGCTTGGTTTCCTCGGGCGATTCCTCGGGCAGGATATTTCTGAACGCGATGCCAAGGCTGCGCGTGAAGCGTTCGATGCATTCAAGGACTTGGTCACGCGCTATCCGGACAGCAAGTACACGTCAGACGCGCGAGCGCGAATGACCTATTTGGCCAATTCACAGGGGCAGGCCGAGGTCAACGTGGCGCGCTATTACTTCACGCGCAAAGCCTACCTGGCCGCGATTCAGCGCGCACAAGCGGTGCTGAGGGATTTTCAGCAGACGCCGTCGACCGAAGAAGCGCTATCGATCATGGCGCGCTCCTACGAAGCGCTGCAAATGAAAGATCTGCAGTCCGATGCCGAGCGCGTGCTTGCGCTTAATTTTCCGGACAGCAAGTATCTACGCGGGCGCAAGTAGTGCATGCCGCCGACTCCGGGCTGGATACACCCGAGGTCGAATACGCAGGATTCTGGATAAGAGCTGGAGCCGCGGTGATCGACACGCTGCTGGTATTGGTCCATCACCCTACCGCTGGTCGTTGCAATCTACGGCTGGAAGTATTTCGACGCAGGCAGTGGTTTGTTCGCCGGACCCGCCGATTTCCTGATTTCGTGGATTTTGCCGGCAATCGCGGTTATTGCTTTTTGGTTCTACCGCCAGGCAACGCCGGGAAAAAGTGCACTGTCATTGCGTGTGCTCGATGCCGACACTGGTGAGCGCCTTTCGCTCGGACAAGCAGTCGGCCGCTATCTCGGCTACTTTGTGTCGATCATTCCGCTGTGCATCGGTTTGATCTGGGTGGCGTTCGACAGTCGAAAGCAGGGGTGGCACGACAAGCTTGCAGGGACCGTCGTTGTCCGGGCAAAAAGTCGCGGGTCCCAGCCGGTCAGGTTCGCGCGCGCCCGGTAGACGGGCGGCGCGTCAGAAATTCAATCGCTTCGGCTTCGGTCCGCGTTCGTGCAAAGGGAGGCAGGCTCGCGAGGACGACTTTGCCATAAGGCTTAGTCAGCAGCCGCTCATCGAGGATCATCAGCACGCCGCGGTCTGTCTCGTCGCGGATCAAACGACCGACACCCTGCTTCATCAACATGATCGCTTCGGGCAGCTGATATTCGTTGAATGGATTGCGGCCAATTCGACGCAGGTAACGGATCTTCGCTTCGACGACCGGATCATCCGGCGGCGCGAACGGGAGCTTGTCAATCACTACCAGAGACAGTGCGTCTCCGCGAATGTCGATGCCCTCCCAGAAACTAATACTGCCGACCAGTACGGCGCTGCCCGAGGTGCGAAAGGCGTCGATCAGCGCGCGGCGCGTGGTGGTGCCTTGGACCAACAGCGGCAGTTGCTGGTCGTCAAGCGCCATCAGCTGGCGTAGCCGATCGGCCACTTTGTCAACTGCACGCAGCGTCGTACACAGAATGAAAGCCCGCCCGCCATTGGCCCGCACCAACGGCCATGCAGCTTCGGCAACGACTTGCGCGAAGCGTGCATCGTTTGGCGAAGGCAGCGACTTCGGCAGATAGAGCAGTGCCTGGTGCGCAAAATCAAATGGGCTGTTCCAGCGCGCGGTGGTGGCGCCTTCAATGCCTACCTCGGCCAAAAAATGATCGAATCGCCCGGCCGCTGTCAATGTGGCCGAGGTCAGAATCCAGGACTGTGGCTGGGCTTCCCGGGCGCGAGCAAGGGCCTGCCCGGGCGCAAGCGGTGTCTCGTTGAATTGCGCGCCGTGGGTTGATACCGAAATCCAGCGCACCGATGGGTTGCTTTGTTCGGTTGGGTCCGCCGGCCCTTCGTTTTCCTCTGCGTGCGCCGGTGTCCCCACTGCCTTGGTCCAGTCTTTCAGCTCGCGCCGCAATTCGGAGAAGCGGCCAATCAGTAAATCAAGCTCGGCGTCGCGCCCCCGATTGATCTCTAGCGCACGCAAGACTTCGGCAGCGCATCCGTCGAGTTCGTCGAGCACGGGGATCAGATCCGCCCGCCGGGTGATTCGCTCAACCGGAGTGCGCGAGCCAATTGCAAGGCCCGCATTGCCCAGCGCGAGCCGCAAGTCGCGCACGGCACGCTCGAACCGGTGGGTCAGCGTGATCCAGGACGCACCATCCGGCGCGCGTGACAGGCCGAGTGAGCGCGCATCGCGACCCGCTTCAAGCAACTGCGCCAGTGATAACGAAGCACCAAAAAAATCCGCCGCAATTGCGGGCAGCTGATGTGCTTCATCAAGGATCACTGTATCGACGGTGGGCAGGAAGTCGCGGATCGAGTCGTCGCGAAATGCCAGGTCCGCCATGAACAGATGGTGATTAACGACGACGATGTCGGCGCCCTGAGCCTCACGACGCGCCTTGTAAACGAAGCACTCCTCGAAACGCGGGCACTCCGCTCCGAGGCAGTTCTCGCGAGCCGCCGTCACCAGCGGCCAGATAGCCGCGTTCTCCGGGACATCGGCAAGCTCGGCACGGTCACCGGTTGAGGTCGTCGATGCGAAGCGTATTACGGAGCGAAGATGCGCAACATCCTCGCGCGTTGGCAGGAGGCCCTCGCTTTCCGCTCGCGCCGTGCGGTGTAGACACACATAGTTAGCGCGGCCCTTTAGCAGCGCGGTAGCGGCGTTGATATGCAGCGCGTCGAGCACTGCGGGGAGATCCTTGCGAAACAGTTGATCCTGCAGCGGCTTGGTTCCGCTCGACACGAGAACTTTGCCGCCGGCGATCAATGCCGGAACCAGGTACGCGAACGTCTTTCCGGTACCGGTGCCCGCCTCTGCGATCAACGTACCGCCGTTTTCAATCGCGTCGTACACCGCCGCGGCCATTTCTGCCTGCGACGGACGCGCGGCAAAGCCCGGTACGGCGCGAGCGAGTGCCCCATCGCGGTCAAAAGCCGCAACAATTCGGGCGCGAACGACGTTTTCCGAACGCGTGGCGACCGTGGCGGCGGTCACGCGGGAATATCGGGCACCAGACGCATTTCGAACTGCGCCAGCGTGTCCTTGATCTGCAATTTGCGCTTTTTCATGCGCCGTAGGGTCAAATCATCGAGTTTCAACTGGGCTGAAAGGCGATCGATCGCTGCGTCCAGGTCCTGATGTTCGACCTGTAGCTCGATAATGCGCCGCCTAATTTCTTCCTGGTCCATCGCCATGCTCGGTCGGCAAGAGGGGCGAACGATCGAAGTAAGCCCGAAATACGCGCCGCAAGCGTTGGTAGCAAGCGCGCGCGAAAGCCGATGATAGACTGATCAAAACGACCCTCACATCTCGTGTCCAGCTTTAAAGTCAGCGCTTGCGTAGCCACTCACATCGGCGATCGCCACGAACAGCAGGATCGGGTCGCCATCATCACCAGCGAGCGCAACCCGGGTGCCATGCTGGCTATTGTGGCCGACGGCATGGGCGGTCGCACCGGTGGCAGGCAGGCGGCTGATCAGGTCATTTCTACGGCTGAGAGCTTGTTTTGCGACATGTCGGAGCACGACTCGACGTATCGCGAACTCCTGCTGCACCTGGCTGCCGAAGCGCATACCGTCATTCGCCTGACGGCAGTATCGAGCGAAAAGGAACCACATTCCACCGTGTGCGCCTTGATCGTCAAAAAGCAATATGCGATCTGGGCCCACGCGGGAGACTCGCGCCTCTACTTCTTCCGCGGCGGGAAATTGATCCATCAGACCGAAGACCAGACGTACGCGCAACAGCTACGCGAGGAAGGCCGCTTCGAAGATGCGGAGATCGCGGCGCAGCGCTACAAGAACATTCTTGTCAGCGCGCTAGGCATCAACAAGAAGCCTAAGGTCGTCATTGGCGAAGAGCACAGCCTCCGGGAGGGCGATGTATTTCTGCTCGCAAGCGACGGGATGTGGGCTTACTTCGAGCCCGACGAGCTCGCGCGTCTGTTACGTGAGTTGTCGCCACGCGACGCCTCTGAGGAAATGATGGCGCTTGCGCGCGAGCGCTGCGAAGGCCGCGGTGACAATCTGTCGCTGGCAATCATCAAGTTCGAGCCGCTTCCGACACGTCGCAGCTGATTATTCTGCAGTTGCTCTCGGCGCGACCGCCGCGCCTTGCACGCACGGATCACGCATCTTCCTGCGCGGCGAACCTGCGCTGCGCCGTAATTGCAAGCCCGCTGACGACGCTGGCAAAGCGATCGCCACGGACCGCAGCTGCGCGGGGAAATGCCGCTGCCAGTTGCGTGGCCAGAAAGTCCAGTCCAGTGGAACCGCCGGTGAAATAGATGGCATCGACACGATCGTGCGCTAGCTGCGCTATTTTGACGGTCTGCCGCGCAGTTTCCACGATGCGATCGACCTCCGCCTGCAACGCCATTTGCTGTTCGTGCTCGACAAACGACAGCTCAAGCCCGGGCTCGACAAAACCGAGTTCGATGGTCGCACCACCTGACTCCGACACTTCGATCTTTGCGCTCTCGGCGCGCGCCGCCAGATCGTGCCCGCGATGCTGTTCGAGCACACGCATCAACCGTTGGTGTGCTAACTGGTCGTCGTACATGTTGCGCATCATGCGTAGCTCGATGATGCGATTCGGGACATAGGTCGTGTTGATCAGATGCCACGTCGCAAGATCGAAATAAATCTTGGATGGCACCGGCAACCCGCCCGGCCCACCTCCATTCATGCCGAGGGTCGGCATGATCTTCGCCAGATTGACCGCGCGATCGAAGTCGGTTCCCGCTATGTGCAAACCATGATTCGCAAGAATATCGGCGCGCCGATCAGTCCGGCCGTGCAACGCTGCGCTGGCTCGCACGACCGAGAAGTCGGAAGTGCCACCACCGATGTCTGCAACCATCACCAGGCGCTCGCCGTCGCTCGCCTGCAGCCTCGATTCGTAGTCCAGCGCGGCGGCGATCGGCTCGAACTGAAACTCCACAGTTGAGATTCCCGCTGCGCGCGCAGCCGCAAGCAACGTCTGTTGAGCCTTTGCATCGCGGCGCGGATCGTCATCGACAAAGAAAACCGGGCGCCCGATTACGACCCGATCGATCTGCCGCTGCCAGTGCAACTGCGCGACCTGCCGGATGTGCCGAAGATAGGCGACGACGACGTCGATATATCGAATCTGTAGTCCATTTCCGAGCTCTGTCACCTCGTCCATCAAATCCGAACCGAGAATGCTCTTGATCGAACGCATCAGCCTGCCGTCATATCCATCGACATACGCGACAATCGCGGCGCGTCCAAAACTGCGACTGCCGTCATCTGCGTTATAGAACACCGCGGTCGGCATGCTCGTCGCGCCGTGCTCCAGCGGCGCAAGTTCGATACGCGTTATCAGCGGGTTGGCGGGGTCCGGAATTGAACGCGCCACAGCAGAATTCGAGGTGCCGAAGTCGATCGCGCAGCACAGGCCACGGCCCGTGTTGCCAAGCACGCTTTTCACCGCGGCTGCTCGGCGGCCTTCTGGCGCAGCACTTCGCGCTCGGCTTCACGCCGTTCAACCTGTTTGCGCTTGTCGAGTCGCCTCGTCTCGCGCTCAGCACGCTCGAGTTCCTGTTGTCGCACCCGCTCCTGCGCATGCAGCTGTTTCTGCTCGAACTTGCGTGCGTTGTCCGCGCGCTGCGCAGCGGTTAACCTCGGTTGGGCGGCGCGCGCGGGCTCTGTCGAGACACCTGGCGAAACGCCTTCCGAAGCAGGACCAGCGTTCGCCTTTGCTGCGGCGCTGGCATCCCGCATTTCAACCCGGGCCCGATCGCTTGGAGTCGACGTGACACCCGGCGGTTTTGGACGTTGCGCGTCTTTCAGCTCGCGTTCCGCTGCCTGGGCGGCTCGACGCCCGGCCGACTGCTGTGCATCCATTTGACGCTGCAGATCGCGCGCCTCGACCCGTACACGCCGCACCTCTCGTTCAGCCAATTCCTTCTCACGGCGCACATCGTCGCGGCATGAATTAACCAGGAATCCGCTCAGGCAGTCGGCGTCTCGAGACTTCGCGTTGCGTGCAATCGCACCCAGTTCGCTATCGGCGTCTTTAAGCGCAGCCTGCGCCTGCACCCGATCCTGAATGCTGCCTACCGGATAACGTGCGCTGAAGTCGCTTGCCATTGCCGGCAACGTCAGAAGCGTGGCAAGCAGCCAGATTGTTCTCATCAGCAGTTTAACGTGCGCAAAGATCCAAGGATGACGCTAAGGACTCGCGACGACGGCCCGCCGCGGCGTCTCGAGATACGCAGATGATCGCATCTCATGCAAGCGCGAGACGGTACGCGCAAACTCGTTGGTCAGCGCGCCTGCGACGTACAGCGCCTCGGGCGGCGCCTCGGCCGAAGCAATCAACTTGACGCGATGGTCGTACAGAACATCGATCAACCAGGTGAATCGCCGCGCCTCGGAGGCCTGTCCGGCACCCATTCTTGGAATGTTCGAGACTAATACGGTATGAAACTGTGCGGCAATCTCCAGGTAGTCAAGCTGAGAACGCGGGCCGCCGCATAGCACTGCGAAGTCAAACCATACAACGCCGCCGGCACGGCGCCGCGCGCGAATCTTGCGCGATTCGATGTTAAGCACGCAACTCTGGTCACCCGCCTCGGAAATGCGTTCAAAGGCAGTCTGCAATGCCTGATCCGACGCGGGGCCGCCCGGGACTAGATAGACCGAGAAATCACCGATCGCACGGCGTCGATAGTCAATCCCGCCATCAACGTGCAATACGTCGAGCTGCCCCTTCAGCAGTTCGATCGCAGGCAACAAGCGATCTCGGTGCAGACCATCGGGGTACAACCCGTCGGGCGCGATGTTCGATGTGATCACGAACCCAGCATTCAATTCGCACAAGCGCGCAAGCAGCCGGTGCAAGGTCATTGCATCGGCAATATCGGAGATATGAAACTCGTCGAAGCAAATCAGTCGGTGGCGCTTAGCAATCCGCTCCGCAACTGCATCGAGTGGGTTCTCGGTACCTTTGAGCTCGTCGAGCTCCCGATGCACAGTGCGCATGAATTCATGAAAGTGCACGCGCGTCTTGCGCACCACCGGGACGGCGGCGAAAAAAACATCCATTAAAAAGCTTTTGCCACGCCCAACGCCGCCCCATAGATACACGCCGCGCGGAGCCGGCGGGTGGGCGATCAGCTTCTTCAGCGCGTTCGAACGCTGCGCCTTGTAGTCGACCCAATCGTTGAACAGTTGCTGCAGCCTCGCCGCCGCGGCTTGCTGCGACAAGTCAAGCGAGAAACCGCGCTGCGCAAGCGCGTTGTCCAGGTGACTGCCGAAGTCACGAATCACAAACGCGGTCGGAGCACGAATTAAAAGTTCAACGCGCGCTTATCGACCGCGAGTGCGGCTTCCTTGACCGCTTCCGACAGCGATGGGTGCGCGTGGCATATACGGGCAATGTCTTCACTCGAGGCGCGAAACTCCATTGCCACCACCGCCTCGGCAATCAGTTCCGACGCGGAGGGGCCGATGATGTGAACGCCGAGAATTTCGTCAGTTTTTGCATCGGCAATAAATTTGACCATTCCAGTTGTGTCACCGAGGGCGCGTGCACGGCCGTTCGCCATGAAGGGAAAACTCCCGGAGCGGTAGGCGCGGCCTTCGGCTTTCAGCTGCTGTTCGTTCTGGCCAACCCATGCGATTTCCGGAGATGTGTAGATGACCCACGGAATCGTGTTGAAGTTAACGTGTCCATGCTGGCAAGCGATGCGCTCGGCCACGGCGACGCCCTCTTCTTCAGCTTTATGCGCCAGCATGGGTCCGCGCACCACATCGCCAATGGCCCAGACGTTTGCAGCCGCTGTGCGACATTCACCATCGACCGCAACAAACCCGCGCTCGTCGAGCTTCAAACCAACGGCTTCAGCGTTGAGCCCGTGCGTGTTGGGCACTCTGCCTATGGACACAATCAATGTATCGACCGCGAGCGATTGCTTCTGTCCCGCTGCGTCCGCGTAGTTCAGCGTAACGCCCTTTTTTTCCGTCTTGACCCCAACGATGTTCACGCCGAGGTGAATTTTGAGCCCTTGTCTGGCAAACGCTTTCGCCGCCTCCTTGGCAATCTGCTCATCGACCGCGCCCAGAAACGTAGGCAATACTTCAAGGATGGTCACGTCTGAGCCGAGCCGACGCCACACCGAACCCATCTCGAGCCCGATAACACCGGCACCGATGACTCCCAGACGCTTCGGAACAGCTTGCAGCGATAGTGCACCGTCGTTGCTCAGAACAAATTGCTCGTCGAAATCCGCACCCGGCAACTGGCGTGCGGCCGATCCGGTGGCGACAATGATGTGCTGCCCGGTGATGGTCTCATCAGCAGGGCCGGACACTGCAATCTCATAGCCCGAGTCCGTTTTGGAAACGAATGATCCACGCCCGTGAAAGAACGCGACCTTGTTCTTCTTGAACAGATACAAAATGCCGTCGTTGTTCTGCTTGACAACCGCATCCTTGCGGCTGAGCATCTTTGCGAGATCGAGGCTCAGACCCTTGATGGTGATGCCATGGTCGGCGAATGCATGACCGGCGTGATCAAAATTCTCGGAAGATTGCAGCAACGCTTTTGACGGAATGCAACCTACGTTGGTGCATGTTCCGCCGGGCGCCGGCCCACCTGTTTTGTTTTTCCAATCGTCAATGCATGCAACTGAAAATCCGAGCTGCGCTGCACGGATCGCTGCAATGTAACCGCCCGGTCCGCCGCCAATGACGACAACGTCGAATTGTTTCGCCATCAGACTTCGAGTAGCAGTCGCGCCGGGTCCTCGAGCGCTTCCTTCATCGCCACCAGGGCAAGTACCGCTTCGCGGCCGTCAATGATCCGGTGATCGTAGGAAAGCGCCAGATAATTCATCGGGCGGATCACGATCTGGCCGTCCTCCACAACCGGGCGCTCTTTGGTTGCGTGAATTCCCAGGATCGCAGACTGCGGCGGATTGATGATCGGCGTCGACAGCATCGAGCCAAACACGCCGCCGTTGGAAATCGAAAAAGTGCCGCCGGTGAGTTCCTCCAGCGCCAGCTTGCCCTCGCCGGCGCGTTTGCCGTAGTCAGCAATTTTTTTCTCTATGTCGCCAAACGTCATCTGATCCGCATCGCGCAGGATTGGCACCACAAGTCCGCGCGGCGAGCCCACTGCTATTCCGAGATCGAAGTAGCCGTGATAGACGATGTCGGTGCCGTCGACCGACGCGTTGACCACTGGGTATCGTTTCAACGCGGCAATCGCGGCTTTGACGAAGAACGACATGAAGCCGAGTTTGACGCCGTGTTCTTTTTCGAATTTCTCCTTGTAACGCGCGCGCAGCTCCATTAGCGGCTGCATATTGACTTCGTTGAATGTCGTCAGAATGGCGGCGGTCGATTGCGACTGCACCAACCGCTCCGCTACACGTTGCCGCAGCCGCGACATCGGCACGCGTTGTTCCGGACGATTGGCGAGTTCGCCGATTTCAATTGGCGCCTTGACCGCTGGTAGGGCCGGTCGAACGGCCGCGGGTGCAGGCGCAGGTGCAGGCGTCGAGACCGCGGGGGTTGCCTTGGCATCAGCGACGCCAATCACATCACCTTTAGTGATCCGACCGTCTTTGCCAGTACCGGCCACCTGCGACGCGGTGATTCCGGAATCGGCCATCATTTTCGCAGCCGCCGGCATTGCAATCCCGCCCTTGGCGCCAGACGACGGCGCTACGGGTGCCGCGGGCGCTGCAGCCGGCTGAGCTGATTTCACCGGCGGCACTGCCTTTCCATCTGTCTCAAGCCGCGCGATCAATTCACCCGCCAGCACGGTGCTGCCATCAGCCCGAACAATCTCTGCCAATACGCCTGCAGCCGGCGCCGGAACTTCGAGAACAACCTTGTCGGTCTCGATCTCAATCAGCGTCTCGTCGATGGCAACGGATTCGCCCGGCTTCTTTTTCCATTGCAGCAGCGTCGCTTCGGCGACGGACTCGGATAGCTGCGGTACCTTGACTTCAATAATTGACATTGCTGCTCCGCTACTTGTTCAACACCAGGCCCTTGAGCTTGCCGAATGCCTGCTCAATCAGCGCCTTCTGCTGTTCACTGTGCTTGGCGTAGTAACCCACTGCAGGCGATGCCGAGGCGTTCCGTCCTGCGTAGGCAAGTTTCTGACCATCAGTCATGTTTTCCAGCACGTGATGCTGCACGTAGAACCACGGACCCTGGTTAGCGGGCTCGTCCTGACACCACACGACTTCTGTCAGCGCCGGATAACGTTTGAGTTCCGCGATCAGCGCCTTGTGCGGAAACGGGTACAGCTGCTCAATGCGAAATATCGCGACATCTTTCTCTTCGCGCTCGCGCCGCGCGTTGACCAGGTCGTAATAGACCTTGCCCGAGCATCCGATGACCCGCTTGACTCTCTTGACGTCGATGGATGCATCGGTTTCGCCGATCACCGTCCGGAACTCGCCTCTTGAAAGTTCGGCAAGCTCCGACGTCGCGTCCTTTGCGCGCAGCAGCGATTTCGGCGTCATGATTACAAGCGGCTTGCGAAACAGCCGGATCATCTGACGGCGCAGTAGATGAAAAATCTGCGCGGCCGATGTTGGCTGCACCACCTGCATGTTGTTATCAGCGGCAAGCTGCAGAAAGCGCTCGAGACGGGCCGACGAGTGTTCGGGGCCCTGACCCTCGTACCCATGCGGCAGC
>Ga0136634_10000350_pt1 | contig 21484 bp, 20 predicted proteins | sample AntDrymUQ8332106_2_FD_104654 | JGI IMG/M metagenome (GOLD analysis project Ga0136634, IMG submission 104654) | Polar desert sand microbial communities from Dry Valleys, Antarctica - metaG UQ833 (21.06) | ecosystem: Environmental > Terrestrial > Soil > Desert | place: Antarctica: Dry Valley... | reverse complement strand
TAGCGCGCCGGCATATGCCCCACGGCGTAGCCCGCGAAATGCACATGCTCGGGCGTCGTGGTCAGCGTCTTCCCTCTTTGCGTACGAATCGTGACGAGCCGCGTCTGCTCGGTGCGATGGTGCACGCGCTCGACACGCGAAACCCCCAGCCGGCCGCCTCCTACGTACGACTTGACCAGATTGCCGACGCGCACCTGTTCGACCGCTTTGACCGTGCCGTCGGCCATCGTAACTTCCGTGCCTGCAACCACGCACTGGTCGTCGTCGCCGACTGCGAAGATAACGTTGTTCCGGCCCGCGAGCTGCTTCAGCCACGCGTATTGCAATCGGTTCGTATCCTGAAATTCGTCAACCAGTACGTGGCGAAACCGGCCCTGATAGTGGTCGCGCAATATTTCGTTTCGATCGAGCAGTTCGTAACAGCGCAACAGCAGCTCTGCGAAGTCGACGACACCCTCTCGATTGCATTGCGTGTCGTACAGTGCGTAGAGCTCGACAAACCTGCGGTTGTAGTCGTCGTTGACTTCAACCGCACTTGCCCGCAGCCCCGCCTCCTTGGCGTTGTTGATGAACAGCTGAAGGTTGCGCGGTGGGTAGCGCTCGTCGTCGATGTTGTTGGCTTTCAGCAGCCGTTTGATCGCGCTGAGCTGGTCTGCACTATCGAGTATTTGAAAAGTCGAGGGTAAACCTGCGTCACGGAAATGCGTGCGCAGCATCCGGTTGCATAGGCCATGAAACGTCCCAATCCACATGCCGCGCGTGTTGATCGGAAGCATCGCCGACAGCCGGGTCAGCATCTCCTTGGCGGCCTTGTTGGTAAACGTCACCGCCAGGACGCCTTGTGGCGACACCTGCCCCGTCTGGATCAGCCACGCGATGCGCGTCGTCAGCACGCGCGTCTTGCCGCTGCCCGCGCCCGCGAGTATCAGCGCTGATTGACTTGGGAGAGTGACCGCGGCCAGTTGCCGCTCGTTGAGGTTCTGCAACAGATTCATACGAGGGCGCGAGTCTAGGGCAACTGAATGACAGCGCCTCGACGCGACCCGACCCATATAATTCGTTCGATGCATCCGAAGTACGAACCGCAAAAGATCGAAGCCGACGCCCAACGGCACTGGAACGCGACAAATGCGTATCGCGCCGTGGAAAATTCAGTCGACGCAAACGGCGCGTTGAAGCCGAAGTTCTACGTTTGTTCGATGCTGCCGTATCCGAGCGGCAAGCTGCACATGGGGCACGTGCGGAACTACACCTTGAACGACGTGCTTTATCGCGTGATGCGCATGCGTGGCTACAACGTTATGACGCCGATGGGCTGGGATGCGTTCGGGCTGCCGTCAGAGAACGCCGCGATCGACAAGAAGGTGTCACCGGCCGCCTGGACGTACGCCAACATCGCCGACATGAAGTCGCAGATGCAGCCCCTTGGGCTCGCGTTCGACTGGTCGCGCGAAGTAACAACGTGCAAGCCGGACTACTACGTCTGGAATCAGTGGATGTTTCTGAAGATGCTCGAATCGGGCCTCGCTTACCGCAAGACACAGATCGTCAACTGGGATCCGGTCGATCAGACGGTGCTGGCGAACGAGCAGGTGATCGACGGTCGGGGCTGGCGGTCCGATGCGATCGTCGAGAAGCGCGAGATTCCGGGCTACTTCCTCGCAATCACGAACTATGCGGAAGAGCTACTCGAGGATCTGAAGCATCTCGACTGGCCGCCGCAAGTGCGCACGATGCAGGAAAACTGGATCGGCAAGAGCGTCGGCCTCAATTTTGGTTTCCCATACTCGCTTGGCGACGCGCAGGACGTCTTGCGCGTGTTCACGACGCGCGCCGACACGATCATGGGCGTGACATTCGTAGCGATCGCTGCCGAGCACCCGCTCGCTGCACGGCTGGCGCGCGATAAGCCTGAGCTGGCCGCGTTCATTGAGGCATGCAGGCGCGGACGCGTTTCGGAGGCCGACATCGCGACGATGGAAAAATCCGGGATGCCGACCGGATTCTTCGTGCGCCACCCCCTATCGGGCGAGCAGATCCCGGTGTGGATCGGCAACTATGTGCTGATGGGTTACGGCGAGGGCGCAGTGATGGGCGTTCCCGGGCACGACGAGCGCGATTTCGAGTTCGCAAAGAAGTACGGGTTGCCGATCAAGCAGGTCATCGCAGCCGCGCCGCATCTGGCCCCAGCCGATGGTGGGTGCAAATTTTCAGACGACGCGTGGCAGCCCTGGTATGCAGACAAGGAACATGGAGCGTGCATCAACTCGGGCAAATACGACGGCCTGATGCATCAGCCCGCAGTCGACGCGATCGCCTCCGATTTGAAGCTGCTTGGCCTGGGTGACAAGCAGACGCAATGGCGTTTGCGCGACTGGGGCATCTCGCGCCAACGCTATTGGGGCACGCCGATCCCGATCATTCATTGCGTCGGGTGCGGCGTGGTCCCGGTTCCCGAAAAGGATCTGCCGGTTGTCCTGCCCGAACATCTGATTCCAGATGGCACCGGCAACCCGCTGAACAAGTACGAAGCGTTTCTGAAGTGCGCGTGCCCGACCTGTGGCAAATCCGCGCGGCGCGAGACCGACACGATGGACACGTTTGTCGATTCATCCTGGTACTACATGCGTTACTGCTCTCCAGACAACAAGGAAGCCATCGTCGATCGGCGCACCGATTACTGGATGCCGATGGATCAATACATCGGCGGCATCGAGCACGCCGTGCTGCACCTTCTGTACGCGCGCTTCTGGACCAAAGTGATGCGGGATATGGGTCTGGTGAAATTCGACGAACCATTCAAGCGTCTCTTCACGCAGGGCATGTTGACTGCCGAGTGTTATTACCGCGAAGACAACGCCGGCAAGAAGCGCTGGTACTACCCGGATGAGATCGATATCGAGTACGACGATCGCGGAAGACCAGTCAAGGTCAGCGCGTGCGACGACGGCGAACCGGTTTTCTTTGGCGGCATCGAGAAGATGTCGAAGAGCAAGAACAACGTCGTCGAGCCGCGCGACATCATTGCAAAGTTCGGAGCCGATACGGCGCGCGCGTTCGTGATGTTTGCTGGCCCGCCGGATCAGAGTGCGCCCTGGTCGAGTTCGAGCGCTGACGGCACGTATCGGTTCATGCGCAGGCTCTGGGCCTATTGTCTAGATCAGCAGGCATTGATCGCAAACGCCGGGGTATTGGACGCAGCTTCGCTCAGCAGTAATGACAAGCGCGTGCGGCGCGAAATTCACATCAACCTGAAGCAGGCCGGCCACGACTACGAGCGTATGCACTACAACACCGTCGTGTCGGCGTCGATGAAGATGTTGAACGCGCTCGAGGACGCAAAAGCAGCCGACGGCGCCAGCGCGGCCTCGCCGGCTGCGATCAAGGAAGGCATAGGTATTTTGTTGCGCGTTCTTTACCCAATTGCACCTCACATCACGCACTCGTTGTGGAGTGAACTTGGGTTCGCAACCGAACACGGCGATTTGCTCAATACGCAATGGCCGCGCACGGATGAATCTGCAGTGGCCCAGGACGAGATGGAGCTCGTGGTTCAGGTCAACGGCAAGGTGCGGGGTTCGATCCGCGTGCCGTCGCACGCCGAGGATGCCGCCATCACTGCGACCGCGCTCGCCGATGCCAATGTTCTGCGTTTTACCGCGGGGCGGCCGGTCAAGTTCTCCAAAGTAGTGCGTCCGAAGCTCGTGACGATCGCGGTATAGACAACAACACGATGCGCCAAGCCTTTCTGTCCGCGTCGTTGCTTTCTATTTTGCTCACGCTGGTTTCGTGCGGCTTTCAACTGCGCGGATCGCAGACGTTGCCCATCGATCGTGTGTATCTGGCGCTGCCCGTCAATTCACCGATCGGCGCGGAGATCACACGTGTCGTTCGTTCGTCGAGCAATGCCAGCGTGGTGCGAGACCGCAAGAGCGCGCAGGCAATTATTGAACTGCTGGCCGAGCAACGCGAGCGGGAAGTTCTGTCTATCAATGCTCAAGGGCGTGCACGTGAATACCAGCTCCGCTTGCGCACGACATTCCGCGTCATCGATCCCGAGGGTAACGAGTTGATCGCTCCGACCACGCTGCTGGCGCGGCGTGACATCGCCTTTAACGAGTCGGAGCTTCTGGCGAAGGAATCCGAGGAAGCGCTGCTGTATCGCGATATGCAGAGCGATCTGGTGCGGCAGATCGTCAATCGCCTGCAGGGAATCAAGCCCGTGGCGCCGAGCAATGCAGGTTAGAAATGACGCGCTGGGCAGCCTGCTTTCGAGAGCGCAACGTTCCGGATCATTGCCTCCTGTCTTCGTCGTTGCCGGCGACGAGACATTGCTCTGCCTGGAGGCGCAGGACGCGATCCGTTCCACCGCGCGCGGCTTGGGCTACACGGAGCGCGACGTGTTAAACGCCGATGCACGCTTCGACTGGTCCAAACTCAGCGAGTCGACGCAGTCACTGTCGCTGTTTTCGGAGAAGAAGATCGTCGAAATTCGGCTGCCGAGCGGCAAGCCCGGCGTGACCGGCGCAAAGGCGCTCGAGGCGCATGCGCTGAATGCTCACGATGGCGTCGTAACCATCGTCGCGCTGCCGCGCATCGATCGGCGCGACCGACAGGCACGCTGGATCGAAGCGCTCGAGCGCTCCGGTGTGATGGTCGATATCGACACCATTGAGCGCGCGCAGCTACCGCAATGGATCGCGCGGCGCCTGGCCGCGCAGCAGCAGAGCGCAGGGCGCGAAGCGCTTTCCTTCATTGCCGACAAGGTCGAAGGGAACCTGCTGGCCGCACATCAGGAGATCGCAAAGCTTTCTCTGCTCTATCCCGCTGGCGAGCTGTCGCTCGAACAGGTCACCGACAGTGTGCTCAACGTGGCGCGCTACGACGTGTTCCAGTTGCCCATTGCGATGTTGAGCGGAGACGCGTCACGCGTTCGCAAGACGATGGCAGGGCTCGAAGCGGAAGGTGAAGCGATCCCGCTGGTGTTGTGGGTGATCACGGAAGAATTGCGGATGCTGATGCGCGTCAAGGCGCACGTTGAAGCGGGCCGCCCCTTTTCCACGGCTGCGCGCGAGAACCGCCTGTGGGGACCACGCGAGAAGCTGGTTGAACGCGCGCTCGCGCGGCTGTCGCTTGACGCGCTCGAGACCGCATGGTTGCGCGCAGCAGACATCGACCGCACTGCGAAGGGACTGCGCGCACCACGTGCCGATAGCGATGCCTGGCTCGAGCTGATGGAGCTCGCGTTGAGCCTCGCGCTGCTGAAAGCGGGTTCTTGATGAGCTCAAGTGCGGCACGATCGGCTACCTCAGCGCAAACGTCATCCGAAAGCAACGTTATCGAACACGTCGTAAGCCTCGGGCGAAGCGCACGCCGGACATCCGCAGCGATGGCGGCTGCAGGCAGTCGTGTGAAGGATGAGGCGCTGCGGCGGCTCGCACACCAGATTCGCGCGCAGCGCGATCAGATCAAAGCAGCGAATGCACGCGACCTGCAGCGTGCGCACGCGAGCAATGTGTCGACCCCGCTGCTGGACCGGCTGACGTTGGATGACGAAGGCATCGAGCAGATGGCCCTCGGCGTCGAGCAGGTCATGCGCCTTCCCGACCCGGTAGGAGAAATCATTGAAATGAAGCCACGACCCAGCGGCCTGCAAGTAGGCCGCATGCGTGTTCCGCTCGGTGTAGTGGCCATCATTTACGAGAGTCGTCCCAATGTGACGATTGATGCCGCGGCGTTATGTATCAAGAGCGGCAACGCGGCGATTCTGCGTGGCGGATCGGAGGCGATTGAAAGTAATCGGCTATTGGCCGGGCTTGTGCGCACAGCGCTGGTCGGCGACGGAACGGATGCCGCCTTGCCAGCCGATGCGGTGCAACTGGTAAACACCACTGATCGCGCGGCGGTCGGCGCGCTGGCGCAGCTGAGCGACTACATCGACCTGCTGGTGCCGCGCGGCGGACGTGGATTGATCGAGCTGCTTATGCGCGAATCGCGCATCCCGATGCTTAAACATCTCGACGGTATCTGCCACGTGTATATCGACGGCGCTGCCGATGTCGCGAAGGCTATCGCGATCGCCGATAATGCCAAGACACAGCGCTATGGAACCTGCAACACCATGGAGACGTTGCTGGTTGACCAAGGCATTGCGCCGCGCGTGTTGCCGACGCTAGGTCGCATTTATCGGTCGAAGAATGTCGAACTGCGCGGATGCGCAGAATCGCGCTCGATTCTCGAAGCCGCAGGCGTTCCGGGCGTTATCGAAGCCACCGAAGCGGACTGGGGCACCGAGTACCTCGCGCCGATCCTGTCGATTTCCATCGTTCAGGGCGCTGATGAGGCGATTGCACACATCAACACGTACGGCAGCAAGCACACCGATGCGATCGTCACCGAGGACTATTCGGTTGCGATGCGCTTTGTGCGCGAAGTCGATTCCGCATCGGTGATCGTCAACGCGTCGACGCGATTTGCCGACGGCTATGAGTACGGACTCGGCGCCGAGATTGGTATCTCAAACGACAAACTGCATGCGCGCGGACCCGTCGGACTCGAAGGATTGACGTCGCTGAAGTACGTCGTATTCGGCCACGGCGAAGTGCGTACGAGCTGAGCAGATTGATGGGAAGTGAATTTCTGTGGGTCAAGGCGGCGCACATTGTTTTCGTGACCAGCTGGTTTGCGGGACTCTTTTATCTGCCGCGCATTTACGTCAATCTCGCCAGCGCGGAAGAGGCTGCGACGCGCGCACGACTGCTGCTGATGGCGCGCAAGCTGCTGCGCTTCATGTCCGGCCTGGCCGTACTCGCCCTTGCCTTTGGCATGTGGCTGTTGAGTTACGGTGTCGGCGTCGGTGCCGGCTGGATGAACGCGAAGCTCGCTTTGGTGCTCGTGCTGCTCGGCTATCACGCCTGGTGCGCGGTGCTCTACGGCAAGTTTTTGCGTGCCGAGGTCACGCGCTCGCACATCTGGTTTCGCTGGTTCAACGAAATTCCGGTGCTGTTGCTGACCGCGATTGTCATCCTTGTTGTGGTGAAACCGTTTTAGGAATCCATGAATAAAATTGTCGAATACTTCATGACGCCAGTGTCCCCGTTTACCTACCTGGGACATGCGCGACTCCGCGAAATCTGCGCAAAGCACCAGGCAAAGATCAATCTGCACGTGATGGACCTTGGCAAGGTGTTTCCAGTTTCTGGAGGGCTGGCGCTGAAGGATCGCCCGGCACAGCGGCGTGCTTATCGAATGATGGAGCTCAAACGCTGGCGCGATTTCCTAGGCCTACCGCTGACGCTGGAGCCCAAGCATTTTCCCGTGCCGGCCGAACCGGCAGCCACGTTGATCCTTGCCGTGCTCGAGCATCACGGTGTGTCCGCCGCGCTCGATATCGCCGGCGATTTCGCGCGCGCGGTTTGGGTTGAGGAGCGAAATGTTTCCGAGCCCGAGGTGCTAGCTGAAATATTGGCTGCGCGACAGCTTGGATCGGCCGAATTGATCGAGTACGCGAAGTCAGCAGAGGTCGCGGCCCGCTATGTGCAGCACTCGCAGGAGGCCATTGCGCGCAACATATTCGGCGCACCGACTTACATCTATCGCGACGAGCTTTTCTGGGGCCAGGACCGGCTCGACTTTCTAGACCGCGCTCTGGCTGCGTAAACCGCGCAGCGTGACCCATTCCTTCTTCGCGATCTGTCCTCGCGGTCTCGAGGCCGTACTGGGCGACGAGCTCAAGCGGCTCGGTGCGTCAACGGTGCGTCCTGAAGCCGGCGGCGTGGGTTTTGCGGGTCCGATTGCAGTTGCGTACGCCGCGAATCTGCATTCGCGAATCGCGAGTCGCATTTTGTGGCAGGTCGGCCGGCGCGGCTACCTGACCGACCAACATCTCTACGACGCCACTCAGGAAGTCAGGTGGCAAGACATCATGTCGCCTCAGCAAACGCTGCGAGTTGATGTCACCGCGTCGCGATCGCCGTTGCACAGCCTGGGGTTCGCGATGCTGCGCATCAAGGACGGCATCGTCGATCGCCTGCGCGAGCTGACCGGCGCACGTCCTTCGATCGATCGCGCCAATCCGGACGTGCGGGTGTTTGCCTACCTCGATAGCTCGACCGTTACGTTGTACATCGACCTTTCCGGCGAGGCATTGTTCAAACGAGGCTGGCGCGCCGACAAGGGCGAGGCTCCGTTGAAGGAAAACCTTGCCGCGGGTTTGCTCGCCTTGTCGGCCTGGACGCCGGACACGCCGCTTGCAGATCTATTTTGTGGCAGCGGCACGATCGTGATCGAAGCTGCGTCGATTGCGGCACGCCGGCCGCCTGGACTTGATCGTCACTTTTCGTTCGAGCAACTCAAGGGCTTCGACTCGCACGCGTGGCGAAAACTGAAGGACGCCGCACGCGCGGGCATCGATGACAGCGTTGCAGCGACGTTGACGGGCTCGGATATCTCGACGCGAGTCGTCGAGCAGGCTGTCACTAATGCAAAGCTCGCCGGACTGCAGTCCTGGCTCGACGAAGGACGGCTGCGCTTCACCGCGGTCGACGCTCGCCTTGCAACACCGGTCGCCACGAGTGGAACCATCGTTTCGAATCCGCCGTACGGCGAACAAAGCGCGCCGCGCTCGGCGTCGGTGCCCGACATGATGCGGAATGTCGGCGATCGACTCAAGCAGCAATTTGCCGGCTGGGAAGCGTGGTTTCTGACGTCAGATCGCGAATTGCCGAAACAAATGAGGCTGCAGGAAACTCGCAAGACGCTGCTGTTCAACGGACCTCTCGAGTGTCGCTTCTTCCGCTTTGCGCTGGTTGCGGGCGGTTACCGACCTCGAGCCAAGAGTTCAGAGTAACGCGTCAAGCCGCTAACTCGCGCGCTACATCCGACGCAATATTCTCGGGCTTGGTAGACGGTGCATAACGTTGCACCACGGCGCCGTTCTTGGCGATCAGAAACTTCGTAAAGTTCCACTTGATCGCTTCCGACCCCAGCAAGCCCTTCTTCTCAGACGTTAGATATTTGTAAAGCGGATGGGCCTTGGCACCGTTGACGTCGATCTTGGAGAACATAGGAAACGTCACACCAAAACTCGTCTCGCAGAATTCAGCAATTTCAGTGTCGGCCCCCGGCTCCTGCTGACCGAATTGATTGCTGGGAAAGCCAAGAACCGCGAAGCCTTGATCGGCGTATTCTCGGTGCAGCGCTTCAAGCCCCTTGTACTGCGGCGTAAAACCGCACTGGCTCGCAGTGTTGACGACCAACAGGACCTTGCCCTTGTATTCGCCCAGCGTCCGGGTCTTCCCATCGATTGTCTGCGCCGAAAAGTCGTAAACCGACGTCATTACGCTCTCCTTCAACCGGCTGTAGGTCGTGCAGTGTAGAACGCCAGCCTTGGAACGTTTATTGCTGCCCGAGATGAAATGACCACAAATGAATTGACGATGGTGTTCGGGTCGCCGCGCCTTCCGCCCGAAATGTCGCCCGGGGATGAAGCTCCGTCCGGCACACCGGGCACCGGTGAAAACGTGTGCCGCATGTGCGGCGGCAGCGGTCGCGTAGACGGCCACACGTGCACCGACTGTGAAGGAAGCGGCAAGATCAACGAGGGTATTGGTGGAGCCTAATTACCGATTTCAAGGAAGATTATGAAGACAATTGCCGAAGTGATGACCCAGGACGTGGAAGTGCTGCGCCCGGATGAAACGTTGCGGGATGCTGCACGTGCGATGGCCGATCTCGATGTTGGCTCGCTGCCGGTGTGCGATGGCCGTCGATTGATCGGCATGATTACGGACCGCGATATCACGATCCGTGCAGTAGCCGAAGGCAAGGGTGGCGAAACGCCCGTCACCGAAATAATGACCGACGATGTCATCTGGTGTACCGACACCGACTCCATCGACGAAGTGCTGCAGCAAATGTCGGATGCGCAGATTCGTCGGATCCCGGTTGTCGACGACGACCGCAACCTGGTCGGGATCGTCGCGCTTGGAGATATCGCGCTCGAGGAAGAGGCCGACGTCGACGAGACGCTGCGCGATATTTCGATGCCGAGCTAGCAACGCCGGAGTATGGGTTGCCGCCGGCTAGCGCGCACCGATTGCGCTAACCGGTAAGTCCGAGGTGTTCGATCCCTTTATGGATGCCGGCAACTCCGCCGTAGAGCTTGCTGTTCAGCTTGATCTGCAGGCGCACGTCGTTGACCGAATCCGCGTTGCGTAGCGCGTCCTCGTAGGAAATCTGCTCTGTCTCGTGCAGGTCATACAGGGACTGATCGAAAGTCTGCATTCCCTGCTCTCGCGAGCGCTTCATCACTTCCTTGATCTCGTGCACTTCCTGCTTGAAGATCAAATCGGCGATCAGCGGTGAGTTGAGCATCAGTTCGACCGCTGGAATGCGGCCCTTGCGATCCTTGAATGGAATCAGACGCTGCGCGACCGAGGCACGCAGGTTCAGCGACAAATCCATCAACAACTGCTGACGCCGTTCTTCCGGAAAAAAGTTGATGATTCGGTCGAGCGCCTGGTTGGTCGAGTTCGCGTGCAGCGTGCACATCACCAAGTGGCCCGTCTCTGCAAATGCAATCGCGTGGTCCATCGCCTCGCGATCGCGAACCTCACCAATCAGGATCACGTCGGGCGCCTGGCGCAAGGTATTTTTCAGCGCCACGCTCCAGCTTTCGCAGTCAACGCCGACTTCGCGCTGCGTGATGATGCAGTTCTTGTGCGGGTGCACATACTCGATCGGATCTTCGATCGTGATGATGTGGCCATTGCTGTTTTCGTTGCGATATCCGGTCATCGCCGCCAGCGTGGTCGACTTGCCCGAGCCCGTCGCACCGACGACCAAAATGATGCCGCGCTTGGCCATCGCAAGGTCGTTGAGGATCGGCGGCAAATTTAACTCTTCGGTCGTTGGAATGTGGTCTGCAATGACACGGAAGACGATGCCGACCTTGCCTTGCTGCACGAACGACGAGACACGAAAACGCCCGATGCTGGTCGGGTTGATCGCGAACTGGCATTCCTTGGTTTTCTCGAACTCTGCCGCCTGCCGATCGTTCATAATCGCGCGCACCAGTTCCCCTGTGTGCTGCGCGGTCAGAGGCTGATTGGAGACCGGCAACACCCGGCCGTCGATCTTGAATGCGGGTGGAAATTCTGCGGTTAAAAACAAGTCCGAGCCTTTTTTGCTCAACAGCAGCCTGAGCAGATCGTGGACAAACCGGGTTGCCTGATCGCGTTCCATTTCTCGTAAGTCCTCGGTTAGCCAGCGAAGGATTCCGGCGTCTTCGCGTACTGCCGCGCCTCAGCGACGGTAATCACGTTGCGCCGAACCAGTTCGGTCATGCAGTGGTCCAGCGTCTGCATCCCAAACTGACTGCCGGTTTGAATCATCGAATACATCTGTGCGATCTTGTTTTCGCGGATCAGGTTGCGGATGGCCGGTGTGCCGACCATGATCTCGTGCGCGGCAACGCGACCGCTGCCGTCTTTCAACTTGAGCAACGTTTGCGAAATGACGGCGACGATCGACTCGGACAGCATCGCCCGCACCATTTCTTTTTCGGCGGCCGGGAATACGTCGACGATACGGTCGATGGTCTTGGCAGCAGACGACGTGTGCAGCGTGCCGAAAACCAGGTGGCCGGTCTCTGCGGCGGTCAGCGCAAGGCGAATGGTTTCAAGGTCGCGTAATTCGCCGACCAGTACCACGTCTGGATCCTCGCGCAGCGCCGAGCGCAACGCGTTGGCAAACGACAGTGTGTGCGGACCGACTTCGCGCTGGTTGATGACCGATTTACGCGACTCGTGCACAAACTCGATCGGATCTTCGATCGTCAGAATGTGCCCGTAAAGATTGTTGTTGACGTGATCGACCATCGCCGCCAGCGTGGTCGACTTGCCCGATCCCGTCGGGCCGGTCACCAGCACCAGGCCGCGCGGGCGCCCCGAGAATTCGGCGAACTGGCGCGGCGCCTGCAGCTCCTCGAGCGACAGCACGCGTGATGGAATGGTTCGCAGCACCGCAGCGGCGCCGCGATCCTGGTTGAAGGCGTTGACACGAAAGCGCGCGAGGCCTGGAAGATCGAACGAAAAGTCGGTCTCCAGATTCTCGTCATACTGCTTGCGCTGCGCGTCGCTCATGATGTCGTAGATCATGCCGTGCACATCTTTGTGCTCGAGCGGCGGCAGGTTGATGCGGCGCACGTCGCCATGCACTCTGATCATGGGCGGCAGCCCCGCCGACAAATGCAGGTCCGAAGCCTTGTTTTTGACGGAAAATGCGAGCAGTTCTGAAATATCCATGGCGGGCTGCGGTGCCTTGACGGTTACTTTGCGCTAAACGCGGCATGCGCCGCATTTAAACGAATTGGGGAGCGAAGCGTAGCGCGCGCCATGGCTCCGGTGTTCCCGTAAAAAAGCTAGAAATAGCTTGAAAAGACAAGCCTCTACATCTGTTTGCTCACGATGATGCTCAGTTTGCCGACTTTGCCTCCCAACTTGCAAGCCAATTTGCAGGGGGTACACGAGCGCATTACCAAGGCTGCGCGAGCCGCTGGTCGAGATTCATCATCTGTGCGGCTACTGGCGGTGAGCAAAGCGTTTCCGGCAGAAGCCGTTTTGGCAGCGGCGCGAGCCGGCCAGCTGAGCTTTGGCGAAAACTACGCTCAGGAGGCGATTGCAAAGATGGAAGCGGTTGCCGATCTCGCGCCTGAGCTTATCGTGGAATGGCACTTTATTGGCCCGATCCAGAGCAACAAGACACGCCTACTCGCCGAGCGGTTCGACTGGGTGCAGTCGGTCGATCGCCTTAAAGTCGCCGAGCGCCTTTCCGAGCAGCGGCCGCTGAACTTGCCGGCGTTGAATCTTCTGCTGCAAGTCAACATCAGCGGCGAGGCGAGCAAGGGCGGGGCGGCGCACGACGAACTGCTCAGTCTCGCGCAATCCGTAGTTGCTCTGCCTCGCCTGCGTTTGCGCGGTCTGATGGCGGTCCCTGCTGCGACTGACAGCGTTGCCGAACAACGCGCTGCTTTCAGGCAAATGAAGCAATTGTTTAATCAACTGCGCAATCAACTGGGCGACGAACGGGGCGGTCGCGCGCCGTTAGATGCCAACCCCGTGTCCGCTTTTGACACATTGTCGATCGGGATGTCATCAGACCTCGAGGCCGCGGTGGCTGAAGGTTCGACGATGGTCCGCGTTGGCACCGGCATTTTTGGCGCGCGCGCTGCCCGCCAATGAAAGTTGCGTTTATCGGTGGCGGCAACATGGCAGGCGCAATCATTGGCGGCGTCCTCGAGGCGGGGTTCGCCGCAGCCGACATCACAGTGCTGGAAATCAACCCGGATCGCGGCGCCGAACTGGTGCGTCAAAATCAGGTCAGCGTGCATGCGCAGGCAGGTCCCTGGTTGAATTCGTGCGACGTTGTGGTGATGGCGGTCAAGCCGCAGCAGATGCACGAGGCGTCGCTGGCAATCCAGACATACCTCGCCCAACCGCTGGTGCTTTCGATTGCCGCCGGCATTCGCGCGCAAGCGATCGCAGGCTGGCTCGGGACGCGCCGCGTCGTGCGCGCGATGCCTAACCTGCCCGCCACGATCCGCGCCGGTGTCAGCGCGGCCGTTGCCATGCGCGAAGTCAGTGCGGAACAGAAGTTGGCGGCGGACACGATACTGAGGGCCGTCGGCACCGTGCTTTGGCTCGAGGACGAAGCGATGCTCGACGCGGTCACCGCTGTTTCAGGCAGCGGTCCGGCGTACGTCTTTTATTTCATCGAAGCGATGCAGGCGGCGGCGCGCGAACTCGGTTTCGACGAAGCGCAGGCGCGCATGCTGACGTTGCAAACCTTCATCGGTGCCGCGCAACTTGCCGCCATCTCACCCCATCCGATCGGTACGTTGCGCGAACAGGTCACTTCCAAAGGCGGAACCACTGCCACAGCACTGGCCAGCCTGGACCGCGACAAAGTCAGCGAAGCCGTACGCCGCGCCGTGCACGCAGCCACCCTTCGTGCACGCGAACTTGGCGGTTAGTCGCTACCTCACTGCGTAGTCGAGCGCGGTACCTGCAAACACCACAAGGCCAATCCAGTTGTTGTGGCGAAACGCTTTTAAGCAGCCCTCGCGCGAGCGGCCGCGAATCAAAAAGAAGTGATAGACCGCCAGCCCGGCGGCCAACGTACAACCTGCGTAAAACGGCCCGCGTGCGTTGATCGAGTTTCCGATGATCAGCAGAAGCAAGATGAACGCGCCGTAACAAATCATCACGGCTGCAATGTCGAAGCGTCCGAAAAAAATTGCTGAAGAGCGGATACCCAGCCGAAGGTCATCGTCGCGGTCGACCATCGCGTACTCGGTGTCGTAGGCAACGACCCAGAACGCATTGGCGATAAACAGCAGCCAGCCGACCATCGGCACGCTGCCGAGCGCGGCGGCGAATGCCATTGGAATACCGAACGAAAATGCCACGGCCAGGTAGAGCTGCGGAACTGAAAAGACCCGTTTGGCAAACGGATAGGTCGCTGCGATCACGACGGCGACAAACGCCAGTTTCAGCGCCGCCGCATTCAGCAATAGAAGCAACAGGGCGGCGCCAAGCGCCAGCACGATTGCGACCGCGAGCGCTTCGCGACGGCTGACCAGTCCACGCGCCACGACTCGGTCCGCGGTGCGCTCGACATGCGCGTCGTAGCGCGCGTCCGCAGCGTCGTTGACGGCGCATCCAGCCGACCGCATCAAGAACGTCCCGGCAGCGAAGACTGCAAGTAGAACCGCCTCCGGAACACCGTCGGCTGCAATCCATAGCGCGGTCAGGGTGGGCCACAGCAGCAGCAGCGTGCCGATCGGCTTATCGAAGCGCGTCAGGCTCGCATACAGCGGCAAGCGCGCCGCCATGAAACTCATGCGAAAACGAGTGGCAACTGGAACTGCACAGGGAAAGTCCCTTTGCCCAATAGGCGGCGCGAGGTTATCGTAATAACCGCGTAATGTTTGAACTGCATCATCAACACCAACGACCCAGGAGACGCAATGCTTCGCAGATCGATGATTTACGCCACGCTGGTGTCGAGCCTTGCGCTCGGCCACATCACTCCCGCGCTGGCTCAGACCGAAATCCAATGGTGGCATGCATTGGGAGGCTCACTCGGGGAGTGGGTCAACGATCAGGCCAAAGGATTCAATGAGAGCCAGAAGGAATACAAGGTCGTACCGGTCTTCAAGGGCAGCTACGACGAATCGATGACCGCAGCCATCGCCGCCTACAGGGCGGGCAACGCGCCGCACATTTTGCAGGTTTTCGAGGTCGGCACTGCCACGATGATGGCATCGAAAGGGGCGATCAAACCGGTGCACGATCTGATGAAGGAAGCCGGCTACAAGTTCGATCCCTCTGTTTATGTACCTGCGGTCGCGGGCTATTACACCGCACCGAACGGTCAGATGCTGAGTCTGCCGTTTAACAGCTCGACGACCGTTTTCCATTACAACAAGGATGCATTTAAAGCAGCTGGCCTCGATCCGGAGAAACCACCGAAGACGTGGCCTGAAGTCGTGCTTGCGGCGGCGAAGCTAAAGGCCTCCGGACACCGCTGCCCGTACACGACGAGCTGGGTCAGCTGGACCCAGTTGGAAAGTTTCTCGGCGTGGCACAACACCGAATTTGCGACGTTGCGCAACGGCTTTGGTGGAATGGGAACGCGGCTCGCTTTCAACACGCCGCTGCACGTGCGCCATATCGAGAATCTTGCCAACATGTCGAAGCAAGGCTTGTTCGTCTACAAAGGCCGCGGCAATACGGCTGATTCGGTATTCGTCTCTGGCGAATGCGCGATGATGACGGGCTCGTCGGGGCTCTATGGAAACATCAAGAAAAACGCGAAATTCGCGTCCGGAATCTCTACGTTGCCGTACTACCCCGAGGTCGAGGGGGCCCCGCAGAACACCGTCATTGGCGGTGCAAGCCTGTGGGTGATGTCGGGGAAGAAACCTGCCGAGTACAAAGGCGTTGCCGCCTTCTTCGATTACCTGTCGAAGCCGGAGGTGCAATCAGCGAGCCACATGCGCACCGGTTACCTACCCATCACGACCGCGGCCTACACCATGACCGACAAGGCCGGTTTCTACAAGCAGAACCCGGGCACCGACGTCGCCGTCACGCAAATGATCCGCAAGACCACCGACAAGTCACGCGGCATCCGCCTCGGCAACTTCGTTCAGGTTCGAACGATCATCGACGAGGAGATGGAACAGGTGTGGGCGGGCAAGAAAGGCGCGAAGGAAGCGCTTGATACCGCGGTCAAGCGCGGTAACGAACAGCTGGAGCGGTTCGAGAAAGCGAACAAGAGTTGAAGCGGGCGCGTTGTGCGTCGGGGCTACGCGTCATTGGAGTTGTCGCCCTTGCGTCAATCGGAACTTTCGCACTTGGGAAGACGGTCACGTGCGCTGCGCCGTGCGTGACCTCTGGCTCGAGAACCGCCGGTCACGGGCGCCTTTGCCGAGCGTGTGTGGTCTAGTCTGCTTTGCCGGCAATCAGGATCGTGATGTAGCTGAGGATTCAGGCGCTGATCGATCTCGCAGCGGCCAGTCCCTCAGCGAGGTCGTGCATTTCTTCCCGCGCGCACAAGATCTCTGCGACGCCCAGCGACGTAGCTGCTCTCGCTCGGCACCCTCTCATGTGGTAGCGTCCAATCGATAGCCTCCTCAGTTCGGCTCATCGGATAACTTTCGCAATATTCGTTTTCGTCCGATTACCGTATCGCTGCTTGTATCGCGGTGATTAACGCTGCCCTCGCGACCATAGGCATTGAAACTCGTGGTCTCGACATAGTTGCCGCGGGTCACGGTGCGTGTGCGCGCCAGTGACTTTTTCGCCTCCGCCTGTGCGTTTCGCGCCGCCTGAATTGCAAGCTTCACTTGTTCACAAGGTCGAATGGCTCTGCTGGTTTTCGCATTCTGCGTAAAACATTGCGCAATCTCGTCGCGCTATGCCAAAGCATGCCACTCTCATTCGACCAAGTCAGCGTCGATCGGTATGACCGCACGGTCGCACTGGTTACGTGCGATGGTGCGGTAGTGAAATGGCGTCAGGTAAAGATGGGTTCGCGTGGTGCTTCACCAAATACCTGACGCAGCCTGCAACTTGCCTGCCCATCGAACGTGAAGCGCGCGATGCATAGCGCGGCTTATGGTGCGATCCCGAACCGATGCCACCGTGGACTTTTCGCACTGATAAGCAGTTTCCAAAGGCAATAAACTAAGTAAACGGTCGATAGTGCATTGCAGCGTGTCTCATACGAACAACTGAGTGCTTTCCTATTAGTTACAAGTGCTTACCGGGTGTAGTTGCCGCTGTTCCACATCGCCTCCGCGCGCCCTCGTGCGATTCCGTTGACTCGCAGTGAATGGACTGCTGGAATCCGTAGAGAGTTCCAAGCTGAGTCACCGGGACGCCAGCTTCACTCCGGGGGATTGCAAACATGCAGCGCCATTTATTGATTGCTGGGCTTGCACTCGCCGCAGTAGTCGTAATTTGGATCCTCGCCAGCGCACCGCTTGATGAAGCGCCGGCACCAGAGACTACTTCGAGCCAAGAAGGATCAAGCAGTACAAGCGCCGCAGGTAAGACGGCAAAGCCCATTTGCGCTTCACCCATAAACCCGAACATCGCGGCGCCCACGGATTGCATCCCGCAGCACTTGGCAAAGCTCCCGCCCGATCCTGGCCCCGAAGGAATGAAAACAATTGCGGGCATCGACGCTGATGGTGACGGTGTGCGCGATGACGTTCAAAGGTACATCGCAGAAAATTGGGGTCATTCCGAACGCGCAATTCGTGCGCTGACCAACATCGCCAAGGCGCGGCAGGCCGCGGTCATTGCTGGCGATTCGGTTAGTCGAGAAGAGGCGCAAGCACTTGCGCAGCCTATGTTGAACGCCGGATCCTGCTACATCTTGGCAGGTGATCAAGCGCTAAAAGACACGCAAGCGCTGCAAAAAGTTGCCTACAAGGTGATGAACACGCCCGAACGATTTAAGCGCGGGCGCGATTTTGAATACAAGGCGGGGCACACCGTCTATCCATTGAATCAAGCGTCGACGCCGCAAATCTGTGGCTTCGATCCCGCTGCGCTTCCGAATTGAAATAAAACAATCCAAGGGGGGTTACTAATCATGTTGCGCAAACTTTTGCTTTTGCTTTGCCTGACACTGCCAGCATGGGCGCATGCCGAAACGATTGACCCGGTGGCTGCGAAACACGATCTGTGCGGGGCTTTTGAAATGTTCCATGTCAACGGCATCAACTCACTGCTGGAAGATGCCGACGCGAACCTGCGTCAGTTACATCACCTATGGCAACGCCCATGACGGTCACCTACTGCGCTACGCGCTTGCCTATAACCCCTCGCGCGGGTTGCCTGTCGACTTTGCAGAAACATTCCGTCAAGTGGTCCAGGGCTATCCCGGCGCGACGTTTGAGGCTTGGATTCGCGCGGTGGTGTTCGGGTATTACAGCAACACAATGACCGCAGACATCGCGGCCGCAATCTCGGCCGCGATGGGTTCAATTTGGGACATCAACCGCCCAAACCCATACGGTGAAGCCGATCTGAACAATGTTGAAGTTGCTATTCGCGCGCAACACCGCCATGGCGCGCGGCTACTGTTGGTGCCGCATTCGCAGGGCAATATTTATGCAAATCTGGTCTATGACCGTCTGACGGTAGGCGGGGGATTCTCTGCTGCATCAGTGGGCATAGCGGGGGTTGCACCCCCGCGCGCAATCCGCGGCCCTTACATAACCTCAAGGAATGATCGCGTCATTAGCGGACTCAGGTTAATTTTCCGGGACACACCGGCCGCAAACGTGACGATTCCGGTAAATGTAATTGACCGCCTGGGGCACAACTTTCGCGACATCTACCTTGCGCGTGTGCCGGGTGCAATCAATGCAATGATCCTAGGCGCATTCTCTGCGCTGCACGCGCCCAACGTTAGTGCCACGCCGCTGACCGCTGACACAATTCGCGGATGGGCTGCATGGAATAACTGTGTTCCCGGCAGCCCTGGCGCGTATGCGTGCAGCGATGGTCGGATCACCGGTGGCGAAGTTTCTTACGGCATCGTGGGCACGCGCGGCATTCAGACAAGGCCGGGAACGTTTGACGAAATCCTTGGCTTGGCAACGACACAGGTCACAACCTGCGTGAACATACTGATCGCGCGCAAGCTGGCGCGCATCGCCGCCACCGGTTCGGCAGGCGGTTTCGATACGTCCCCGATACCTGGCTGTTCAAACGGCACAGATAGCAGCTTTGAAACATGGGCATGGAATATCTATTCCAGCGACGGCCTGCAGATTGCGCTTCCGGGGGGGCCGCAGGATGGCGGGCGGTATGGTTATGAAGAAGTCAGACCCGCTGCGCGGCCGTGGTGCCGTGTCAGCTAACGCGAACAAGCGGCCCTTCGGGGCCGTTTTTATGCACGCGCCGTCAATGTAAAGAATCCGCCATCGCACCGCCTCGCGCCTTCCAGAAAAGCATTAATGTCGCACTCGACCTCCGCCTGCCCGCCCTCAAAGCATCATTGCTGTCAGCGGAGCAACACAGGTTTCATCACTGGCGTACACCTACGACGCGATCGGCAACGTGACGTCGATGACAGACGCCGCGATTCCCGCTCTTAACCAAACGCTGGGCTATGACGCCATCGACCGTCTTATATCGGCTAATTCGCGCATCGGGCCGGGCTTCGCTGCCTACGACGGCCGCGGCAATCTGCGCAGCCAGGCGCTCGGCCGGGCGGCGCTCAGCTACGCCTACGACAGCTCCGACCGGCTCACCCAAGCAACCGGATCGTTTTTCTCCGACCAGTTCGGCAGTATTCCGGTGTCTCTCGCATACGGTTACGACGTTTACGGCAACGTCACCAGCCAGGGCTCAACAACTTTCGCCTATAACGACGCGCAGCAAATGCGTTGCGCCCGCTGCGGGACATCTAGCGAAGTGACCTATGCGTACGATGGCACCGGGATGCGCGTCTCGTCCACCGTGTCTGGCGGCACGACGTTCTTTGTCTACGGCAATGGCGGCAACCTGTTGTGGGAGGTTGCACCCAGCGGTGAGTTCAAGGAGTACATCTACGTTGCCGGCAAACAGGCGGCAGTGCGCAGGGTGACTCCTTAGACAGTCGCCTGAGTCGTCTTGCGCAGAGAATTCGCAAACTCAACGAAGCCCGCCGACGTCAACGGCCGCCCGAGCAGGAAGCCCTGCGCTTCGTTGCAGCCACAGTCCCTGACGAACGCCAGCTGTGCGTGCGTTTCCACGCCTTCGGCAACGACCCGGAGGCCGAGGCCGCGCGCGAGGCTCGTTAGCGCCGCGACGATCTTGCAATCGGCCGGATCGTTCGGTCCTGCGCGTACAAACTGGCCGTCAATCTTGATCACGTCGACCGGAAACCGGCGCAAGTTCGACAGGCTTGAATAGCCGGTGCCAAAGTTGTCGAGTGCGATCTTGACGCCCATTGCATGAAGGCCGGACAACACCTGTTCGGCCTTTTCGCCATCCCGCATCAAGCTTGCTTCGGTAATTTCGACCTGCAACCGCTCGGCGTCGAGCGCTGAATCGATCAGCACCTGACTCACCATCGGCAACAATGATCTGCCGCGGAATTCGCGTGGCGAGAGATTGACGCTGACGATCAATTCTCCGAGTCCCGCTTGGGTCCATTGCATTGCGGCCGCGCATGCCTGCCTCAGCACGACCTCTCCGATCGGCAGGATCAAACCGGTGTCCTCGGCCACGGCGATAAAGGCGGCCGGCTCCTGCAAGCCATGCACCGGATCGATCCAGCGCACGAATGCCTCTGCACCGACGAGCTTGCGGGTCTGCAAGTCGATTCGGGGCTGAAAGTGGACTTCAAATCCGTGGTTGTCGAGCGCTTGCCTCAAGCCCGCTTCAATCTGAAGTCGGCGGACCATGTCCGAATTCATGCGCGGCTCAAAAAGCTGCACGTTGCCGCGGCCACGCGATTTCGCGAAAGACAACGCAGCATCCGCATTGCGCAAGAGCAATTCCGGACTTGCACCGTCGCTTGGAAAAAGCGCGGCGCCGACACTTACGGTCACGTTAACCTGTTCGGCGTCGATTTCGAACGGCGCCGACAGCAACTCTGCAAGTTTGGTCGCAACGTTGACGGCATCTTCGACGTGGCGCAGCCGTCCGAGCACGATAGAAAACTGATCGCCGCCGGTACGTGCCACCAGATCAGACGTGCGCACGGTTTCAACCAGGCGGTCGGCGGTCGCGCACAGCAACGCGTCTCCCACCCGGTGCCCAAGCGCATCGTTGAGCTTGGTGAACTCATCGATGTCGATGACCAGCACTGCGAGGCGGTCGCCACCCAGTTGATGATTGCGCACCGCTTCATCCAGGCGCGACTCGAGCAGGCGGCGATTGGGCAATTCTGTCAGCTCGTCGTAAAGCGAAAT
>Ga0136634_10000349_pt1 | contig 21587 bp, 15 predicted proteins | sample AntDrymUQ8332106_2_FD_104654 | JGI IMG/M metagenome (GOLD analysis project Ga0136634, IMG submission 104654) | Polar desert sand microbial communities from Dry Valleys, Antarctica - metaG UQ833 (21.06) | ecosystem: Environmental > Terrestrial > Soil > Desert | place: Antarctica: Dry Valley... | reverse complement strand
TAAAAAAACTAAAAAAAAAAAAAAAAAATTTGTATGCCAAAAATTTTTTTTTATTTCCCTTTTTTTTTAAAAAAATTTTTTAGCAAATTTCTAAAAATGTTTAATAAAAAAAATTAATTTAAAAAAAAATAAAAATTTTTTTTTTAAATTAAATTTTTTATTAATAATTTTTTTGATATACAAATTTTTTTTTTTTTTTTTTTAGTTTTTTTATTTCGGATAAAACTTCAGCTATAGTTCCCATATTAGCAACCTCTTAAAATATAAAACAATACATAGTGCAATCTTAAACGAAGAGAAATTAAATAAAATTCTAATAAAAATTTATTTAATTTCTCTTTCTAGTTAATCATTATTTATGATTGCTCTCCTGACTTAAAATTTTTTCATTAGTCAGCACACTGGTAATTTATTTACATTTTTTAAATATTTAGGACTCATTTTTAGTAAAAATAGCTTTATATTTTTTTATTTAAATATAAAACCAAACCTCTTTTATATTGACTATTAATTGTATTTTAACTTTTTCATTAATAAAAAGAATTCAAAAGACTTTTTTTGAATAGAAGCTCGTTCTTCTGGTTTTACTTTTGATTTAAGCAAAGTAGCTTTATCCATTAATTTGTTTTTTGACTTAAAAAAACACGACATGCTATTTTTTCCGTAAAATTTCTTTTTGAGATTAGTCGTAGTCTTTCAAACCTTTGTCAATGATTTGAATGAATTTATTATTTCATCTAAATGTATAAAATTCTTTAGTCGCACTTAAAAGCCGAGTACTCTACCATTGAGTTAGCAACCCTTTGATTTATTAAAAAAAGAATTTTTTTAATAAAATTTTTGAAAATGAATTATAAATATTAAATTAATAACTTAAATAACTTTTTTTTAATACAGCTAAGAAATATTAAGAAATATCAACATAATTATATGTTAGTAAATTCTTTTTGTCAATCCTATATGAAAAAAATAAAGATATTTTTTTTATGTTATCTTTTATTTTATTCTTTTTTTCTTTTTTACCTTAAAAAGGTAAAAAAGAAAAAGTTTATTGTTTTAAATTATTTTTTAATAAAATTCAATTTTTTTTTAGATAATTTGAAAAAAAAGAAAAAAAACTACTAATATTAACAGCATTTTTAAATGGAATAAAAAAAATTAAATATATATATAATAAAAAAAAAAAAAAAAAAAAAAAAAAAAAAAAAAAAAAAAAAAAAAAAAAAGGGTAATAAAAGAATAACTGAATAAGGCAAAAGACGGGATTCATAAATTTCTCCTAAAATAAAAATTAAATTTATTCAAATATTACTGCTGGTTTTTTTTCTAAAAGAATTTGTAATTACAATAATTTCATAAAGATTTTTTTTATTTTGAAGTAAAAATAAAAAAAATTAGTTTTATTATTCTAACTTTTTTTATCAAAATATTTTTTGTTTTTTAATTTATAAAAAAAAGTTAGAAAATATCAAATTCATTTTCATTTTTTAAGCACTTAAAGCTTCTTTGGCTGCATACATTATTTCAACAGTAATATTTGTTATATTATTTTGACGTGCAAATTTTTCTGTATTTCTTTTAATTTTCCCTCTAACAAACCCAGGTATTTTATTTAATTCTAGTTGACTTTCAGAATTCCAAGTTAAATCAGTATCTGTTGATAATGATTTTGTAATTACTTCTTTTGTATCATGACCACCAAAAATTTCTAAAAGGTGGTCTTCCATACCTAAAGTGAAAGAATTATAGACTAGATCAGCTATTTGATTAGTACCTTCATAACCTAAAAAAGGGCGATATCCTAACGGAAAATTTTGAATATGAACTGGTGAAGAAATTACTCCACAGGGAATATCAAGACGTTTACCAATATGACGTTCCATTTGAGTACCAAATATTGCCGAAGGTTCTATACGAGCAATCATATCACCGACTTCAGTATGATCGTCTGTAATCAATATTTCGTCACAAAATCCTTGAACTTGTTCTTTAAACCATTCTGCATCGTGCTTACAATAAGTACCGGTACAACTAACACGAATTCCCATTTCTCTAGCCAGAATTTTAGTCATAGAAGCAGCATGAGTTGCATCACCAAAAACAACGGCTTTCTTTCCTGTTAAATTTTGACAATCAATAGATCGTGAAAACCAAGCAGCTTGTGAAATAAATCTTGTTTGCTGATCAATATAAGATTCATAATTAAAAATTTTAGTTTTATTAGAAATCAAATTATTAACATTTTTTTGAATTTGTCGAATACATTCAGCTGTATCTACAATTCCCATGGGAGTAGTAGAAATATAAGGCATACCAAAATTTTTTTCTAAATAAATAGCAGTCATTAAGCCTACTTCGCGGTAGGGAACTAAATTAAACCAAGCTTTTGGTAAATTTTGAATGTCTTTTACGGAACCACCTTCAGGAATTATTTTATTAACTTTAATATTTAAATCTTGTAGTAAACGTTTTAACTCACGACAATCATGTTGATTATGAAAACCTAATGTAAAGATTCCAATAATATTTGCTGAAGGTTGCTCTGTTATAGACTGATCTAAGGTTCCTTGCTTACGAGCTTTTTCTAAATAATAACGAACTACTTGTTCTAAAGTTCTATCTGCGGCTTGAAGTTCATTAACGCGGTAATGATTTACATCAGCCAAAATAACATCTGAATTTGAAGTAATAGAAGCTCTATCAACAAAATTTTGTAAATCTTCTTGTAAAATACTAGAAGTGCATGTAGGTGTCAATACAATTAAATCTGGACGCTCTTCTTTATCTTTTCGAGTTATATTATCAACTACTTTTTCTTGAGATCCACGTGCTAATACATGACGATCTACTATACTAGCAGTTACAGGAGTAAAATCTCTTTCTCTTTCTAGCATAGATCGCATTACATTAAAATAATCGTCTCCTAAGGGAGCATGCATAATAGCATGAACATTTTTGAAAGAACTCGCTACACGAAGAGTTCCAATATGAGCAGGTCCAGCATACATCCAATAAGCTAATTTCATAAATATAATCTCTTTCCAAATTTTGATAAAAAATAATATGATCTTTTTTTATTTTACACTATAGAAATATACCTTGCCATATTTATGTAATTGTCATAATATGGTATTTCTAATACAATATATTATGAATTATTAATAATAATAGAAATTTTTTTAACATTTTATTTTAAATTTTTTTTATTTCAAAATAGTCAATCTGGGACGGAAGGGTTCGAACCTCCGAATAACAGGATCAAAACCTGCTGCCTTACCACTTGGCCACGCCCCATAAATAAACAATATTAGTAAATCTTAATATTCTAATTTTGTCAATCATTTTCTTTTTTTATTATTAAATAATATTATTTGATTTTGGATAAAAAGAAAATCTAAATTAAAAAATAAAAAAAAGCTATTATTAAAAATATATAACCTCTTTGACACTAATAAAACCTATAGTAATATATAACGAAGAGCTTTTTTTATTAACTAATGAAGTTTTTTTCATTTTTTATTAAAATTATTATAATAAAATTTATTGGAGAACATAAATGCTAGCTATATTTAATATTTATTTAGATAATTTGTTTCATTTGAATGGTATCATTTTGGCTAAATTACCTGAAGCTTATGCAATTTTTGACCCAATTGTAGATGTAATGCCAATTATTCCTATATTTTTTTTCCTTTTAGCTTTTGTTTGGCAAGCTTCTGTAAGTTTTAGATAATTCTCTTTTTTTTTTTTCATAATTTGAAATTTTATAAGGCGGAAGTGCTTTTTTTTCACTTTCGCCTTATGTACGTATAATATATATATATATATTTTTTTTTATAGAATTAATATATTTGTATTTGTTTCTATATAAATTTAAAATATCATTTATTTCAAAAAATTAATTAATTTTTTTTTATTGAATAATTTCAATTATTTTTTTATATTTTTTAAAGAAATAACAAAACAATTAATTGCATTTATTTTTGAAATTATTTTAGTTTCTTTTTATTAATAAAGATTCAAATCCTCTTTTCTCTTTTGTTAAATGCACAATTTATTCTATTTTATTTCTAGTAATGATCTTGGAGATTACGTTATGCTTACTCTTAAGCTGTTCGTTTACACAGTAGTTATTTTTTTTGTTTCTCTTTTTGTTTTTGGATTTTTATCAAATGACCCTGGTCGTAATCCCGGACGTAAAGAATAATTTTTAATATCTAAAAGTTGTTAAAATAAAAAGAATAATAATAAATATTTATAATAACTGATAATTTTTTTACTTTTATTTTATAAATTTTTTGAGTTAAAGGAGAGAGAGGGATTCGAACCCTCGGTACAAAAAAATGTACAACGGATTAGCAATCCATCGCTTTAAACCACTCGGCCATCTCTCCAATTAAAAAATCATAACATGTTGTAGAAGTAGAAGTCTATAGATTGATGATATTAGATTATGTATTTGTTTTTATTTTCTATATATATAATCTATTTTTTTATATATATATAATATATATAATCATATAAATATAAAACAAAAAAATTTATCTCAATAGCTACAATGCAATAAAAAAAAATTGATTAAAATTAAAATTTTTCATTTAATAAAGTTTTTTTTATTTGGGCCTAGCCAGATATTGGTACTGGCCAGGTTACCTTTTTGTAAACAATTAAAAAGTAAATTAAATTATTGGTATAAATTTTTACCTAACCTTAAAGCCAAAATACCTGTTATAAAAGCACTTACAAGAGCTACAATAATTTGACTGTCTGAAATTGATGTCATTTTTTATCTCCTAATAATTTATAATATAAATCACAAATCTATTCAAAAATTTTATATAAAATTTTTCTATTAGTAAAAATTACTAAACTAATTAATAAAACTTTGTTAATTACATAATTTTTTAAATGAATAGACTCTTTATTATTGTACTGATCTTAATTCTATATTGCTATAGATATTTTTTTAATAAATCTAAAATTTTTTTTAAATTTTATAAAATCAATTTGAAAACATAGAGGTTAACCCAAAATGAATTTAGAAGTTATTGCACAGCTCACTGCTTTGGCTTTAATAGTTGGCTCAGGCCCTTTAGTAATTGCTTTATTAGCAGCACGTAAAGGTAATTTATGATTTAAAAAGCCATCTCCGGAAATTTAATACTTAAAAAAAAGGTATTTTATTATTTCTGGAGATGGAGTTTAAATGAAAAAATATTAAAAGTAAAAAAAAATATGCTATAATGTTTTTATAGCGGGTATAGTTTAGTGGTAAAAGTGTGACTCGTTCTATAAATAATTTAAATATAGTTAAAGGGTCTTTAATTCTTTTTTTAGAAAAAAAGAATTTGACCAATAATTTTATTTCTAAAAAGATTGAAACCTTTTTCTAAAAAGAAAAGCATAATTCCTGCAATAATACAAGTAAAAAAAGCAACACGGAATTTTTTAAAACTATTTATTTTTCAGCTAAAAATCTATGGATAAAAAAATAAACTATTTTTTTCGTAACTAAATCTTTAATTAAATAAAAGCAAATAAATTAAAGCCATTTAGCTTAAAATAACAAGTTTAGTTTACTAAATTTATTATTCTTTTTTTATTTTAAAAGCCGGTAAAAAAAATGTTCCTAATGATTTATTTGAATAGAAATAAAAAACGAAGTAATTACAAATTTTATTATTAAAAATTGGTAATAGGATCATCTACAAAGTTATTTATTACTGAAATAATTTAATAAAAAACTAACATAGGTGGTATGGATTTATTTTAATTTTAATATATATTAAAAAAATTATCATCCATAAAGGAGCTGTATGATATTAAAATTTCATGTTCAGTTTTGAAATAGAGGCAATAACTAAAATAAAAAAGCGCCGACTATAACCCTTAGCCTTCCAAGCTAATGATGCGGGTTCGATTCCCGCTACCCGCCTTTTTTCTTTTTTTAGTAAAAAAAAACAAATAATACAAAAAAAGTATTTAAGTCTTTTTTTTTACTAAAAAAAGCGTCCATCGTCTAATGGATAGGACAGAGGTCTTCTAAACCTCCAGTATAGGTTCAAATCCTATTGGACGTAGTTTAAACTTAGTTTTTTTCGGCTTTTCTTTTTTAATTTTAAGTAAAAAAAGAAAAGCCGAAAAGTTTTTTTTCGGCTTTTCTTTTTTAATTTAAATAATTAATTTTTATTTTTCTTCTTGAAGTAAAAAAAGTTCAGTATGTTCTTTAATAGCCTCTTTCAAAATATTTTCAGCTTGTTCTGTAAAAATTTTAGTAGAACGAACAATTTCTGCAAATTGAGGTTTATTAGTCATTAAATATTCACGTAATTGAACAAGAAATTTTTTTACTTGATCAACTTCTAGTATATCTAAATATCCATTTACTCCAGTATAAATAGTTGCTACTTGTTCTTCTACGGCTAAAGGAGCTGATTGAGATTGTTTAAGTAATTCGCGTAATCGTTGACCTCTTGCTAGTTGATTTTGAGTGGCTTTATCAAGATCAGACGCAAACTGTGCAAATGCCTCTAATTCTGCAAATTGAGCTAATTCAAGTTTTAATTTTCCAGCTACTTGTTTCATAGCTTTAATTTGAGCTGCAGAACCTACTCTAGACACAGAAATACCGACATTAATCGCAGGTCGAATCCCTGCATTAAATAAATCGGCTGATAAAAATATTTGTCCATCAGTAATAGAAATAACATTAGTAGGAATATAAGCTGAAACATCTCCTGCTTGAGTTTCTACTATTGGTAAAGCAGTCATACTTCCTTCACCTAATTGTGAACTTAATTTAGCAGCTCTTTCTAAAAGACGAGAATGTAAATAGAAAACATCACCTGGATATGCTTCTCGACCCGGTGGTCTTCTCAATAAAAGAGACATTTGTCGATAAGCTTGCGCTTGTTTAGAAAGATCATCATAAATTATTAAAGTATGTTGTTTACGATACATAAAATATTCAGCTAAAGCAGCCCCTGTATAAGGAGCAAGATATTGCAATGTTGCAGGAGAATTGGCTGTTTCGGCTACTACAATTGTATATTCCAACGCACCTCGTTCTTCAAAATTATTAACTACTTGAGCTACTGAAGATGCTTTTTGTCCAATAGCCACATAAACGCATATTACATTTTGGCCTTTTTGATTCAAAATAGTATCAGTAGCTACCGCTGTTTTACCAGTTTGGCGATCTCCAATAATCAATTCACGTTGGCCACGGCCAATAGGAATCATAGAATCAATAGCAATAAGGCCTGTTTGCATAGGTTCATATACAGATCGTCTTGAAATAATACCAGGAGCTGAAGATTCAATTAATCTAAATTCTGAAGCCAAAATTTGTCCTTTACCATCAATAGGTTGTGCTAAAGCATTTACAACACGACCCAAATAAGCATCACTTACAGGAATTTGAGCAATTTTTCCTGTTGCTTTTACAGAACTTCCTTCTTGAATAGTTAATCCGTCACCCATTAATACAACACCAACATTATCAGATTCTAAATTTAAAGCAATACCTATACTAGAATCTTCAAATTCAACTAACTCACCAGCCATTACTTTATCAAGACCATAAATACGTGCAATACCATCTCCTACTTGAAGCACGGTACCCACATTAACAACTTTTATTTCTTGACTATAATCTTCTATCTGTTTACGGATAATACTGCTAATTTCGTCAGGTCGAATATTTACCATTAGCGTTCGTTAATAATTTTTTAAAAAATAAAACTAATGAAAGCTAATCAGTTGTGCTTTCCATGGCTCTAAGTAGACCAATATGATAATCAATTACACGTGAATGCAATTCGCTATTTAAGCGTTTGTTTAAGGCTTCTAAAGCTCGTTCTAGTGCAAGATGCGAAACTTGTTGTCGAACTTGTTCAATTGTTCTTTGTTCTTCAAAACGAATAGTCGCATTTTTTGAATCTTCTAATCGTTTGGAATCTTCATCAGCAGCATTTATTAATTCTTTTTTTTCTCTTTCTATTTGAGAAAGTCCATTTACACGAATTTCATTTGCTTTGACTTTTGCTCTTTCTAAACGAGTTCGAGCTTGGTTAAGTTTATCAGTTGCTTCATTATACCGTTCTTCCGCATCATTAATTGTACTTAAAATAGTTTGTTTACGATTACTTAATAAATTGTTTAATGAAAGTAGATTAAATTATCAAAAATTTTTATGAATTCATAATCTCTTCCCAAACCGAACATGAATTTTTCAATTCATTCGGCTTTCTCGCTTAGTTTTTTCTTTTAACTGAGCCTGCCTTTATTTCTTTTTTTAATTATATGCAAAAATTCTTATATTTTTTACTTAAAAAAAACTTAATGGCTCTTCTGACAAAAATTAGTATTTTAACTGTCAGCAAGGTTACTTTTTTGAATAATAAGATATTAGATTTTTTTTAGGTTGTCATTTAGCATAAAAAACCAAAATTGGTTCATTTTTAGAGATAATAATAATTTATTTAATAAATAAATTTCAGGATTATTTTAATATGAGTGTTATATATTAAATAAATTTACAAAAATGTTTTTTATATAAAAAATACATTAGGGGAAAGAAAAACCCCAAGAGTGCTTAGACTTCAAGCATTTTAGCTTTAACCATTTTCTTAATATTTCCGAATAAAATAGTATTAAAAAAACTACTAATTTTACGAAATGCTATAGTTGTTCCAAATTTTTTAGAAGTAATTCGTCGGAATTATACACTTTTTTTAGTTTAAAGTGTAACTGGATTATTCCAGCAAATTTATTCAAATAACTAACCCGCACACACTCCCTTTCCAAAGTAAACTAATAAACTAAGTACTACACTTAAATTAATTAAATTTGTTTCTAAAAGGTTTGTATTTAAACCAAAATTACCAGCAATAGGCCAATAACCTGAAAAAATAACTAAATTAATACTATTTTGCATATTCTCTCTCCCATTAATAGGTTATCTAAGTTTTTTTGAGTTTTTTACTCGAAATAACTTGAATTTTTAGTTATAGACAGAGACTTATTTATGTAGGTTTAAGTCTAATTAGCAATATAATTAAAAAAGAATTTGTTTTATTTTATACAAAATTTAGATCTTTTTTTACTGAGAAGCAATATAAAATTATATATATATTTTGTTTAATTGAACTATCTTGTTTCTAAGAAAAAAAATAGTTAACTATTTTTTTTCTTAGAAACAAGATAGTTCAATTAAACCTTTTAAGATATTTGAATTTAAACAAAAGGATTTGCAAATAAAAGTGCTAATGCTACAACTAATCCATAAATTGTTAAGGCTTCCATAAAAGCTAAACTTAATAGTAAGGTGCCTCGGATTTTACCTTCTGCTTCTGGTTGTCTAGCAATACCTTCTACTGCTTGACCTGCAGCAGTACCTTGGCCAATTCCAGGTCCAATAGAAGCTAAACCTACAGCTAATCCAGCAGCAATAACAGACGCAGCAGAAATTAAGGGGTTCATTATAATATCCTCTAATCAAAATAAAATAAAAAAAGGTTTAAATAAAAAAACCTATTTTCTATTGCTAATTTTTATTTTTAATAAAAAAAAATAAAAATAAGCAGTTAATAACTCAACATGTCTCTTAATAAAGTGGTAGTATCACTAAAAAAACAAATTTATTTTAATTGTTTTTATTTTTTATTAATTAGTTAACAATTAGTTTATTAAATAAAATAATAATTAAAAAAAATTATTTAGATTTAAAAATAAAATTTGCTAATTAGTTATTTTTTTTTCTTATTATTATACCTCATAAAATATTTTTTTGGATCAGTAATTTAACTAAAAAAAAGCTTTTCAAATAAGATTTTTTGTTTTTAAGAAAAATAACAATTTGTTTTTCTAATTTAATGATGATCTTCTAACGATTCCCCTATATAAGCTGCAGCTAAAGTTGCAAATATTAAAGCTTGAATAGCACTTGTAAATAATCCTAAAAACATCATAGGTATAGGAATAACTAAAGGTACTAAAGAAATAAGAACAGCAACTACTAGTTCATCAGCTAATATATTTCCAAAAAGTCGAAAACTTAAGGACAAAGGTTTAGTAAAATCTTCTAAAATATTAATTGGTAAAAGGACTGGAGTTGGTTGAATATATTTACTAAAATAATTTAAACCTTTTTTATGCAGACCTGCGTAAAAATAAGCTATTGAAGTTAATAAAGCTAATGCAACTGTTGTATTAATATCATTTGTAGGTGCCGCTAGTTCTCCATGAGGTAACTCAAAAATTCGCCAAGGAAGAAGAGCACCAGACCAATTTGATACAAAAATGAATAAAAACATAGTTCCTATAAAAGGAACCCAAGGTCGATAGTCCTCTTCTCCTATTTGAGTTCTAGTTAAATCTCGAATAAATTCTAAAACATATTCAACAAAATTTTGACCACTCAGTGGAATAGTTTGTAAATCGCGTGTTGCTAAAAGAGCTAAACTTAATAAAATAGCAATAACAATCCAGGAAGTTATAAGTACTTGTGCATGAACTTGAAAACTGCCTATTTGCCAATAGAAGTGTTGACCTACTTCCACACCAGATATTTCGTATAAATTATTAAGTGTGCTAATGGAAAATTGTGCAGTATACATATTACCCCTTCTAAAGATTAACTATGAAAAATAGAAATGAATTTTCCAATTCCATTCTTTAAATTTTTTATTGTTTTAAAACTTTTTTGTTATTCTGTTATAACAAATTTATTACAATAAAATATTTATTTTTATTGTAATATATTTTTAAGTTTTAAAATAGTAATGACTAATAAAATTAATTAGTTTTGATTAACTAAATTATTTTATTTTTATTGAATTATAACGGCCTTCACTAATAGCTAATGTTAATTTATTTAAAATCCATCGAATAGAAGCTCTAGCATCATCATTTGCGGGAATTGGAATATCGGTAAGGTCCGGATCGCAATCTGTATCAACTAAACAAATTGTTGGAATTCCTAGAGTTATACATTCTTGAATAGCTGTAATTTCTTTTTGCTGATCTATTATTATTACAATATCTGGTAAACTTGTCATATATTTAATTCCTTCTAAATATTTTCGAAGTTGAGCTAATTGTCTTTTTAAATTTGCCGCTTCTTTTTTAGGAAGTTGGTTAAATGTTCCTGCTTTTTCTTTAGTTTCTAATTCTTTGAATTTTTGAAGGCGTTGTTCTATAGTTGTCCAATTTGTTAACATTCCACCTAGCCATTTTTGATTTACATAATGACATCGAGCTTTAATAGAGGCTGAGGCTACTAAATCAGCTGCTTGATATTTTGTACCTACAATTAAAAATTGTTTTCCTTTACTTGCTGAATCAGCTACTAAATCGCAAGCTTCTGATAAAAAACGAGCGGTTTGAGTCAAATTTAAAATATGAATACCTTTACGTTCAGTGAAAATATAAGATGCCATTTTAGGATTCCATTTGCGCGCTTGATGACCAAAGTGTACCCCTGCTTCCATCATTTCTTCTAAACAAATATTCCATGATTTTTGTTTCATTTTTTTCTCTTTTATTAAAAAAATTTAATTTAGTTTTTTAGTTAAATTAAAATTAATACATTTTTCAATTTTTTTTTAGGATTTTAGTTATATTTAATAACTTATTTAACAAGTTTTAAATAATTAATTTAAGTTTCTATTCTTTCTATTTATTTTATAAATTAGAAATTTGTTGCTTTAGTTTTTTATGAATTTTTTCCGAAGTAAAAAAAACAACAAAATTTTCATAAAAAAAAATATCTGTTATTTTATTATGAAATAACTTTCTTTTTTTTTTTAATAAACTGTTTTTTTGTTTCTCTAAAGTTATTTGGCAAATAACTTCTTGACATCCAGTACCTGCAGGAACTATCCCACCAAGAATTACATTTTCTTTTAAACCTTTTAACCAATCAATTCGACCACGTAAAGCTGCTTTTGCTAATACTCGTGTAGTTTCCTGAAAACTAGCTTCTGAGATAAAACTTTGAGTATTTAGAGATGCTTTAGTTATTCCTAACAATACTGGCTTATAAGGAATTACTTCTTCTAAAGCACGATTCATTCTTTTAGCTCTTATAAATTCAATTAATTCTCCAGGTAAAAAGCCATTAGTCATTCCGTCTTCTAAAGTTATAACTTTAGAAGTCATTTGACGTACGATAATTTCTATATGCTTATCTGATATTTGTACTCCTTGAGATCGATAAACTTTTTGAATTTGATCAACTAAATTTAATTGACTTTGTTCCAGACTAATTCGGGCACTTAAAAAATAGCCCCAAAGACTTCCAAAAAAATTTGTCATATCTTTATTCCAATCTTCAAACCCTTTTTCTAAATGAATAGAAACTGAGTTAATTGGGCGAGCTTCTAATAATTGTTCAACTTTAGGAAGTCCTTGAATAATATCTCCTGATTTTAATCTTTCATATACTAAAGTTATTAATGTATCTCCTTCTTTAACAATTTCACCATAATTAGTATGAATTGTAGCCCCGTCAGTTGCTAAATATGGCTTAGCTAATCGAATTACTGCGGAATAATCTTCATAAATAGCTATAATTTGACCAGACTCGTAAAAAGTTGGATATTCTGAAATAGAAAACCCATCACAAAAAAAATGTCCAATATTAACTAATTGAGTTTTTTTTTTTATAAAAAAAAATAAAGAAAACGACCAATTTAATAAATTAAACATCGTTTTTTTACTTAAAATAAATCTATGAGTTTTTTTATTTTCATCAAAAAAAAACCACTTAGTCATGTTCATTTTTTTTTTCAAATTATCAATAACTGAAAAATAAATTGGCATTAATTTATTGTTATATTTTAGATAAGAAATAGGCTGATAAAATTTTCTTATATTTTGAGAATAACCTAAAAAACCTAAAAATTCTAGAACTTTTTTTTTTTTTATATTAAAATTTTTAATTATTTTGTTTGATTCGTAACTAAAATTATTTTCTATATCATTTTCTATTTTTTGATTTTGTTCCGTTTTATTAATAAAAATAGTTTGAAATAAATTAGATGGAGATAAAACAAGAAAATTTTTTGTTTCTACATTTTCTTTTAATAAAGGAGTACGAAGAATACCCCAAGTTTTATTCATTAATAAATTTTTATTTTTTTCAAAAAAAATTTGCTTAGAAAAATAGGTTTTTTTATTAAAAAGAGAATTTAAAATGTTATTTTGTTTATATGTTTTATTATTTACATTTAAACTATTTATTAAATTAAATTGAAAAAAAGTTTTAATAATTTTATTTATACGTATTTTTATAAACGAAATATTAGCTTCTTTTATAGATATTTGGGTTTCCCAATTTAATATTAAACAAGTTTGAATTAATTGAATATTGTTATTATTATTAAGTATTTCAACTTCTTCACCATCTTGATAAAAAATATAGTGAACAGTTTTAATTTTAACGGCTTGTTGTTCTTTTAAAAAGTCTAAAAAAAAAGGAATTGATAAATTTAACTTATTATCATTAAATGTTATTTTATATTCTATTGCAGGTCTAATTAAAAAAAAAGAATTGTCTTTAGAAAGTGTAATCCATTCTAGATAAATCCAATTTTTAGCTTGAAACTGATCAAAAATTTTTTTTCCAGGTGGTACTAAAATATCATGTTGTTTAAATATTTTTTGTTTTTCTTTAGGATAATATATAGTTCCAGGTATTATTTTTACTTTAAAATTATTGTGTTTTTTTTTTATTTTAATAAAACCAGTTACTTTACTAGTAATAGTAGATGTTATTTTTGTCCCTGCTGTGATAAAACTATTGTGTTTTACTAAAATGGAAGAAAAAAGAGATTGATCTAAAAAATAAACTTCCTCAGGAAGAAAAAAAAAATTACCTTCTTTTATTATTTTATATTTTTGTTTAACTTCTTTAGTTTTTTTATTTTCAAAAATATCATTTTTTTTATTAATCAAATCAACTTTTATATTACCATATTTTATAATTCCTGAATTTTTTATTTTATATTTAGGATCATTAAAAATAGCAAAAATGTCATTTTTTTTTAAAATACCATTTTTTGGAATTTTACACATAAATTGAAAGAAAAAGTTTTTTTCATATTTATTTAGTTTTTTTTGAAAAAAAAAATGAGTTTTTTTTTTATATTTTATTTTAGAAACTTTAACTGTATATAAAATAATACTAGAATAAATAAAATTCCAAAAATTATTTAAATTTTTTTTTAGTTTAGTATAATTTAAATTTTGATTTATAAATGGAAGTTTATTATCTAATTTATCTTGATTAGAATAAAATAAAAAGGATAACTTATTCGATTTATCAAAATTTGCTGCTAATATCCATATATGCCCAGTCCTACACAATAAATGTACATTACTATGTGTATATTCAGGTGTATGTTGAACTTTGGTACTCCAATGCATTTCTCCAGATAAATTTGAATAAATATATTTTTGAACTTTTTCTTTAAAAGGAGATATTTTTGCACGAACTTCTGCAATAATTTGTTTTGATTCTACATATTGATTAGTTTGAACTAAAAGAAGACTTTGTGGTGGAATTACTAAATTATGGGATTTTTTTTTACTTTTAATAATAACAGATAAATTATTATTACATATCCACGCAGGGTGTCCATGTCGAGTCCGTGTAGGGTAAACTGAATCTATATTAAATTGAATAATTCCATTAAAAGGTGTTCGGACATGTTCTGCAATATCACCTGTATAAACTCCACCAGTATGAAAAGTTCTTAATGTTAATTGAGTACCTGGTTCGCCAATAGATTGTCCAGCAATAATACCTACAGCTTCACCTAACTCTATTAAATTTCCATGAGTAAGACTCCACCCATAGCATAATTGACAAATCCATATCATACTTTTACAAGTTAAAGGAGAACGTATAAAAATTGGTTTTTTTTTTATAGTGCTTAAAGACATAGCAAGAGTTGTTGTAATATCTTGATTACGAGTAGCAATGCATCTTTTATTTACATAGATATTTTCTGCTAATATACGACCAATTAATTTTTGTTGATGATTAATTTTTTTAGAATAATCACGTAAAGGAACTGCAAAAATACCTTGGGAAGTACCACAATCTATTTTTCGTACTACAATATGTTGAACTACTTCAACTAATCTACGTGTAAGATATCCAGCATCTGATGTTCTTACTGCTGTGTCAACAACCCCTTTACGAGCACCATAACAAGAAATAATATATTCTGTTAAAGATAAACCTTCTCGAAAATTACTTTGAATAGGTAAATCAATAATTTGTCCTTGAGGATCAGACATTAAACCTCGCATACCTACTAACTGATGAACCTGTGATGTGCTTCCTCGGGCACCTGAAAAAGACATCATATGTACTGGATTTAATGGATCGGTCATTCGAAAATTAGGATTCATTTCTTGTTTTAAGTATTCACTTGTAGCATACCAAGTTTCAATTAATTGGCGTAATTTTTCTACTGCATGCACATTTCCATAACGATAATGTTTTTCAGATGTATAACCTTGTTGTTCCGCATCCTGAATCAACCAGCCTTTTGAAGGTGCTGTTAAAAGATCATCAATCCCTAATGAAATTGCGGCTTGAGTAGCTTGTTTAAACCCTATATTTTTAAGTTGATCTAAAATATGTGTTGTATATGTAATACCAAAGTGGGCAATTAATCTGCTAATAAGTTGTTTTATGGCAGTTCTGTCTATCACTTTATTATAGAAGAGCATTTTGGCTGGTTCTGCCATAATAAAAAACCTCTTTATTGTTATGAACAGGAGATACCAATAAATTTAAGTCATTTTTTGAAATAACTTTTTTTAATTTCTATTTGTAGAAAAAAATGAATATTAGATAATTATAGCTGGTAAGGATTGATCTCGAAATTCTGAAGCTTTTAAAGTGCCTTGAACAGCTTCTTCTATTTGCTGATTAAATATAACACGACCAACTGTTGTATAAAGATAAACACTAAGAATTTTTTCTTTTTTATTTTTTTTAAATTGATAATGTTCGTAAATTTTAGAAAAACTACCTGAAACGTTGTATTGAACTTCAATAGGTTTTTCACGATTTCTGGATGTTATTATGCGTAAATCAATACTCCATCGAAGCCATAATGGACTATGTAATTTAATTTTTTTGTGTTTTTGTGCTTTTATTACATCATCATAACTATAAAAATAAGGAATTTTATTTAAAACAGTTTTGGTTTTTTTAGAGTTATAAGGATGATTTTTATTACCATAAATTCCTTGATGATTTTCAATTGTTAATATATAAAGTCCAAGAAGCATATCTTGACTCGGAACAGAAACAGGCTCTCCTGTGGCAGGAGATAAAAGATTTGTATGAGAAAACATAAGTAATCGCGCTTCTGCTTGCGCTTCTAAAGATAATGGTATATGAACAGCCATTTGATCGCCATCAAAATCTGCATTAAAGCCTCCGCAAACTAATGGATGTAATCGAATAGCGCGTCCTTTTATTAAAATAGGTTGAAAAGCTTGTATGCCTAATCGATGTAACGTGGGTGCTCGGTTTAATAATATAGGATGTCCTTGCATAATTTCTTGAAGGACTTTCCATATAATTGGCTCTTTATTTTGAATCATACTTTTAGCTGCTCGAAGATTAGGAGCAAGTTGTCGTCCAATTAGACCCCGAATAACAAAAGCTTGAAATAATTCTATTGCCATTTCTCTTGGTAATCCACATTGATGTAATGGTAAAGATGGACCGACAACAATAACAGATCGGCCTGAATAATCAACCCGTTTTCCTAGCAAATTTTCACGAAAACGTCCTTCTTTTCCTTCAATCACGTCTGAAAAAGATTTATAAGGTCTATTGTGACTATCTTTCATAGGTTGTCCACGAATACCATTATCAATAAGTGCATCTACTGCTTCTTGAACTAATCTAGTTTGACAAACAACTAACCCTCCAGGTGTAGATCCACTTCTAGCAGAAAAATCAATAAGAGTGTTATTTCGATAAATAACACGTCGATATAATTCATTTAAATCAGAAGTAATTAGCTCGCCCTCCCCTAATTCAATCATAGGTCGTAATTCGGGTGGGAGAACGGGTAATAACGATAAAATCATCCATTCTGGCTTAATATTTGTTTGAAGAAATTGTTTAGCTAATTTTATACGTCTTACTAAAAGATCTTTTCTTCTTTGAATTTTTCGATCTTCCCAATCATTTCCTGTAGATTTTTGTTCGACTAATTCTTTCCATTCTGCATATGCAGAATCCATAACTAGTTGTAAATCTAAATTACTTAGTTGTTTTTCAATTGCATTTCCTCCAGTAGCAATTTCTCTAATTTGAAATAATTCAAACCCGCGTGAAGAAAAAAAACGAGGAAAAATTTCTCGCCAAGATTGATCTTCATATTTAAATAAACCACGCAATTTTAATAAAGTAGGCTTTTTTAAAATGGGTCTAGCAAGAAAAAGATTGGGATAGGTCTTTTGAAATTCCCCCCCAGAGAATCGGACATGAAAAGTTTTTTTCATCCGGCTCAAATAGCATTAGTTATTAATTAATAAAAAAATTTTATTTCTATATATAATTTTTTGTAACTATGCTATTTATTACTCAAGTTATATTTCATTTTTTATTTTTGAGTAATCTTACGTTCTTTAAATGATATATTTTTTTACAAAAATACTTTCAACACTGTTGAAATTAATAAGAAATTTTCTTGTTTATATATATTTACTTTTTAAATCCTTTAGGTTTTCGTTCTATTTCGATGGTTGTAATTTTATTTGAAGTATATATGCGATGAATAAGCTTCTAATATCCATTTTAAATCAATATAGTAATAAATTTTTACTTCATTTTATTTTTAACGAAATCTCTTTAATAACGAAAATAAATAAATATATTTATATATTTATAAACATATAAATAGAATAAATATTTATATATTTATAAAATAAATATATATATTAATAGAAACCGTAGATTAGGTGCTTTGTATAATCATAAATTTGCATATTTTTTGAGTTTTATGTTTTTTTTAAACATATCAAAATTAGCGATATCCTAATAAAGAAAATAGGACAACAGTTTTAATTAATTCTGTATAATTAAAATTTATAAACAAGTCACACATCGCAATATACTAGACTTTCTAATTCTTTAACCGGTTTTGCTAAAAGATTTGCAATATAACTTGGCAAACGCTTTAAATACCATACATGCGTTACTGGACATGCTAATTTAATATACCCCATTCGATATCTTCGAACACGAGATTCAATAAATTCAACTCCACATTGTTCACAAAATTTTGAATATTTTTCAATTGTTTGATATTTTCCACAAGCGCAAATCCCACTTTTAATAGGACCAAAAATGCGTTCACAAAATAATCCATCTTTTTCAGGTTTATGTGTTTTATAATGTAAAGTATATGGTTTTGTTACTTGTCCTACAACTTCTCCATTAGGTAAAATTCTTTCGGCCCAATTTCTTATTTGTTCAGGAGAAGCTAATTGAATTCGAAGATGTTGGTATTGTTTTCGATGAATCATAAAATTTAAATTTATTTTTATATTAAACGACTTTGAAATTTATATTTAAATTTTTTTTAAATAAAACAGCATGATCCAATTCTAAAGATAAAGACCTTAATTCTCGAACAAGTAATCGAAAAGATTCTGGAGCAGTGCTAGGTTTAGGTATTGGTTCTCCTGTTATAATCGCTCCAAGTACTTCATAACGAGCATGAATATGATCTGATTTAATAGTCAGCATTTCTTGTAAAATATAAGCAACACCAAAACCTTCTAATGCCCAAACTTCCATTTCTCCTACTCTTTGTCCTCCACGTCTAGATCTTCCTCTAAGGGGTTGTTGAGTAACAAGTGCATAAGGTCCACTAGATCGTGCATGAATTTTATCATCAACTTGATGAATTAATTTTAGCATATAAGCTTTTCCTACTGTAACAGATTGTTCAAAAATTTCTCCAGTTCTTCCATCTATTAAACGGCTTTTTCCAGGATTTTCGGGTTCGAATAACCAAGAATTTCCTGTTTTTTTGCTTGCTTTATATAGTTCTGAAAAAACCAATTTTCTGGAAGCCTCTCGTTCATATCTTTCATCAAAAGGAGTTATTCGATAATGTTTTTTTAAAAAATACCCAGCTAAACCAAGTAACGATTCAAAAATTTGACCTACATTCATACGCGAAGGCACCCCTAAGGGACTTAATACCATATCAATAGGTGTTCCATTTTGTAAATATGGCATATTTTGTCTAGGTAAAATTTTTGAAATAATACCTTTATTACCATGCCTTCCAGCTACTTTATCTCCTACTTGAATTTTTCGTTTTTGTGCTATATAAACATGTATAGTTTTTTCAGAATTATTAGAGTTTTCTTTTTTACAAACCCATTGTACATCAATAACTCGCCCTTTTCCGCCAGGAGGAACTTTAAGACAAGTTTCTTTCGCAGTAGCAACTTGAATACCAAATATAGCTTGTAATAATTTTCCTTCTGGAGCACGTAAAGATTCTTCTGTTTCTTGTGGTGTTAATTTTCCTATTAAAACATCTCCTGTTTCTACCCAAGATCCTGGTATTACAAGTCCGTTTTTATCTAAATGGCGAAGTACATTATTTTCTAAATGAGGTATTTCTTTCGTAATTTTTTCAGGACCCTGACTTGTAGTACGCGATTTAATTTCATATCTTTCAATATGAATAGATGTATAAATATCATCATATATTAAACGTTCACTAATAAGTATTGCATCTTCAAAATTATAACCTTCCCATGGCATATATGCTACTAAAATATTTTTTCCTAAAGTTAATTCTCCTTTTTTAGTAGCTGCTCCATCAGCTAAAATTTGACCTTTTTTTAAAAAAGCTTTTTGAGTTACTTGGGCTTTTTGATGCATATAAGTACTATTATTAGAACGTTGATATATAATTAAATTGGTATTTATATTTTTTTTATTTTTATTTAGTAAAGTTATTTTTTTACCATCAGTATACATAACTTTTCCATTTTGTTTTGCAATAGCAAGACTTCCTGAATCTAAAGCTGTTTGACTTTCTAATCCGGTTCCTACAATACATTTTTCAAGATTTAAAAGTGGAACTGCTTGACGTTGCATATTAGACCCCATTAAAGCACGATTTGCATCATTATGTTCTAAAAATGGAATAAGAGATGCTCCTACAGAAAAATATTGTAAAGGATAAATACTTCGAAGATGTATCTGTTCCCAGGCAATAGCTAAAAATTCTTGTCGATAGCGAGCTGGAGTTATTTGTCTTTTTTGAGGTCCTTGATCTAAAGCTAAACAATTTCCAGTAGCTATTCGATAATATTCGTCTTCTCCTGCAGATAAAAAAACAATTTTTTCTTCTTTGGAAATTTGAGATATTTTATAAAAAGGACTTTCTAAAGATCCCCAGTTATTTACTTTTGCATGAAGTGCTAATGATGCAATAAGTCCAGCATTCATACCTTCTGACGTTTCAATTGGACAAATACGTCCATAATGACTAAAATGAATATCTCGTACTTGAAAACTAGCTGTTCGTCGTGTTAATCCTCCAGGACCTAAAGAGCTTAATCTTCGTTTATGAACTATTTCTGTTAATGGGTTAGTTTGATCTAAAAATTGGGATAAAGGATGTGAACCAAAAAATTCTTTAAACGTAGCTATTAATGGAGTTGAAGTAACTAAACTTTTAGGGCTAGGCAAACGTTTTCGTTTAGTTGCTCCACGTATAATTTGTCGTACTGAATTTTCCAAACGTGTTAATGCTAATTTTAATTGATCTTGTAATAAATCAGCTACAGATCGAATACGTCGATTTTTTAAATGATCTATATCATCAAGTGTACCAATACCAAATTTTATTTTTATTAAATAATCAATAGCAGCTAAAATATCTTGTGGTAATAAAAAATATTCATTTTCAGGTACATTAAGAGTAAGCTTTTTATTCAAATTTAACCGACCAATTTTTCCTAATTCGCATCTCTGTTGAAAAAACTTTTTTTGTAATTCTTTACGTATAGATTCTGAAAAAACAAGATCTCCTCCTATACAATATAATTGTCTATAAAGTTCAACTATAGCATCTTCAGTAGAATGGGGATAATCTTTTTTTTTCTTTTTTTTTAAAGAATCTAAAAAAATTTTTGGAGAACATACACTATCTAAAATTTGTTTTATAGTTAAACCCATGGCTAATAATAAAACTAAAATAGAAACTTTTCGTTTTTTACTTACACGTGCCCAAACTCTACTTTTACTATCAATTTCTAATTTTAATCTTCCTCCCCAATCAGAAATAATTGTACTTGTATAAATATAAATTCCGTTATGATCTAATTCTGAATTATAATAAATACCAGGACTTCGTAAAATTTGATTAATTATGACTCTTGCAACACCATTAACTACAAAAGTACCTTGAGAGTTCATTAAAGGAATACTTCCAATAAAGACAGTTTGTTTTTGTATTTTTTTTTTTTTTTTTTTTGTTAATTGAGTTGGTTTATTTTAATTTATTGAATAT
>Ga0136634_10000348_pt1 | contig 21589 bp, 22 predicted proteins | sample AntDrymUQ8332106_2_FD_104654 | JGI IMG/M metagenome (GOLD analysis project Ga0136634, IMG submission 104654) | Polar desert sand microbial communities from Dry Valleys, Antarctica - metaG UQ833 (21.06) | ecosystem: Environmental > Terrestrial > Soil > Desert | place: Antarctica: Dry Valley... | reverse complement strand
GGGTTGCAGACGTCGCACCGGCACGGCAACGCGACGCTGCTGGCGTCGGACTTCGTCCTCGGCATCGGCAACCGCTGGGCCAACCGGCACACCGGCGGCCTCGACGTCTACCGGGCCGGCCGTACGTTCGTCCACATCGACGTCGAGCCGACCCAGATCGGCCGGGTCTTCCCACCCGACTACGGCATCACCTCGGACGCGGGCGCAGCCCTGGAGCTCCTCGTCGAGGTGGCGAGGGAGCGCCAGGCCGCCGGCGAGCTGGCCGACCGTACGGCTTGGGTGGCCGAGTGCCGCGAGCGGCGCCGCACGATGCTGCGCCGCACGCACTTCGACGACGTGCCGATCAAGCCGCAGCGGGTGTACGAGGAGATGAACAAGGCGTTCGGCGCGGAGACGCGGTACGTCACGACGATCGGCCTGTCACAGATTGCGGGCGCGCAGTTCCTGCACGTCTACCGGCCCCGGCACTGGATCAATGCCGGGCAGGCCGGGCCGCTGGGGTGGACGATCCCGGCGGCGCTCGGCGTGTGCGTGGCTGACCCGCAGGCGACCGTGGTCGCGCTCACCGGTGACTACGACTTCCAGTTCATGATGGAGGAGCTGGCTGTCGGTGCGCAGTTCAACCTGCCGTTCATCCACGTGCTGGTGAACAACAGCTACCTCGGTCTGATCAGGCAGTCGCAGCGGGCGTTCGACATGGACTTCTGCGTGCAGCTGTCCTTCGACAACATCAACAGCCCCGAGCTGAACGGCTACGGGGTCGACCACGTCAAGGTCGTCGAGGGTCTCGGCTGCAAGGCGCTGCGCGTCTTCGAGCCGAGCGACATCCTGCCGGCGCTGGAGGACGCGAAGAAGCTGATGGCCGAGCACCGGGTTCCAGTCGTGGTCGAGATCATCCTGGAACGCGTCACCAACATCTCGATGGGCACCGAGCTCGACAACATCGTCGAGTTCGAGGACCTCGCCGCCAGCCACGAGGACGCCCCCACATTCGTCGCGCTGCTGGACTGATGGCAATCTCGGTGTCGCGCGTCCTCATCGCCCCAGACAAGTTCAAAGGCTCACTCACCGCATCCGCAGTGGCCGCAGCGGTTTCTGCCGGTCTGCGGTGCGTCGTGCCCGACGTCGACATCCGGGAGACTCCCGTCGCCGACGGCGGTGACGGGACCGTGGAGGCGGCACTGAGCGCCGGCTACGACCGGGTGCCCGTGCGGGTGTCCGGCCCGACCGGTGAACCCGTCGACACCGCGTATGCGGTCCGCGACGGGGTCGCGGTCGTGGAGATGGCCGATGCGTGCGGCCTGGTCCGGCTGCCGGGCGGGAGGCTCGAGGCACTCACGGCGTCGAGCTTCGGTCTGGGTGAGGTGGTACGGGCCGCCCTCGACAGCGGCTGCCGTCAGGTGGTTCTCGGCATCGGCGGCAGCGCCAGCACCGACGGCGGCGCCGGGATGCTCGCTGCCCTCGGCGTACGGTTCCTCGACGCAGCGGGCGCCGAGCTGCCGCTCGGCGGTGCTGCCCTCTCCGACCTCGAGCGGGTGGATCTGACCGACCTGCATCCCGCCCTGGCGCGCGTAGAGGTGGTGGTGGCCAGCGACGTCGACAACCCCCTGCTCGGCCCTCGGGGCGCGGCCGCCGTGTACGGGCCGCAGAAGGGAGCAGGCCCTGCGGACGTCGAGGTCCTCGACGCCGCTCTCGCCCGGCTGGCGTCGAGGCTCGCGGCGGCCCCGGGAGATGGCGTACATCCGGCGGCCGAACGGCCGGGCGCCGGAGCTGCCGGTGGCGTCGGCTTCGGAGCATTAGCTGTGCTGGGCGCCACCGTCCGGCCAGGGATCGAGCTGCTGCTCGAGCTGACCGGGTTCCACGCGGAGCTGGCCGCCGCATCGCTCGTCGTGACGGGGGAAGGGTCACTGGACACTCAGACTCTGGCCGGCAAGGCACCCGCTGGAGTCGCGGCCGCTGCCCGGGCACGCGGCGTGCCGGTCGTCGCTGTCGCGGGGCGTTGCCTGCTCAGTCCCGAAGAGCTGGCCGGCGCAGGCTTCCGCGCCGCGTACGCCCTCACCGACATCGAGCCCGACCCGGCCACCTGCATGGCCGAGGCTGCTCCCCTGCTCACCAGGTTGTCTGAGCGGCTGGCCCGCGACTGGCTCCTCGGGACGCGCACCTAGCGTCTGAAGTCGATCCGCATCACGACGCGTCGCAGTGTCGGACGGCTCACCTCGGTGAAGCCGGCATGAGCGAATGTGTCTCGGGTGCCGACGAGCAGCTCTTCTACGATCACGTTCTTGGTGGTGATCGGGTAGCCCTCGATGGCGCGGGCGCCGCGTTCGCGGGCGAAGTCCACCGCGGCGCGCGCGAGCGCCCGGCTGACGCCGCTCTTCCGGAAGCCCGCACGGGTGAAGAAGCAGGTCACGGCCCAGACGCTGTCGTCGGTCCTGTCCTCCGCTCGCCCCGTCCAGGGGACGCGGTTATTGCGCAGCAGACCCCCGTACGCGGTGCGTGGCTCGACCGCGCACCAGCCAACGGGCTCGCGGTCGAGGTAGGCAACGAGGCCGCTGGTGGTGTGCGAGTGCGGCTGGCCACAGTCGGTCTGCTCCCGCAGCCGCTCGGCGCGTTCCTCGGCGGGGAACGACGCGAAAGACTCCCGTCGCTGCAGCTTGAACCGCTGGCACTGGCACCTCGCCGCCGGGCCGCGCGTCCCGAAGATCGTCTGCAGGTCCTCCCAGCTCGCCTCGTTCGCGGGCACGATGCGGAGCGCGGGGTCCGTTGCCGTCATGAACACGATTCTGCCGGGCGTGCGCGTGCGAAAATCCCACCGTGCACGTGACGAAGCTGCCACCCATCGACGTGACGGAGCGGCGGAGGCGGCTCGCTCGGCGGCACTGCCTTGCGCCGGGGCAGCGCGCTGGGGACGTCGTCGACGCGGCGACCAGGATGGTCTGCCTGCACGCGACCGACCCGTCCACTGTCTACCTGTCGGCCTTGGCGCGGGTCGAGGGTATGCAGGTGGCCGATCTAGAGCGTGCGCTCTACGTCGACCGGTCGCTGGTGAAGCATCTGGCGATGCGCCGGACGCTCTTCGTCCTCCCCCGCGACATCCTCGGCGCCGCCCAAGTCGGGGCCAGCGATCGCGTCGCCGGCAGGGAGCGGCGGCGGCTCGTACGCGATGTCGAGGCGGCTGGTCTGCATCCCGACGGTGAACGCTGGCTCGTGGAGTCGTCGGCGCAGGTGCTCGCCGCGCTGTCTGACGGCCGAGAGGCAACGTCGTCGCAGCTTCGGATCGAGATCCCGCTGCTGCAGGGCACCATTCCATATGCGATGCACAAGTCCTGGGGTGGTCATGCTCCAGTTGGTCCCCGCGTTCTGACGACGCTGTCCGCGGCCGGTCACATCGTCCGCGCCTCGAACGACGGCGCCTGGACGACGTCGAGGCCGCGCTGGGCGACCATGACGTCCTGGCTGGGCGCGGAGCTCGCGCCACCCGCCGAGGCTTACGGCGTAGCTCGACTGGTGGAGTGCTGGCTGCGGGCGTTCGGGCCGGGAACGTTGGCTGACATCAAGTGGTGGCTCGGCTCGACTGTCGCGGCCGTACGCCGCGCGCTGTCCGACGTCGGCGCGGCCGAGGTCGACCTCGGCGACTCGCGGGTGGGGTATGTGCTGCCCGACGACCTCGAGCCGGCCGAACCGGTGGCACCGTGGCCGGCGCTGCTGCCGCCGCTGGACCCCACCACCATGGGGTGGTACGAGCGGGAGTGGTACCTCGGCCCGTACAAGCCGCAGATCTTCGACTCGACCGGCAACGGTGGACCCACCGCGTGGTGGGACGGGCGCATCGTGGGCGGCTGGCGACAGACCGACACCGGCGATGTTGTCCTGCAACTGCTGGAGGATGTCGGCTCCGACGGTCGCGATGCCCTCGACGCCGAGGCTGCCCGCCTCAGCTCGTGGTTGAACGGCACCAGGATGCTGCCGAGGTTCCCGTCGCCACTGTTCAAGGGCTGACGAGCGCTCGGGTGGTGCGCAACACTCGCAACAATTGTTCACCGTCGGCGTCCGCCGGGCGGTAGGCGTCCGGCCGGAAAGACCTCGCGCCTCGGCCGATATCGGTCACCACCAGTCGGACGACGCTGGCGTCGGCCATGCGCACGGCGAAGTAGATGGCGTCGCACTTGACCTCGTAGAGGCAGCCCTCGACAAGTGTGCCCTCCTGGCTGTCGAGCACCCGCCTGGCGATGTGTCGGGCGTCATCGGGGCCTGCAACGTGCACGTCCATCGTCACCTCGCCGTCGCCCGGACGACCGGCCCGCACACCGCGACCTCGACCGCGTTCACCGATGCGTCGAGACCGGTGCTGCCGAGGTCGCTCTCGCCAGTCACCGCGCTGCCCACCCGACACCTCCCCGAGCGCCTCGCATCGCTCTCACACGAAATAATCACCACCTGGCCGCCGGATTCGTTGTCGGCCGCAGCCGATCATCCACACCGAAGCGGCCGTTCGCCGGGCGCGTGCGTGCGGAGCTCAGGGATTCGGCCTGGCGTACTTGACTGCAACCAACCGGCGGTGCTATGAGCGAGGGGTAGATCCGCACGGACACTGTCAAGCGGGAGGCGGCATGTCGCGTTATTTGATCGTGGCTCACGAGACCGTGACCAATCCGAGGCTCGTCGAGCGGGTGAAGCATCTGGCCAAGCATGACCCGGGCGCCGAGTTCGTCCTCCTGGTCCCCGCGACACCCGTACGCCACCTCCTTCTCCGTCGCGGCAGTGACGACGAGGCGGCAGCGGTGGCCCGGAGGCGGGCGGCGGACGCGGAGGAGCTGTTCACGCGGGAAGGCATGCCGCTGCTCGGGGCCAAAGTGGGCGACGCGTCGCCCCTGGACGCCATCGACGCGGAGGTGTCGGCGTCGCCTGGCTACTCGGCGTTCGTGATCTCCACGCTGCCGAAGGAGCATTCCCGGTGGCTGCGCCTCGGTCTGCCGGGCAAGGTCGCGGCGAAGTACGGGCTCCCGGTCCACCATGTCGCCCTTCCGCTCGACGACCTGCCGTTCGATCTGCCGTAACCCGGGGGCCTGGGGCGGCTGCCGGCGGCTGCCCGGCAGCGGCTTTCGAGCCGGCCGCATGCCTGACCCCGTTGTCAGCAGATCGCGAAGTGCCTAGGGTCACGGCCACGGCCAGTCGATCCGGAGGTGCCACCGATGACCCATGTGCACGAGGCGACTCCGGGGGGCGACGCGCTCGATCGGCCCTTCACGCCGGGCACGCTGACCGACATAGATCTGGAGGGGTTCGACGAGACGGTCGGCGACGGTGATGTGCTGCGCGCGACGGACGCCCGTACGCGGGAGTTCGTCCAGGAGTGGCGCAACGCCTCGTACAACTGCTTCTCCTCGGGGCACAAGTTCTGCCGCGAGGTGTGCCCGGTGATGCAGGTGAGCCGGAACGAGTCGTGGACGCCTACCGCGTTCCACGCGAACGTCGTGGCGATGGAGCGCGGTGAGCTCGAGATCGCCGATGTCGCAGCGGACTACGTCAACTGCACGCAGTGCGGCGCGTGCGAGCTGCGCTGCCCGAACACGCTCTTCACCGGGGACTTCTACCGCTTCCGCACCCGTACGGTCGATGTCGTCAAGGCGGCTCGAGCGCTCGCCGTCGAGAGCGGCATCCACCAGCCGCGGTGGCAGACGTGGAACGCGCGCACGAACGACCGAACCCACGAGCCGGTGCTCGGTGATGTGGACGTCAGCCAGGAGCGCGTACGCGACTGGGCCGACGGCTTGAACATCCCGATCGGCGGCGAGTCGATCCTGTTCGTCGACTGTGAGGCCGCGTTCTACCGCACCGCGGTCCCGCGGGCGGTCGCGCAGGTCCTGCAGCTCGCCGGCTACGAGTTCGGGCTCATGAACGAGCAGTGGTGCTGTGGCGGGCCCGCAGCCGAGATGGGGTACGTCGACCAGGCGCGCCGCTTCGCCGAGCACAACTTGGCGGACTGGCGGGCCGCCGGGGCGAAGCGGATTCTCGTGCTCGACCCGCACGACTACATCAGTTTCACCGAGGACTACCCGAAGTACTTCGGCGCCGACTTCGACCTCGAGGTCGTCCTCGTCGTGGAGCTGTTCGCCGAGCTCGTACGTGCTGGCCGGCTCACGCCGTCCGTGCCGATCGACCGGACCATCACCTATCACGACCCCTGCAGACTCAACAAGCGCAAGGGAATCTGGCAGGAACCGCGCGAGATCCTGCGCTCCATACCCGGGCTCACCTTCAACGACGTCGACCACGTGACCCAATGGTCGTACTGCTCGGGCGGCGGCGGTGGGCTGCCGATCGAGAAACCCGAGATGACCGCCGCGATCAGCGCGGGCCGGCTGGCGAAGGCGGCGGTGCTCGAGGTCGACACCCTCGTCAGCGCGTGCCCCTGGTCGGAGCGGCCGCTCAGCGAGGCGGGCGCCAGCCGCGACATCGACGTCGTCGACCTGCACGAGCTGTTCGCGGAGTCCCTCGGCATCACGGTCGGCGGCAGTCGCGGCGGGGGAGCGGTATGACCATCACCGCCGAACGCGTCGACCAGGTGGTCGAGCGCCTGCTGCGCGTGCTGCGCGCCGACCAGGTGCTGACGTCCAAGGCCGACCGCTACAACCGCGCGCGGGTGCCCGCGCCTTTCCCCGTGCACCGCTGGGCCGAGCGGCTGCCCGACCTCGCCGTGCTGCCGGAGACAACGGAGGAAGTGGCAGCCGTCGTCCGCATTGCGAACGAGCTCCTCGTGCCGGTCGTCCCGCGCGACGGCGGCACCGGCCTGACGGACGGGGCTGTTCCCCTGCGGGGCGGCATCGTCGTCGACGTCAAGCGGCTGAACCGGATCCACGAGATCGACCTCGGCAACAGGACCTGCACGGTCGGCACCGGCATCAGCATGCTCAAGCTCAACGAGGAGCTCGCCCGGCACGGCTTGATCTATCCCGACGACCCGGCGTCGTACCCGTGCTCGCTCGTTGGAGGGCGCATCGGGACGAGCGGCTGGTCCCTGATCGGTTCGAGGTACGGCCACACCCGTGACCTGGTGCTGAGCTTCGACCATGTGCTGCCGACAGGGGAGATCCTCCATGTCGGCGACGGGATCGGGCGCAAGATCACGAAGAGCTCGAGCGGCTACCAGCTGAAGCACCTGTTCATGGGTCACCAGGGCACCCTCGGGATCGCGACCCGCGCCACGCTGAAGCTCTTCCCCAAACCCGAGGCGGAGCTCTCGCCGTTCTGGGCGTTCGACAACTACGCCGACGCGTACGCCTGCACGGGCGCGCTGGCCCGGGCGGGTGTGGCGACGTTCGCCGGGGCAGTCCTCTTCGACGAGCACAAGGTGGCGTACCTGCGCCGCGACGACGAGGCGTACATCCCGCAACCGCAGGATGTTCGCGCACTCGTGTGTGCTGTCACGTACGGCTACGAGGACGAGGTCCGGCCCGCCGGCCGCCGGCTCATGCGGATCGCGCGCGATCACGGCGCGCGCTACCTCGGCGACGAGATCTCCGAGGGGGACTGGGCGGCGCGGCACGACCGGTACGCGACCCCCCTGCACGGTCGGACGAAGGCCGGCCAGGTCGTGCCCATGAGCTGGCACTGCGAGGACGCATCGATCAACTACACGAACCTGCCCGCTGTCACTCGCGAGTGGCACGCCATCGTGGCGCAGCTGCGTCGGCAGACGGATGTGTTCGACGACTGGGGCATGTTCGCCTACACGAACGGCAACACGGGGGTGGACTACCTCACCGAGATCGACGTCGGCATCTGGGAGCAGCGCCTCGACGACCGGGCCTGGGAGCTGTGGGTGCGCGCCAAGCGCGACCTGGCCGCGGTGTCGCTCTCGTACGGCGGCTCGATCAGCGCCTGCCACGGCTCGTGCCGTGAGGGCGAGGTCGACCTCGTGCCGGACGAGCTCGGCCGCGGCTTCGGGGTGATGCTCGACCTCAAGCGAGCGCTGGACCCGAACAACATCATGAACCCCGGGAAGTACCACCTGGACCGGGCGTACGAGCGGGATGGAGCGGGGACGTGAGCCCGTACCGGTACGACGAGCAGCACAGCCCGCCCGAGCCCGAGCGGGTCAGCGAGGTCGCGATCACCACGTTCGAGCACCTCTACGAGGTCGACCCGCGGCTCATGCAGCGCTGGGTGCTCCAGCAGACGTTTCCCAACTGGGACACGCTGCGGATCATGAACAGCCGCCACGACCACCTGGACTGGATGCACGCCCACTTCGCGACGAAGGTCCTGCAGGGATCGGAGATCCTCGCCGAACTCGACGAGCCCGGACCGCTTGACCAACCGGGTCCCGGGGCCGAGCGCGGCGCAGGCTGACAGTGGCAAGGCACGCACCGAGACCGTAATCCCTGCAACCACGGCAAGATCTACACCCCGACGAAGAAGGGCGCGCGCCATGAAGTTCAGCTATGTCATGCTGCCGGACTACCCGCTGACCGAGTCGCTCGAGGCGATCAAGCTCGCCGACGAGCTCGGCTTCTACGCGGTGTACGCCGCGGACGAGACGTGGCACAAGGATCTCTGGCTGCTCTTCGCCGCCGCGGCGGACAAGACGTCGACGATCCGTCTCGGCCCCAGCGTGTCCGCGGTCGCGCTGCGCGAGCCGAGCTTGATCGCGCAGGCGACGGCGACGCTGGACGAGCTCACGAACGGCCGTGCCGAGGTCGTCCTCTCCTCGGGCAACTTCGGCTTGCTCGCGCAGTACGGCATCGACTGGTCCAAGCAGAAGCCGCTGTCGCGGGTGAAGGAGGGCGTGCACGTGATCCGCACGCTGCTGGACGAGGGCGCCATCACGTACGACGGCGAGTTCTTCACGTACAAGGGCCTGTTCACGTTCGCCCGGCCGGTTCAGGAGCGGGTGCCGGTCAAGATGGGCGCGATGCGCGGGCCGAAGTCGTTCCAGGTCGCGGCCGAGTTCTCCGACGGGTGCCACCATGCCCTGAGCTACACCCGCGGCGCATACGAGTACATGGTCGAGCACATGACGATCGGCGCCGAGCGGGCCGGCAAGAACGTGCAGGACCTCGACATCGGCGCCTGGGTGGTGTTCGCGACCGGCGACGACTCGGCGGTGGCCAAGGACGCCGCACGCAGCATGGTCGGGCTGTACGCATCGTCGATGCCGAATGAGCAGCTCGAGCGGAACGGCGTCTCACCGGAGCAGATGGCTCCGGTGCTGACCGCGCTCGGTGCCGGCGACCTCGCCGGCGCGATCGACGCCACCACCCCCGAGGTCGGCGACACGCTGTCGCTCGCCGGGAGTCCGGAGGAGTGCATCGCCAAGATCCGCGAGATCGAGGCGGCGGGCGTGAACCACATGATTCTCGCGATCACCGACGCGTCCCTGGTGAAGACATTCATGGGCCGCGAGATCGAGGGCGTGGCCGACGTGAACACCCAGCTCCGGATGATCCACGACCAGATCATGCCCGCCTTCGCGTAGCCCCCTACGAGACGGGTGCACGAGAGGCGTGCCTTGCAAACTGGTCTGACGGTCGCAGCTCTGCCGCACGGTGTTCCAGCAGGGTCAGGACCGGGGTGATCTGTTCGGGGCGGACACGCGACCACGACTGCTGCAGCGTCTTCAAAAGGTCGAGTGTCTCCCAGAGCGTGACGCGGACCGCCGACACCGGCGCTTCTGCCCGGTACCCGTCAAGGAATGCTGCGGCGAGGCGGTTTCCGCTGTCGATGCGAGCCGTCAGATCTGGCGCCGAATACTTCGATGTGCCCAATGCCGCCAACCGCAGCCTTCCCACGAACCGGCCGACGTCCTGACCGGGCTCGCACTGCCCGAAACCGTCGAGATCCAGAAGGCCGACACGTCTGCCGTTCAGCCGGATCTGCGCCGGTCGGAATGCCCCGTGCGACGGCCGGGCCAGTTCCGCAGGGACGTCGGCGGACCGCTGCTCGATCAGACCCACCAGGGGTTCGATGGCGCCGGTCAGCCCGGGGAGCACTGCCGTCAGGTTGCGGGCGTGCGAGCGCACCGACTCGATCTCGTCGCCGAGGGCGGCCGCCGGCCCGTACTGCACGGGCGCCCCATGGAGGGCGACGAGGGCCCTGGCGACGGCTCGCACCGAGCTCTCTGCATCGGCGGCAACGTCGTCACCGCCGGCACCTGCGCGCGTGACGAGTTCCGTCAGGCTTCGGTCCTGTGGGAGATGTCCCTGCAACGACACGTCATCGCGCGGTCGGTAGGCCAGCGGCGTCGCGACGGCGAGAGTCTCAGCGCCTGCCACGCCGGCTGCAGCCAGCGCCTCCAATGCGCCGTGCCCGAGCGCCCCCTCTCCCGTGCGGTGGACTTTTGCAACGACGATGTCGGGCTACGAGGGGTCGGCCGCCGCGTCGTACGAGAGCTGGCAGACGACGGTGCACCGCTGACCCGGGCGGTATCTCGCCACGACGGGCTCGCACGACGCGACCCGGATGCCAGGGAACGCACCGCTCAGCGCGTTCTCGAGCCAGACCCGTGCGGACACCGGATCGATCAGCAGCGGCAGGGCGGTCAGCTTGCGGTCCGGGGCAGCGGTGCTGAGCAGCAGCGGTGGGTCGGGCAACGCGACCTCCCATCCCTGGCTCGCGAACGGCACATCGGTGCCTTGCTCGTCGAGCGGGGCGCCGTCGGCCATGAGCACACCGGTCAGCGTTGCCTGTTGCACGACCCCGCCGGGATGCGCCGCAGTAACGAGGTACCGCCCGATCCACCGGTCTCCCTTGAGGCGAAGGTCGTCGACCTCACACGCTCGCAGCCCGTCGCTGAGCTCAGGCACCAGTCGCCGCAGGGCATCCGCAACGCGGTTACCGTCCCCCGCGGCGACCAGCCACGGCGGCGGCGTCGCGTACGCGGCCAGCGAATCCACGACCGGGTCCATCCGATGTCCACCCCCAAGTAGGGCCGCGCCGATGTCGACGATTGTCCACTCGAAGGTGACCGACCGGCACGTCTGCGGGGTATGCCTTGACGCATGACGTCCGCCGGGTCGCCCCCTGCACCCGGGCAGGCCCGGCGACTGCTGCTGATTCGCCACCGGCAGTCGACCTGGAACGCCGAGCGCCGCTGGGCTAGCCATGCCGACCCGCCGCTGTCGGAACGCGGTGAGGCCGATGCGGTTTGCGCTCGGGCCGGTGCTGGCGCCACTCGGCTTCGACGCGATCGTCAGCAGCGACCTCTCGCGCGCACGGCGTACGGCCGAGCTGATTCAGGAGGCGATGCCATCGGCGACGCTGACCCAAGATCCACGCCTGCGAGAGATCGACGTTCCCGCATGGACGGGCCGGACCAAGGACGAGATCGAGGCGACGTACCCCGCGGAGTACGCGCAGTGGCGCGCGGGCGTGCGGGTGCCACCGGCCGGGTCCGAGTCGTGGGCGCACTTCGAGGAACGCGTGCTGAGTTGAGGTGGCGTGTCGTGCGTCGACGGTTACGCTCGTTGTCGTGGCGTACTTGAACGGCGGGACCGGATCGGACGACGGAAGGGGTCAGCCGTCGGAAAGTGACACCGGCATGAGCGTCGGCTTGGACGCGCTCGCGCACCGCCTCAGCGACCTGGCGCGCACCCTGGAGCGGGAGGGCGAGGTGCCGGAGACGCTGCAGGCGATCGTCGACGCCGCCGCCGGCACCATCTCGGGTGCGCAGTACGCGAGCATCTCCGCGGTGAAAGGCCGCCGTGAGGTCCACACGGTGGCGGCTACCGGACAGCTCCCGCGTGCGGTCGACCAGGCGCAGTACGAGACGGGTCAGGGTCCGTGCCTGGACTCCCTCTACAAGCATCGGACCGTGCGGGTGCCCGATATCGGCGCGGACGAACGGTGGCCCGACTTCACCGCCCGAGCGGCGGAGCTGGGGATGGGCAGCATGCTGTCGGTGCAGCTGTACGTCCACGGGGATGACCTCGGTGCTCTCAACCTGCACAGCGAGACAGTCGACGCGTTCGACGACGACTCCGAGCATGTCGGGCTGTTGTTCGCCTCGCACGCGGCGGTGGCCATGGCCGGTGCGCAAGTGCAGGACCGGCTCCGCCAGGGAATGCATACTCGTGACCTCATCGGCCAGGCCAAGGGCATCCTCATGGAACGGTTCAAGATCGACGGCGAGCAAGCCTTCCGGCTGCTTGCCAAGGCGAGCCAGGACCACAACCGCAAACTGCGCGACGTCGCAGACCATCTCGTCCACACCCGCGACCTCGACGGCGCATCACCCAAGCGAGGATAAATGTGATAACCGTGGGTATAAGAGGAATGTACGTTGAGTAGTGGCTCCCGGACCCCGAGCACTGCTGGAGGCAGCTTGCCGGACACGTGAGATCGAGGAACCCATGGACACCATGCTTCGGCCATCGCACACGGTCGCGCTGGCCCTTGTGATCATCATGCGAGAGAAGAGCTGCGAGGCGGGGGTGGCCTCCAGTCGGCTGCGGGCCAAGGCCGCACATCGGGGGTTGTCCGTCGCCGAGATGGCTGTGGGCATCGTCGCGGCCGGCACGAGCTGGGAGTCTGCGCCTACTTTTCCTGATGCGGCATGACTACCGGCACCCGGATTGCGCTTGTCACGCCGGGCGCTATGGCCGGCGCTGTGAATGATCCGGCGCTCGTGCGGACCGCGGAGGAAGCTATCACGATCGTCATGTACGAGAACGCGGTTGACGCGGACACCGCTGCCGAAGTCATACGCGACCGGGCCGCGGCGAACAACCTCACCATCGCTGAGCTCACGCATGCGATCGTCACCGTCGTCGCCACGTCGAACATCGCCCGCACGACGTAGGCGCGCCGCACCGCGCCGGTGGAGAGCCGACATCCCAGCTGCTCGATTCTTCGAACCGACCACACACCTCGGTGTATGACAGACTGCGAACACGATTGCGAAATGGTGTCACATCACGGTAGGCTCACTGCCAAAGTCGGCCCCTGCTGACGCAAGCGGCCGTCGAGCCGATGGAAGGCAGTGCCGTGAATCGCACAGACGTGGAAACCGGCGCATTGGTTCCCACCGAGGCCGCAGCGAACGAGCTGACCGCCGGGTTCGAGCGGACGCTCGCCGCGGACGAGCGCATCGAGCCTCGCGACTGGATGCCCGACGGATACCGCAAGACGCTAATACGGCAGATCGCGCAGCACGCGCACTCCGAGATCATCGGCATGCAGCCCGAGGGCAACTGGATCACCCGCGCACCGAGCTTGCGGCGCAAGGCGATCCTGATGGCCAAGGTGCAGGACGAGGCGGGTCATGGGCTCTACCTCTACTCCGCTGCGGAGACTCTCGGCGCCTCCCGCGAGGAGGTGCTCGACCTCCTGCATGCGGGCAAGCAGCGCTACTCCTCGATCTTCAACTACCCGACCCTCACGTGGGCAGACATGGGCGCAGTCGGCTGGCTTGTGGACGGCGCCGCGATCGTCAACCAGGTGCCGCTGTGCCGCTGCTCGTACGGCCCCTACGCGCGGGCGATGGTGCGCATCTGCAAGGAGGAGTCCTTCCATCAACGGCAGGGTTTCGAAATCCTCAACACCCTCTCGCATGGGACGCCGGCGCAGCACGCCATGGCGCAGGACGCGATCGACAGGTGGTGGTGGCCGAGCCTGATGATGTTCGGCCCCCGAGATGACGAGTCGCCAAACTCCGCGCAGTCAATGGCCTGGGGCATCAAGCGATTCTCGAATGACGAGCTGCGGCAGCGCTTCGTCGACATGACGGTCCCGCAGGCGGAGGTCCTCGGTCTGTCGCTTCCGGACCCCGACCTCCGCTGGAACGCCGATGCGGGTCACTACGACTACGGCCCGATCGACTGGGACGAGTTCTTCGCCGTCCTCAAGGGCGACGGTCCGTGCAACGCACAGCGCATGGCGCACCGGCGCCGCGCCCACGACGACGGCGCCTGGGTGCGGCAAGCCGCGCTCGCCTTCGCGGACAAGCAAGCTGTGCGCGCCGAGGCAATCGTCGCAGCATGAGCGAGACCCGAGATGTTGCAGGCACAGCCGATCTCACCGCGGCAGGCGGTCATGGCGCGGTCCCGACCACGGGTGTCCCGCTGCACGAGCCCGGTGGGCCGGGCCGCGACTGGCCGCTGTGGGAGGTTTTCATCCGCAGCCGCAGGGGTTTGTCGCACAGCCATGTCGGCAGCCTGCACGCGCCGGACGCCGGCATGGCGTTGCGCAACGCGCGCGACGTCTACACCCGCCGCCAGGAGGGAGTCTCGATCTGGGTGATCCCGGCTGCCGCTATCACCGCGTCGAGTCCGGCCGAGAAGGACGCCTTTTTCGACCCCGCCGCCGACAAGATCTACCGGCACCCCACGTTCTACGATGTCCCCGCGGGGGTCAAACACCTGTGATCGCAGCACTTCCTGACCCGACCGACGACTTGCCGCCGCTCGCCACGTACGCGCTGCGCCTCGGTGACGACGCACTCGTGCTGGCCCATCGGCTGGGCGAGTGGATCGCGAATGCTCCGCAGATCGAGGAGGACATCGCGCTGGGCAACATCGGGCTGGACCTGCTGGGTCAGGCTCGCAGCCTGCTGTCGTACGCCGGCGAGGTCGAGGGAGCGGGCCGCACCGAGGACGATCTGGCTTATCTGCGGGACGAAAGGCAGTTCCGCAACGTGCAGCTCGTCGAGATCGCCAACGGCGACTTTGCAGTCACCATCGCTCGACAGCTCGCGTTCTCGACCTACCAGCACGGCTTGTACGAGGCGCTCAGCGACTCGACGGACGAGCTCCTCGCCGGTGTGGCGGCGAAGGCGGTCAAGGAGGTCGACTACCACCGCGATCACGCGACCCAATGGGCGTTGCGGCTGGGCGACGGCACCGAGGAGAGCCATCGGCGGATGCAAGCGGGTGTCGAGACAGTGTGGCCCTACGTAGCCGAGCTGTTCCAGAGCGACCCGCTCGAGCAGGAGCTCGCGCGCATGGGTGTCGGCGTCGACACTGCGACACTCAAGCCGGCGTGGGACTCCCGCCTCGAAGCAGTGCTCGCCGAGGCGACGCTCAGCGTGCCGGTGGCCGCCTGGACCGCACACGGAGGTCGTCAAGGCATCCACACCGAGGCGCTGGGCTACCTGCTCGCGGAGATGCAGCACCTGCACCGGTCCCACCCCGGGGCGTCGTGGTGACCGATACCATGACCACGACGTCGGCCCACGCGTACGCGATCGCGGGAGCTGTGCTCGACCCCGAGGTTCCGGTGCTGACCATCGCCGACCTCGGCATCCTCCGCGGTGTCAACGTCGATGATGACGGCGCACTCACCGTCACGATCACACCGACCTATTCAGGCTGCCCCGCGATGGACGCCATCCGGGCCGACGTCACCACCGCGCTCGCGGCGGCCGGCTTCGACCGTGTGAAGGTCCGAACCGTGCTGTCGCCGGCGTGGACGACCGACTGGATGTCCAGCGAGGGCAAGGCAAAGCTCCGCGCGTACGGCATCGCGCCACCGGAGCGCCGCAGCGCGGGACCGGTCGCACTGCCGCTGTCGGTGCGCTGCCCCCAGTGCGGCTCGCTCGGCAGCCGCGAGGTCAGCCGGTTCGGCTCGACGGCCTGTAAGTCGCTGTGGGTGTGCACCACCTGCGCCGAGCCCTTCGACCACTTCAAGGCGCTGTGAACGTCGTCTCGACCGAGGTCGTCGCGCCCACGACGGCCGACGCCGCGACCGTAGGTCGGCGGCACGGGGTGTTCCATTCGCTGCAGGTAGGCGACATCCGGCCGCTGACCGACGACGCGGTGGCGGTGACGTTCGACGTCGCACCCGAGCTCGCCGACGCCTACGCCTTCAAGCAAGGTCAGCACGTCACGATCCGCTGGGGGCCCGACGGATCCCAGGAGCGCCGGAACTACTCGATCTGCGCGCCTGTCAGCTCCGGGCTGGTGCGGATCGCCGTCAAGCGGCTCGACGGCGGCGCCTTCTCGTCGTACGTCGCGGACGAGCTGCGCCCCGGCGACCGGCTCGACGTGATGACACCGACCGGCCGCTTCTTCACCGAGCTCGATCCCATCCACCACAAGCACTACGTCGCCATCGCGGCGGGCAGCGGCATCACCCCTGTGCTGTCCATTCTCGCGACGACGCTGGAGGTGGAGCCGCACAGCCGCTGCACGCTCCTGTACGGCAACCGCACGGTGCGCTCGATCATGTTCCTCGAGGAGCTAGAAGACCTGAAGAACCTGTATCCGCAGCGCTTTCACCTCATCAACGTGCTGTCGCGCGAGGACCAGGACGTCGAGCTGTTCCACGGCCGCCTCGACCGGTCGAAGCTCGAGACCCTCCTGGACTCGATCGTGCCCGTGGCCGGCGTCGACGAATGGTTCCTGTGCGGGCCGTACGACATGGTCGACGGTGCACGGCGCCTCCTGCTCGAGCGAGGCGTGGACCGGCGACACCTGCACAGCGAGCTGTTCTTCGTCGGCGACACGCCGCCACCTGCTCGGGCCGCCGCTGCCGCCGCGTCGATAGCCGACGCCACGACGAGCGCGGTCACTGTCATCCTGGACGGCCGCCGCACCAGCATCAACCTCGCCCACGACGGCGAGAGCGTGCTCGAGGCGGTGCTGCGCGAGCGCACCGATGCGCCGTTCGCCTGCAAGGGCGGCGTCTGCGGCACGTGCCGCGCCAAGCTGGTCGAGGGCGACGTCGAGATGACGCGCAACTGGGCATTGGAGGACGAGGAGATGGAGCGCGGCTACGTCCTCACCTGCCAGTCGCACCCGAGCACGCCCACCGTCGTGCTCGACTACGACGCCTGACCGAGCAGGGCGGCAGGGACAGCAGCGTCAGGATTGTCAAGTCAATGACGTGACCGACGGGAAGATCAGGTGCGAATGCTTTCCGGTGATCTTCGCGGCATACATGGCTGCATCGGCGGCTCGGAGGATGTCTTCGGCGCACAGGCCGGGCTCGGCCACCGCGATGCCGGTGCTCGCGCGCACCTCGACAACAGCGCCGTGCAGCTCGACCGGTCGATGGAGCAGCTCGGTGATCCGGTGCGCCGCCTCGGCAGCCGTCGTCGCGTTGACGTCTTCACACAGCATGGCGAACTCGTCGCCGCCGAACCGGGCAACGGTGTCCGAGGCCCGCGCCGCGTCCGTGAGTCGGCGTGCGACCTCACACAGCAGCACGTCACCCGTCGGGTGCCCGAATGTGTCGTTGACACTCTTGAAGCCGTCAAGATCCATGAACAGCACGGCGCACCTGCGGCCCGATCGCTCCGAGGCGGTGAGCGCACGGCTGAGCCGGTCGAGGAAGAGTCGTCGGTTGGCCAGCCCCGTCAGCGGGTCGTGAAACGCCATGTGCTCGATCTCGGCCTGGAGGGTGTGTCGTTCGGTCACATCGTGTGAGGTGCCGACGAAACGCGTGATGGTGCCGTCGTGATCGGTCTCGACCTCGCCCAGGGCGTGCACGTGTCGGACCGAGCCGTCGGGCCGGAGCAGTCGGAACTCGCAGTTCAATCCTGTCGCTGTGTCGAACGCCGAACGGAACAGCGCTGCCACCCTGGCCGTGTCGTCGGGATGTACGAGATCCAGGTACGACATCGGGGTCGGCGTGAACGTCGCCGGCTGCACACCGGCCAGGACGTACTGGTGGTCCGACCAGGTGACGGTGTGGTCGAGGACGTCCCATTCCCAGCTGCCCACCCCGGACAGCTCCTGCGCTTGGTTGAGGTCGCTATGGGCCTTGTGAAGCTGGGTGCGGGCAAGGCGCTCACCGTCCAGCGCATCCTCGGTGACCTTCCAGTAGACCAGGCACGCGATGCTTTCGGCGAGGATGAAGGCGGTGTGAACGAGGACGAACAATCCTGGATTGTGCACGGCGGACTGATGGTTGTAGACCGCGCCTGGCGCGAGCGCGCCGAGCACGGCGTGGTGGAGCAGGACGAATCCCAATGCAAGCAGGTAGGGCCGCCACGCCTGGTAGAGAGCTACGACCGCGATCGTCACGAAGAAGTGGAAGTGGAGCTCGATCATCCCGTCGTACAGGTGAATCAGGATTGCCGAGCAGGACAGCAGTCCGAGGGTCGCCGAGCTGGAGCGGACCGTACGGCTGAGGCGCCGGGGCGCAGCTCCGAGAGCGAGCAGGGCGACGAGCGCCGCTTCGGCCAGCGTGTGGTGCATCGGAGCGCCCCGTGCCAAGCCGATCGGGACGAGCAGAGCAATGTGCGCCCACAGGACGGCGCTGATGCCCCGGTGCCTGGCGGACCAGCTCCGCTCCGGCAGTGCACCCCCGCGCGGCAGGGCCTTCGGCATCACCGGGCGGGCTCGCTCGGTGCGGCGATACGAGCGGGCCGGCGTTCCAGGAGCCAAAGGTCCAGCTCGACCGCAGGCACCGGCCGCGCCAGGTAGTAGCCCTGCGCCTGGTCGCAGCCGTACCGCGCGAGCTCGTTGTACGCCGCCCGGCTCTCGACGCCCTCCGCGACCATGCAGAGGTCGAGACTGTGTGCGAGCGCGATGGTCGACTCGACGAGAGCTGCGGCTCGCGCGTCGTCGGCCATCGAGAAGATGAACGATCGGTCGAGCTTGAGCTCGTCGATCGGCAGGTCGCGAAGGTACGCGAGCGAGCTGTAGCCGGTGCCGAAGTCGTCCACCGCGATGGTGACACCGGTGTCGCGCAGCCGGCTCAGGATCGCGCGGGCTCGGTCCCGGTCCACCATCAGCGACTGCTCCGTGATCTCCAGGACGAGGGCGGACGGCGACAGGTGCCGGGCGGCGATCATCGCGGCCACCAGGTTGGGAAGCTCGGAGTCCATGAGAGATGTCGCGGAGAGGTTGACCGCCACCGTCAGTGGACGCCCTTGCGACTGCCACTCCGCGGCCTGGTCGAGCGCTTGGCCGAGGACCCGCTGCGTCACGTCGTACATCAGCCCAGCCTCTTCGACGACGTCGAGGAAGGTGTCCGGGAAGAGGAGGCCGCGCCGAGGATGATCCCAGCGGACAAGTGCCTCCACGCCCCGCACGTCGCCGCTCGCCAGGTGGATCTTCGGCTGGTAGTGGACGACCAGCTCGTCGTTCTCCAGGGCGGTGCGCAGCTCGTCGAGGGTGCGCAGTCTCGCATCGCTTCTGGTGTCGTCGGCGCCGGTGAACACCCGGTGCCCGGCCCGGCCCGCCTTGGCGCCGTACATCGCCATGTCCGCCCGGCGCAACAGCTCGCTGAGGTCATTGCCCTGTTCGGGAAAGAGCGCGATCCCGATGCTGACGTCGGTCCGCAGCGAGATGCCCTCGAGCGTGAACGGCTCGGCGAGGAGAGCGCGGAGCCCGGTGGCGACGGCCACCGCCTGTTCCCGGTTGGTGTCGTCGAGCAGGATCGCGAACTCGTCCCCGCCGAGTCTGGCGAGCAGGTCGGTCTCTCGGAGATGCCCGGCAAGGCGCGTTCCCACCTGGATCAGCAAGCGGTCCCCGACGTGGTGACCCAAGCTGTCGTTGACCTCCTTGAACCTGTCCAGATCCAGCAGCAGCAGCGCTGCCTGGTGCGTGCCGATCGCGGCCAGACGCACCGGCACGTCGGCGTAGAGGGCTCGCCGGTTCGGAAGCCCGGTCAGGTCGTCGGTCCTGGTTTCGACGCGCAGATCAGCCATCCGTACGAGCTGCCGGTAGGCGATCTGCATACGCGCCACGGCGGCGAGGAGTGTCGCACCCGCGAGGGCGATCGCCAGGGCGGACATCTCCATCCGCGTGCCGAGGAGCAGCACCCCCATCCCGGCCGCGGTTGCCGCAGCGGGCACGAGCAACGCCGCATGGCCCGTCGACGGTCGCCGAGGTGTCGCGCCGGCCCGCGACACCCCTTCGACCCAGATGGCGACAAGCGTCAGCCCGACGGCCCAGCCAGCGTCGAGCGGCGTGCCCCACGCGTACGTGCCGGCAGTGACCTGGATGGCGTAGGTGACGTCGGTCGCGGCGAAGATCACCAGACCCGCCACCAGAAGCAGCCACGTCCGGCCGACGTCGAGTCCGTGGGACGCCGCGATGCCGGCAACGGCCGCTAGGAGCAGTAGATCGGAGACGGGCGGGGCGAGCGCGACGGCCGTGGCCAGCGACACGGGACCCTTGGTCGCCGTCTCCAGGACCGGGCTGAGCACCACGGCCAGCACCGAGGCGGCGCCGAGCGAGCCCAGTGCACTGTCCAGCCAGATCGTCCAGCCGAGACGTCGAAGCTGATGCCGCACGAGTGTTGCCAGCGTTGCCAGTATCAAGGGGTAGAACAAGAGGTATCCGACATCGGCCAGCGAGGGGAACGGAATGACCTCGTCATCGGCGAAAACCAGGGCGTAGTACAGGTTGCCGGCCGTAAAACAGGTGACTGCCGCCGCGGCGAGCACGAGCGGGGGGCGACTGAAGCTCGTACGCAAGACAGCGGTCCAGCACACGATCGGTGGTGTGATCACGACGAGGATGCCCAAGACGCCGCTTGTGGCAATCATGTAGCCGTCCTGCAGCAGCAACAGGGCCACCACGTCGGACCCCGCGGCAAGACACATGGCCCACACGAGCCACCGGCCGCGCGTTGCGGAGCGTTCGCCATCGACTCCATCAGGTCGCCCGCGTCGCTTCACCGCTACCCCGTCAGACGTCGACCTCGCCGATGTCGGGCGGGTGGGCGCGACTAGGAAGGCAAGTACTTTCTGAGAGTAGACCTATACAGAGTGTAAATCGGTAACGGACAGCACGCTCCTCCGGCCCGCCGTCTCCCGTCAGGCGCCGACGTACGCGGCGAGGTGCTCCCCGGTCAAGGTGGAGCGGGCGGAGACGAGGTCGGCGGGCGTGCCTTCGAAGATGATCTTGCCCCCGTCATGGCCGGCGCCGGGTCCGAGGTCGATGATCCAGTCGGCGTGCGCCATGACTGCCTGGTGGTGCGCGATGACGATGACGGACTTGCCGGAGTCGACCAGCCGGTCGAGCAGGCCGATCAGCTGCTCGACGTCGGCGAGGTGGAGGCCGGTGGTCGGCTCGTCGAGGACATAGACGTCACCCTTCTCCGCCATCTGGGTGGCGAGCTTGAGCCGCTGGCGCTCGCCGCCGGACAGCGTGGTCAGCGGCTGGCCGAGGCTGAGGTAGCCGAGACCGACGTCGGCGAGCCGGGCAAGAATCTTGTGGGCCGCCGGCGTGTTCGCGTCGCCGGAGCCGAAGAACGCGGTCGCGTCCGTGACCGGCATCGCCAGCACCTCGCTGATGTCCTTTCCGTTTCCAGGCCCGCCGAGCTTGTAGGTCAGGACCTCGGCCTGGAACCGCTTGCCCTCGCACTCCTCGCACACGGATTCGACTGTGGCCATGACACCCAGTTCGGTGAAGATGACGCCGGCACCGTTGCACGCGGGGCAGGCGCCTTCGGAGTTGGAGCTGAACAGCGCCGGCTTGACGCCGTTGGCTTTTGCGAACGCCTTGCGGATCGGGTCGAGCAGCCCGGTGTACGTCGCCGGGTTGCTGCGTCGCGAGCCGCGGATCGAGGTCTGGTCTATCGCAACCACGCCGTCCCGCCCCGACACCGAGCCGTGGATCAACGAGCTCTTTCCGGACCCGGCTACACCGGTCACCACGGTCAGGACGCCGAGCGGTATGTCGACGTCGACGTCCTG
>Ga0136634_10000347_pt1 | contig 21654 bp, 21 predicted proteins | sample AntDrymUQ8332106_2_FD_104654 | JGI IMG/M metagenome (GOLD analysis project Ga0136634, IMG submission 104654) | Polar desert sand microbial communities from Dry Valleys, Antarctica - metaG UQ833 (21.06) | ecosystem: Environmental > Terrestrial > Soil > Desert | place: Antarctica: Dry Valley... | reverse complement strand
CCGGACGCGAAGTGAGTGGAAGACAGCGTGGCGGCGGCCGGGCTCGCCGTTCGTCGAAACCGGTGCGATGACCTGGGTCGATGAGTCGGTCCCGGCGAACCTGTCCTCGGCGACGAGGGTTGCGGCGATGCTCGCTGCAGAGCGATACCCGCCGGCCTCGTCGGGTCCTCTCATCCCGGTGCGGCCGTCGCGAGTTGGACACGTTCGCCGCCAACTCCCCGTGGGCCGAATGCCGAGAGCGTCACGGCACCTCCGGGTCCAGGACGTCTGCAGCCACGGCGTACGCCCGAGCGGGCATTGCCCAGCCTAGCGGGACGACGGGCGCTGTCACCGGGGTTATCGATCTCGCACACGGAGGAAACTCAACGGTCAATGGCCGTTTCGGCGCCGGTTGCCGCTTACGGCGCGTTGGCGTTATTTGCCCGAACCTGCGTCGAGTGCGGTGTGCAGCCGCAGCTGGGCCACCGTTGTCGCACGGTCGCCGTGCAGGTCGAGCTCTCGTCGCCCACCGTCAGCAGCCCACCCGGCACCGATCAGGAACGACCGGGTCGTCAGGTCGTCGGCGTTGATCCAGTGGTACGCCACCGAGCACGCATCAGCACGCAGCCCGTCGATGCTTGCGGCAAGCAGTCGGGAGCCGTGCCCGGCGACCCGGTGGCTGGGGTCGACGTGCAGAGCGACCAGCTCTCCCTCGTGCGCCGGGTCGCTGTCTGGGTCACCGGCGGGAGCTATCGCAGCGAATCCCACGACGGCGCCGTCCGCGACCGCCACCAACATCCGGTGCCGCGGCGATGGTGGCGCCGAGATGGCAGTCGTCCAGCCCTCCTCGATCGCTTGGACCTCCACCGCGGCGAGAACAGCGGCCAGCGTCACCGTCGACGCGCCGGCCTGCCAGGACCGCACCTGGATGTTCGCGACGGGTCCGGCGTCGAGGGGCACGGCCGCCCGTACGCCCTGGATAGGCAGCGTCGCCACCGGGTCATCCTCGCAGCCCCCAGGAGTGTCCGGGGTCCCGGCCTGCTCCGGCTCAGCTCCTTGCGTCGACGAGCAGATCCTCGAGCCCGACGGTCAGGCCGGGTCGCGATGACACCGCGCGCACGGCCATCAGGAGCCCTGGCATGAAGCTCGACCGGTCGAGCGAGTCGTGCCGGATGGTGAGCACTTCGCCGGTCGACCCGAGGAGCACCTCCTGGTGGGCCAGCAACCCGTGCAACCGTACGGAGTGGACGCGTACGCCCATGACGTCGGCACCTCGCGCGCCCGGGAGCGCGTGCGTGCTCGCGTCAATCAAGGGTGCTGAGCCGGCCGACTCGCGGGCTGCGGCGACGAGCTCCGCGGTGCGCTGCGCGGTCCCGGATGGAGCATCCGGCTTGGTCGCACGATGCAGCTCGACCACCTCGACCGACTCGAAGTAGGGCGCTGCCTCGGCGGCGAACCGCATCATGAGCACGGCGCCGATGGAGAAGTTGGGCGCGACGAGCACTCCCACGCCGGGTGCCTCGGTGAGCCAATCCTGGATCGTGTCCAGCTTGGCTTGGTTCATGCCCGATGTTCCGACCACGACGTGGACGCCCGCGCGTACGCACGCCTCGACGTGACCCATCGCGGCGTCGGGGTGGGTGAGCTCGACGGCGACCTCCGCACCGGCCGCGGCGAGCCGCTCGATCGGGTCACCCCGGTTGATCTGGGCCACGAGCGCGAGGTCGGCCGCCGCCTCGATTGCCTGGCAGGCGACCGTGCCCATGGCCCCGCGGGCGCCGATCACTGCAACAGTCACGGACATCGTCGACGGCCCGGCCCGGGTCAGGCGACCGCGGCGGTGAACCGGTCGGCGTCGTCGTACGGGCCGACGACGGCGAGGGTGGGCGCTGCGGAGAACAGGTCGGCCGCGATCGCACGCACCTCGTCCACGGTCACCGCGTCGATGCGGGCGAGCACCTCGTCGACGCCGAGCAGCCGGTCGTACACCAGCTCGGACTTGCCGAGGCGGCTCATGCGCGAGCCGGTGTCCTCGAGCCCGAGCACCAAGCCGCCGCGTAACTGGCCCTTGCCGCGGGCGAGCTCATCCGCGTCGATGCCGCGATCCGCGACGAGCGCCATCTGCTCGCGGCAGATGCCCAGCACGTCGTCGACACGCCGGGGGTTGCAGCCGGCGTAGATGCCGACCGAGCCCGTGTCGGCGTGCTGGGAGGAGTAGGAGTAGACGGAGTACGCGAGCCCGCGCTTCTCGCGCACTTCCTGGAACAACCGCGAGCTCATCCCCCCGCCGAATGCCGCGTTCAGCACCCCGAGCGCGAAGCGGCGGTCGTCGTTGCGGGTGACGCCGGGCACGCCGAGGATCAGGTGGGACTGCTCGGTCTTGCGCGACGTGAGCCGCACCCCGGTCGACATGCGCGGCGGGTGGCCACCGGTGCGCGGCGGAGCGGGCACCTCGTGAGGCCCGTCGAGCGCCCCTGCCGCCTCGAAGGCCCGGCGTACCTGCCTGACGAGAACCGCATGGTCGATGTTGCCTGCGGCCGAGACCACAAGATTGCGCGGTCGGTAGCGGCGCCGGTAGTAGCCGTTGATCGCCGTGCGCGACAGCGTCGTGATGGACTCGACCGTCCCGAGAACGGATCGGCCCATCGGGCCGTCGGCGTACATCGCCTCCGCGAACAGGTCGTGCACGGCGTCGCCAGGCTCGTCCTCGTGCATCGCGATCTCTTCGAGAATCACGGTGCGCTCAGCCTCGACGTCAGCAGTTGTGACGAGCGAGGACGTCACCAGGTCGGACACGACATCGACCGCGAGCGGCAGGTCGGCGTCGAGCACCCGCGCGTAGTAGCAGGTGTACTCCTTCGTGGTGAACGCGTTGATCTCGCCACCCACCGCCTCGATCGCGGACGAGATTGCCATCGCGTCGCGGCGCCGGGTGCCCTTGAAGAGCAGGTGCTCGAGATAGTGACTCGCCCCCGCCAGCGACGGCGTCTCGTCGCGTGAGCCGACGCCGACCCAGACGCCGAGGGCCGCGGAGCGTACGCCCGGCATCGACTCGCTCACGACGCGCAGTCCGCTGGGTAGGACGGTCCGCCGGACCAGCCCGCCGCCGTCGCTGTCCCGCAACAGGGTGCGGGTCGAGCTCCGGCGGCCGGCTGTCGAGCGCAGAGCCGTGGCGGTCACTCCGCGGCGGGTGCGCTGGCCGAGACGGTCGCCGGCTCAGCTGCCGCTCCGTCTGCCGCCGGCTCGTCCACGATCGCCGAGAGGGACAGCTTGCCGCGCTGGTCGACCTCGCTGATCTCGACCTGGATCTTCTGGCCGACCGAGACGACGTCGTCCACGTTGTCGACCCGCTTGCCGCCCGCGAGAGCCCGCAGCTTGGAGATGTGCAGCAGCCCGTCCTTGCCGGGCATCAGCGAGATGAACGCGCCGAACGCCGTGGTCTTGACCACGGTGCCGAGATAGCGCTCGCCGACCTCCGGCATCGTCGGGTTGGCGATCGCGTTGACCGCCTGGCGCGCCGCCTCGGCGGCCTCGCCGTTGTCGGCGCCGATGTAGATCGTGCCGTCGTCCTCGATGGACAGCTGCGCGCCGGTGTCGTCCTGGATCTGGTTGATGACCTTGCCCTTCGGGCCGATCACCTCGCCGATCTTGTCCACCGGGATCTTGACGGTAATGATGCGTGGCGCGAACGGGCTCATCTCGTCCGGCCCATCGATGCCCTCGGCCATGACGTCGAGAATCGTGAATCGGGCGTCACGCGCCTGCGCCAGCGCGGCGACGAGCACCGTTGCCGGGATGCCGTTCAGCTTGGTGTCGAGCTGCAGCGCGGTCACGAACTCCTTTGTGCCGGCGACCTTGAAGTCCATGTCGCCGTACGCGTCCTCGGCGCCGAGGATGTCGGTCAGCGTGACGTAGCCGATCTCGCCGTCGACGACGCCGGAGATCAGGCCCATCGCGATGCCCGCGACCGGCGCCCGCAGCGGCACACCGGCGTTGAGTAGCGACATGGTCGATGCGCACACCGAGCCCATCGACGTGGAGCCGTTGGACCCGAGCGCCTCGGAGACCTGGCGGATCGCGTACGGGAACTCCTCGCGCGTCGGCAGCACCGGCAGGAGCGCCCGCTCGGCGAGCGCGCCGTGGCCGATCTCGCGACGTTTGGGTGAGCCGACGCGGCCGGTCTCACCCGTGGAGTACGGCGGGAAGTTGTAGTTGTGCATGTAGCGCTTGGACTTCTCCGGCGCGAGGGTGTCGAGCTTCTGCTCCAACGACAGCATGTTCAGCGTCGTGACGCCCATGATCTGGGTCTCGCCGCGCTCGAAGATCGCCGAGCCGTGCACGCGGGGCAGGACGTCGACCTCGGCGCTGAGCTCGCGGATGTCGGTGAGTCCCCGACCGTCCATGCGGACGCGGTCGCGCAGCACGCGCTCGCGCACGATCGCCTTGGTCAGCGACCGGAACGCGCCGCTGATCTCCTTCTCGCGACCGGCGAACTGCGGCCCGACCTGCTCGACCGCGAGGCCTTTGACGCGCTCGATCTCGCTCTCGCGGTCGCCCTTGGAGGCGATCAGGAGGGCCTTGCCGAGCTCCTCGACGACCGCGCCCTGGACCGCGTCGTACACGTCAGTCTGGTACTCGAGGTAGACCGGGAACTCCTGCGTCGGCTTGGCTGCAACGTCGGCGACCTGCTGCTGCGCGACGCAGAGCGTACGGATGAAGCCCTTGGCGGCCTCGAGGCCCTCGGCGACGACCTCCTCGGTCGGCGCGATCGCGCCCTCGCGAACGAGCTGCCACGTCGACAGGGTCGCCTCGGCCTCGACCATCATGATCGCGACGTCGCTGTCGGGGTCGGACAGGTCGAGCACGCGGCCGGCGACGACCATGTCGAACGTCGACCGCTCGGCCTCGGTCACGGTTGGGAACGCGACCCACTGGCCGTCGACGTGCGCGACGCGGGTGGCGCCGATCGGGCCGGTGAACGGCAAGCCCGAGATCTGTGTCGACAGCGACGCGGCGTTGATCGCGAGGACGTCGTAGAAGTGGTCGGGGTTCAGTGCGAGCACGGTCTCGACGACCTGGACCTCGTTGCGCAGGCCGGGCACGAAGCTCGGGCGCAGCGGGCGGTCGATGAGGCGGCAGGTGAGGATCGCACCCTCGCTCGGGCGGCCCTCGCGGCGGAAGAACGAGCCGGGGATGCGGCCTGCGGCGTACATGCGCTCCTCGACGTCGACCGTCAAGGGGAAGAAGTCGAACTGGTCCTTGGGCTTCTTCGATGCGGTCGTGGCGGAGAGGATGACGGTGTCGTTGTCGAGGTACGCGACGACACTGCCGGCGGCCTGCCGGGCGATCCGGCCGGTCTCGAAGCGGATGGTGCGGGTGCCGAAGGTGCCGTTGTCTATGACGGCTTCGGCGAACTGGATGTCGGGACCCTCCACGGGTGCCCTCCTTTGTGCGTGGGGAGCATGCGCACGCTTCAAGGACGTCAGGCGCGGGGGCCGGTCTTCGATCGAGGCCCGCGGGTCTTTCGGGCCCGAGAGCCACTACCGAGGACCGGCGCGATGTGCGGTTGAGACGTCGTGCGGGCGCTGCTCCGTACGGAACGAGCGGCGTGTGCTGTGTTACTTGTGCGGAGTTGCGCGTGTGCGGTTGCGTGTGCGGGTTACAGCGGTGCTAGCGGCGCAGGCCGAGGCGGCCGATCAGCTCGCGGTAGCGGGTGATGTCCTTCTTGGCCAGGTAGTTGAGGAGCCGGCGGCGGCGGCCGACGAGCAGCAGCAGGCCGCGGCGGCTGTGGTGGTCGTGCTTGTGCATCTTGAGGTGCTCGGTGAGCTCCGAGATCCGGGTGCTGAGCACCGCGATCTGCACCTCGGGCGAGCCGGTGTCGCCGTCGGCGGTCGCGTACTCGTCCATGATCTTCTTCTTCTTGGCAGTGTCGAGCGACACAGGTCTCCTTGTCGAGGTTCGCTGCGCGGCGCACCGGGGCTGGTCCACCCGGGCACTCTGAAGTCCGCGGCCGTCGAACGGCAACCGTCAGGGTACCAGCGCACGCCCTGACCAGCCGAATCGCGACGGGGAGCGACCGTCAGAAGACCTCAATGCGGCAGGTCGGTCCGTGAGCTGCGGCAAGTCGAGCGTCGGTGGTCAGGAGGGGCGCGTCCAGCGCCTCAGCGAGCGCGACGTACATCGCGTCCCACCCTCGTACGGTCTGCCGCAGCTCCCACGCACGGGACAGCAGCGGCCGGTGGCTGAAGCGCTCTCCCGGCCACTCGGCCAGCGCCTCGACCGCCAGTGCGGCCGCGGTGCGATCCAACGCCCCACGCAGGTGCTCCCGCCGCACTACACCGAAGACTTCGACATCCACGATGTGCGGGGCGGCGTGATCGACGTCGGCTGCCAAGCGAAGGCGAACCGCCTCGGCTCCCTCGCTGCCCACGACGAGCTCGTACAAGCAGGACGCGTCAACGACCAGCATCGGGCCAGGGTCCGCGGTGCTCGTCGAGCGCCGCGAGAATCTCCACTCGCGTGACGTCGGCGGACAGTCGCCGAGTGCGTGTCAACCACTCTTGAACACTCGGTCGGGCGGCGATGCGCGTCGCCTCGAGCCGCAGCAGCTCCGGCACGCTGATCCCCGACTCGGCCGCTCGTCGGACCAGGGCGGCATAGACCTCGTCGTCGAGATCGCGTATCTGCACGGTCTTGGGCACCGGCCCAACCTAACATGCAAACCTGCACCTGGCAGTGCAGGACTGCATCCTGCCGTCCGCGGCTCGAGCTGACCGCAGGCCGGGCCGGCGTCCTCGTTAGTTGTCGCAGCGGTGAGGGTCTCGCTGTCCGTCCGGCCGAGAGCCGTTCGTCCTTACAGTGACACCGCGCACCGGGCGCGGTGCGGACGCCCGGTCCGCGAAGGACCAGGCACATCACTGGAGGACTCATGCCGCAGTACGTCGCCTTGACCTACACCGCTGACGTCGATTGGAGCTCGCCGGAGCAGGCGGCCGAGTTGGACGAGTACCTCGCCTTCGGCGCCGCCGCGGCGGCCGTGATCCGCGGCGGCGCAGCGCTGTACCCGACGAGCACCGCGACAACCGTGCGCGTACGCGACGGCAAGGGCGGCGACGTCGTCGCCAGCGACGGGCCGTACGCCGAGACGAAGGAGGTCCTCACCGGCTTCTACCTGCTCGAGTGCGCCGACCTCGACGAGGCAATCGCCGTCTCTGCGGGGCTGCCCGCGGCGTGGAACGGCGCCGTCGAGGTGCGCCCCGTGATCGAGATGTGAGCGACAGCGCCACGCCGGCGCACGCGGCCCTCGTCCGGCTCGTCCGTGACGAGGGCACGCGGGTGCTGGCAACCCTCATCCGGGTCACTGGAAGCGTCCAGCTCGCCGAGGACTGCGTCCAGGACGCCACCATTCGCGCTCTCGAGACCTGGCCGCGGGACGGCGTACCCGATGTCCCGCCGGCCTGGCTGACAACGACGGCACGTCGCCGGGCGATCGACATCATCCGGCGGGAGCGCCTGCGCACGGGCAAGGAGGTGGCGGCCGTGGAGTGGCTTGGTCCGGACGACCCGATGTCCGCTGTCGCGCCGCCGGACGACGTCGTGGCGGACGATCTGCTGCGGCTCGTGTTCACCTGCTGCCACCCCGCCCTGGCTCTGGAGGCGCAGGTCGCGCTGAGCCTGCGGACGCTGTGCGGCCTGACCACCGCGGAGGTGGCCCGGGCTCTGCTCGTGCCCGAGGCGACCATGACCAAGCGGCTCACCAGAGCGAAGCAGAAGATCGCCCAGGCGCACATCCCGTACCGCGTGCCAAGCGCACACGACCTTCCCGACCGGGTGTCCGGCGTCGCCGGCTGCGTCTACCTGCTGTTCAACGAGGGGTACGCCGCGACCGCCGGCGCCGATCCGGTCCGAGCGGACCTGGTCGACGAGGCCGTACGGCTCGGGCGGCTGCTCGTCCAGCTCATGCCGGACGAGCCGGCCCTGCTCGGCCTGCTCGCGCTCATGCTGCTGCATGACTCGCGCCGGGCCGCTCGCACAGACCCAGCCTGCGATCTGGTGCTGCTGGCCGACCAGGACCGTTCGCGCTGGGACCGCGAGCACATCCGCGAGGGAGTGCTACTGGTCGGCGAAGGCCTTCGGCGGACACCCTCGACGCCCGACCCGTATGTGGTGCAGGCCGCGATCGCGGCCTGCCACGGCCTGGCGCCTAGCGTCGCCGGGACTGACTGGCCGGCTGTCGTCTCCTGGTACGACGTGCTGCTGAGCGTGCAGGACACCCCGGTCGTACGGCTCAACAGGGCGGTGGCAATCGGTGAGCGCGACGGTCCAGCGGCGGGACTCGCTGCTGTGAACGAAGTGCCAGGGCTGGAGCGCTATCCGCTCTGGCACGCGAGCCGGGCCGAGTTGCTGTGGCGGTTGGATCGAGGCGCTGAGGCTGCGGCCGCGTGGCGGACAGCATTGGCGGGAGAGACGAACGCACCAACCCGTCGCCATCTCGAACGTCGCCTCGCCGGGTGCGTCGACGCCGCAGCTGACCTTGGCTAGCGCGGACTCGTCGCCACGGCTCAAGCCCGCCGAGTGGTCACTTCCTGTCGTCCCAGAGGTCGTGAATGCGACCGAACCTGACCACTCGACGTACCAGGCTGGTCGTTCGGTGGCGAGCATGGGTAGCCGGATGGCGCCACGCTGTGGTCAGCTCGCGCATGGACGAGTCCCGACTGAAGGAGCTGTTCAGGTCGAGCCCGGTCGGGCGGTTGGCGACCGTACGCCCCGACGGTGCGCCACACGTCGTGCCCTTCGTGTTCGCGCTGGCAGACAACCTGATCTACAGCGCGGTGGACCACAAGCCGAAGCGGACGCATCGCCTGCAACGACTGCAGAACGTACGCCTCGAGCCGAGATGCTCAGTGCTGGTCGACCACTACGACGACGACTGGTCGACGCTGTGGTGGGTGCGCGCCGACGGCCGTGGGCTCGTCATCGACGAGCCGGACGCGGCACATGCCGGTTTGGCCGCGCTCGCCGAGCGCCATCCGCAGTACCGGGCGACGCAACCGGCCGGCCCGCTGCTCGTGATCATGGTCGAGCGCTGGAGCGGCTGGTCGGGCTCGCCCTAGCCTTCGGCGTGAACATCTCGGCGTGCGTGGCGGCGCCCTGAGAGTTGTCCACAGACGTTCCCGCGGGAACGTCCCGGCTCGGCAATCCGCTGAGCCGGGACCGATCTGCGACCCGCTGCAATGGCGCGCTCCAAGACGGGCCCGGGCTACCCCATACGACCGATCTCGAGGAACTCCTGCAGCATCACCGCTGCCTCGGTGCCGGCCGTGCCCGGGTTGGCGGCCTCGTTGTCGGCGAGCTGAGTGACCTTCGCGACGATGGCGGACACCCGGATGCCGACGTTGCTCTGCAGCGTGTTGCTCGGGGGCGAGCTGGCGTGGTGCAACGCGACCAGCTCCCACTCGTCGTTCAGCACTGGTGAGCCGGACGATCCGGGCTGGGTGTCCGTGCCGTACGTCAGCTTCGTCGCGTCGTCCACCGTGAGGAGAAGGTTGCTTCGGAGCGCGACCTCGCGGGGCCGACCGTCGGGATGCTGAATGATGTTCACGGGCTGTCCCACGAGGATTTTTCCGGTGGCTCCCTTCGCCGGGATGTGGCCGAACGTCGCGCCCGGAGGGTTGCCGTCACCAGTGGGTGCAACCGCGACAAGCGTGACGTCGAGGTCCTCGCTGGTCACGAAGCAGCGGTGCGGCTCGAGCGCGAGCTTGATCGTGCGGACCATTCTGTCGTCGCGGTCGTTCTCGAACCGGAACGTCACGGTGCTCGCGTCGGCAGCGGCGACGCTGTCGAGCACATGGTTGTTCGTCATGAGCAGCCAGGGCGTGACCAGGAAGCCGGTCCCAAGCGATGTCTGCGTACGAATGCGACCCACGGCGTCCATGGCAACCGCACCCAGGGTGAGCCAGCGACTCGGTAGGAAATCGGCTGCGTCGATGATCTTCTCGAGCTTCACGTCGAGCTCGTGTTCGGTGCTGACGCTCGCGACGTCGATGCCGTGGCGCTGGGCGAACGCCTCCTTGCGGTTGGTCGGCTCCGTACGCCAGGCCCCGCCCGGGTCGGCCGCGACCGCGGCAGCCTTCGGGTCAAGGGTCTGCCCGGGTCCCCCGTTTGTGTCGCCGTTCGTGTCGCCGTTCGTGTCGGAGTCCGCGGACGTCGGCTTGGCATGCCGGGACGGGGAGGTGGTGCCGGGGCCGACGCCGGAGGCGCCGGACCCGGCATGGATGACGGTCATGACCCACTCGGCAGGACGCCGGCGAAGCGGAACAGATCCTTGATCCGCACGATCGGGTCGTTGTTCGGCAGCCGCACACCCTGCGCGGGCGTCCAGCCGCCGACCTGGTTGAGGTAGGAGCTGGGATCCCTCATGAGCTGACCGATCAGTGTCTCGGCGACGATCCGGCTGCCGACCTCGCCGAGGGAGTTGCCGTTCGCGCGCACCTCCGCCTCCTTGAGGATGTAGAACCACAGCGGCGTCGCCGCCAGGAATCCACCGGCGTTCAGCGCGGCATTGAGGTCGGCGCTGTTGCCCTGCTGCAGCTCAGCCGCAGTCAGCACCGCAACGCCCATGGCAGTCGCAACCGCCTGCCCGGTGGGGATCGCCAGACGATAGCCACGCAGCAGGTTGCGCACCGCGAGGTGTTCGAGGATCCGCTGAATGCGTTCGGGAGTGAGGGGGTCGTCGGAGTGCTGGTTGACCATCTCGAGAAGCGGTGGCGCGAGCTGGGTGTCGATCTTGCGGGCGAAACGGCTTCGATCCGGGTCGTCCTTGTCAATGAAGCGGTCCCACTCGATCACCCAGTTGAACGGCAGCACGGTGGTCTCGCCGTTGAACGGTGACTTCGCTCCGCCGGTGAAGGTGAAGAGCAGTCCGAACGGAGCCCTCGGGATCAGCGGGGCCGCGGTGCCCTCCTGCGCGCCGAAGTTGCGGTTGTAGTCGTACGCCCCGCGCACCATGCTGTGCCCGAACCGGTACGCCGCGACCGAGAACTCGAGCGGCATGAACGTCTCGCCGTCCTCGGTGGGGAAGTGCTTGGTGCCATTGTTCAGGACATCGTCCACGACCTCGGGGATTGCCACTGTCTTGAGGTAGTCGTGCACCACCAGCCACTGGTAGTGCCAGCGTACGAGGTCGCGAGCCCGGTCGAATCGGGCCCGGTCGTTCTCGGCGTGCGGAGCGTGCTGCTTCAACCAGGCGAGCACGGCGTTATGGAAGCGCAGGATCGCGACGTGGAACTGCGCCACGATGAGGTTTTCGTCGTTGCGAGAGTCACCGACGACGGCAGCGAAGCCGTCCCGCGGCAGGTCCCGCTTCTCGTCGTCGATCATGGGGATGCGCTGGCCGGGCACCAGCTCGCCGTTGAACTTCCGGCTGGCGACGCGGCCGACCCGGAGCTTGATGCCGTTGTACATCTCGGCCGCGTCGGTCTGCGGCGCATCGGCGAGGGTGGGGCCGTCGCCGTAGACGGAGTCGAGGTTCAGTGCGGGCTCGCGGAGGTTCCGCAGTTGATCCACCACCGAATCGGGCAGCAACGGGACGATGATCTCGGTCGTCACGTCGGACACGGTGCTGTTGCGGTCTGTGTTCGCCGTGATGTCGTGGTCGATGAACTGTCCCCAGTAGGTGTACACGGCCGGGATCGTCGAGTCGCCCGCCGGGTTAGCCGGCGCGGTCTCCACCACGGCCTTGCCGAGTGCCGTCAACGCTGCAGTCACGGCGGCGTGGTCGCCGGGCAGGTGGTGGGCCGGGAACTGGTCGGCGAGCACGGGAAACAGGTAACCGAACGGAGTCGAGATCTCGGCGCCGCTAGCCTCCTCGTTCGGCATCGCCACCCGAGCGACTACGTGATCGGGATAGCTACGAGCCTTCTCCTTCGATTCCGGCGTGTCGTCGCTCAGCACATGAACCCCGTGGTGGACATCGCGCAAAATGCGTCCGACGGCGGTTCCCTGTTCCGTCTGCTGTGCAGTCATATCTGTGGACTCCCATGCATGGGCGAAAAGGCTGTCGCCTACTAGAGGATCTGGTGATCATCCAGATACATTCGGATCCACAACGATGAAATAAGTCGCGGAGTGGAGAACTACGCCGCGTGCGGCCCCGCTTCGGTATGCCGTCGCTAACGCGTGAGCTCGCGGGTTCGCGCGACGTCCTCGGCCATCTGCACGAGCAGCGGGTCGATGCCCTCATACGCCACCATGCCGCGCAGCCACCAACCGAACTCGATGCCGACCTGTTCGCCGTACAGCTCCAGGTCGTCACGACCCAGGACGTACGCCTCCACGCGACGAACGTGCGGGCCGAACGTCGGGTTCGTGCCCACCGAGATCGCCGCCGGCATGCTCGTGCCGTCCGCGCGGACGAGCCATCCCGCATACACACCGTCGGGCGGAACGGCGAAGTCCTCCGGCACCGCGAGATTCGCGGTGGGGTAGCCGAGCTCGCGCCCGCGCCGGTCACCGACCACCACCGGGCCCTCGACCACGTGCGGGCGGCCGAGCGCCTGCCAGGCAGCGGTCACGTCACCCGCGCTGATCGACGCGCGGATCGCGGTGGAGGAGACGGTATGGCCCCGGCGTACGAGCGGCACGTCGTGGACCTCGAAGCCGGAGCGGGCGGCGAGCGCACGAAGCAGAGCAACGTCTCCGGTGGCGCGGTGTCCGAAGCGGAAGCCCGCCCCGACGACCACGGCTCGGGCGTGCAGGCCATCCACGAGGTAGCTCGACACGAAATCGGTGGCCGTGACCGCGGCGAGCTGCCGCGAGAAGGGCAGGACCATCACCGCGTCGACACCGAGGTCGGCGAACAGCGCCAGCCGCCGCTCGAGTGAGGCGAGCGCCTTGGGCGTGGCATCGGGGCGCAGGACCGCCAGTGGATGCGGGTCGAAGGTCACCACCGCAGAGTCGATCCCCAGCCCGGAAGCCACCTCGCCGGCGCGTCGAATGACCTCCCGGTGCCCCAGATGCACCCCGTCGTACACCCCGATCGTCACGGTGTACGGGGTGTCGGGGTGGTCCCGCGCCGCAGCCTGCAACTCCTCGACACTGCGCCACACGATCATGGGACGCTCTCCTTGCCGAGACCGGGGTCGACGCCAGCAGAGCATGCGCTCGTCCGGACGGGGGCCACGTACACGATTGTCTCGTATCGCTTGTCGACCCGGCCCCGGTAGCGCCGCCGGATCAATGCCCCCAGCTCGGTGAACAGCTCGGTGCGGGTCTCGGGGTCGAGCCCAATGTGGTCGGAGTACGTCGACAGCAGGTCCAGATATCGCGGGACGCTGTACTGCGCGCGCCAGGGCGTCGAACGCGTCTCGACAGCACCGAAGCAGCCGCTCGCCTCGATCTCGCGCGCTCGGGCCGTGCGTTCACTGGCCCGGCCCGGCCGACTGGGGCCGAGCAGCTCTGGCGCTATCCGCGCATACACCTCTTCGGAGTCGGCGAAGAAGCCCCGTTCGATGTCGACGTGGATGTTCCAAAGCAGTGCCAGTGAACCCGTTGGACGCAGGAGCGATGCCGCTTTCGGATAGGCCGTCTCGGCGTCGAGCCAGTGGAACGATGTGGCCGCGACGACAGTGTCGAAGCTCGCGGGCGGCAACTCGACGTCCTCGAACCTCCCGCACAGGACGGTGGCGCGCGGGTAACCCGACAGGTTGCGGCGAGCCCGCTCGGCGAGGTGTCGCCCGAGCTCGACTGCGGTCAGGTGGTAGCCGCGTTCGGCGATCGGCACCGAGAGCTGCCCGGTGCCGGGGCCGATCTCGAGCACGGCGCCGCGGCGAGGCAAGCCGGTGAGCTCGACGATCTGGTCGAGGGACTCCTCGGGATAGCCCGGACGGACGCGGTCGTACAGATCCGCGACGGCGTCGAACGAGCCTCTGTCGACAGAGGTGAAGCGGCGCGGCACGGCGGCGAGACTATCTCGGTCGATAACCGACCTCTTCAGGTGATCGGTGTGCATCGGTGACCCGCGCTGCGGCGTGTCGTGGACACGGGCCCACTCTGATGGCGGCGCTGCGGGCCTCGGGGTCGACGTCGCCGAAGTCGCTCACGCGCTGAAGACCGCCAGCGAACGGGCTAACCCGTCGTCGCAATCAGCCATGAGTGCGAGAAGTGCGCCGTCGGGCCCGAAGACCGCGACCGGGCCGGCGCCCCCTCCCGAGGCGGGCAGCGGCCGGCCGTGGGAGACGTCCAGCGCTGCGGGCGCGTCGACGTCGCGGCGGGGGAAGGATGCCCCCGCGGCAGCTGCAAGCGGGAGCACGGTGAGCTCGAGCGCGAGCTGGTCCAGCGTGCGAGCCTGCGCGAGATCGTACGGGCCGACGCGTTCTCGGCGCAGAGCCGTCAGATGCCCGCCGACGCCGAGCGCGTCACCCACGTCTCGGGCCAGGGCGCGGACGTACGTCCCGGTGGAGCACTCGACGACGACGTCAAGGTCCACTGTCGCGGCGTTCCGGCGGGTCGCCACCACCTCGAACCGCGTGACCGTCACCCGCCGAGGCGCGAGGGTGACCAGCTCGCCCTGGCGCACCCGCTTGTACGCCCGTCGACCGTCCACCTTGATTGCAGACACCGACGACGGCACCTGATCCAGCCCGCCGGTGAGGGCGGCGACCGCCCCGGCGATGCGGTCGTCGGTGATCTGACTGGCGTCGGTTGTGGCGATGACCTCGCCCTCGGTGTCGTCTGTCGTCGTGGCCGAGCCGAGGCGGATGGTCGCGTCGTACGCCTTGTCGGTGAGCGCGAGGTGACCGAGCAGTCGGGTGGCGCGGCCGACACCGAGCACGAGCACGCCGGTCGCCATCGGGTCGAGCGTCCCGGCGTGTCCCACCCGTCTGGTGCCCGCAAGCCTTCGGACGCGCGCGACGACGTCGTGCGAGGTCATGCCGCCAGGCTTGTCGACGACCACGAGCCCCTCCGCGAGAGTTCCTGCTGCAGTCACGGCACGCGGGCTGGCGGGCGGCCCGTACGCGCCCACGCTGCGATCGAGTGGTCAGTTTCGGCTGTCATCGAGCCCGTTCGCACGACCGGAAGTGACCACTCGGCGAGGGTCATCGTGCGGTCGAGCCTTCCGTCCGACCGCCTTCGAGCTGCTGGGATTGGGCAGTCCGGGCGTCGAGCTCAGGGTCGCCGACCTCGTCGTCGATCCCGTCGCCGATCTCGTCGTGGCGGTAGGGGTCAGGGTCGCCGGCGTAGGTCGCGTTGGTCCGCGCGGCCGCGACCTCCTCGTCAGCGGCGCGAGCCCGCTCGAGCAGGTCCTCGATGTAGCGGGCGTTCTCGGGGATGGCGTCCTGGACGAACGTCAAGGTCGGCGTGTGGCGCACGCCGGTCTGGCGCCCGACCTCGCTGCGGAGCACCCCACGCGCGCTCTCCAGCGCGGCCGCCGTGCCCGCCGAGTCCTCGCTCGAGCCGAGAACCGTGTAGTACACGGTCGCCTCGCGCAGGTCTCCGGTGATCTTGGCCTCGGTGATGGTGACGAAACCGAGCCGAGGGTCCTTGATCCGCCGCTCGAGCGTCTCGGCGACGATGACGCGGATCCTGTCGGCGAGCTGCCTCGCGCGTGCCCGCTGCTCGGTCATGAGCGTCCCTCTACTCGTCGAATCGCGCTACTGGTCCAGTCGCGTCAGTCATCTTCGTCGTACAGCCGTCGCCGCGTCGCCAGCAGCTCCACCTCGGGCCGCCCCGCGACAAGGCGTTCGCACCCGTCGAGGACCTCGCGGCAGTGGGCGCCGTCGGCAGCGATGACGGCGACTCCGATCTCTGCCCGGCGGTGGAGGTCGAGCGCACCCGTCTCAGCCGCTGCGACGGCGTAGCGGCGCCGCAGCTCGGCCACGATCGGGCGTACGTACGAGCGCTTCTCCTTCAGCGAGTGGACATCACCGAGGAGCAGGTCGAAGGTCAGCGTTCCGGTGACCACAGCGCCGCCTGCGTGATCATGAAGTCTGGCGGTCGTTCGAGCGACCGCCAGTCTTCATGATCAAGGGATTGCGGCGGTCGCTCAGCCGCGTGCCTTCTCCCGCACCTCGAACGTCTCCACCACGTCGTCGACCTGCAGGTCGTTGAAGGAGTGGAAGCTGACGCCGCACTCGTAGCCTTCGCGGACCTCGGTGACGTCGTCCTTGAAGCGGCGCAGTGAGTCGATCGCCAAGTTGTCGGCGATCAGCGCACCCCTGCGTACGATCCGCGCCTTGGAGTTGCGGCGGATCTCGCCCGACCGGACGATGCAACCCGCGATGGTCCCCGCGCGACTCGAGCGGTAGACCTCGCGCACCTCGGCAGTGCCGAGCTGTGCCTCCTCGTACTCGGGCTTGAGCATCCCCTTGAGCGCGGCCTCGACCTCTTCGATGGCCTGGTAGATCACCGAGTAGTAGCGGATCTCCACGCCGTTGCGCTCGGCCAGCCGCTCCACGCCGCGACCCTGGGTCTTGACGTTGAAGCCGATGATGAACGCGTTGTCGACCGTCGCCAGGTTGACGTCGTTCTCGGTGATGGCGCCGACGCCGCGGTGGATGACCCGCAGGTCGACGTCGTCGCCGACGTCGATCTTGACGAGCGCGTCCTCCAGCGCCTCGACCGAGCCGGACACGTCGCCCTTGATGACGAGGATGAGCTCGCGCGCCTCGCCCTGCTCCATGGACTTCATGAAGTCCTCGAGCGTCCGGCGACCACGGCGCGCCGCCTGCATGGCGTTGCGCTCGCGGGCCTCGCGACGCTCGGCGATCTGCCGGGCGACCCGGTCCTCGGAGACGACAAGGAAGTTGTCACCGGCATCGGGTACGGACGTCAGCCCGAGGACCAGCACCGGTCGCGCCGGCCCCGCCTCGGCGACCGCGACACCGTGCTCGTCCATCATCGCCCGGACCCGCCCGAAGGCGTCGCCGGCGACGATCGAGTCGCCGACCCGTAGCGTGCCGCGCTGGACCAGCACAGTCGCCACCGGCCCGCGGCCGCGGTCGAGGTGGGCCTCGATCGCGACGCCTTGGGCGTCCTGCGTCGGGTTCGCCGTCAGCTCGAGGGCGGCGTCCGCCGTGAGCAGAACCGCCTCGAGCAGCTCGTCGATCCCGATGCGCTGGGTCGCCGACACGTTGACGAACATCGTGTCGCCGCCGTAGTCCTCGGCAACCAGGCCGTACTCAGTGAGCTGACCGCGGACCTTGTCCGGGTCGGCACCCACCTTGTCGACCTTGTTCACCGCGACCACGATCGGCACGCCGGCCGCCTGCGCATGGTTGAGCGCCTCGATGGTCTGCGGCTTCACTCCGTCGTCCGCCGCCACGACGAGCACAACGATGTCGGTCACCTGCGAACCACGGGCACGCATCGCGGTGAACGCCTCGTGACCGGGGGTGTCGATGAACGTGATCGCGCGGTCGCCCTCCCCGGCGTGCACCTGGTACGCGCCGATGTGCTGGGTGATGCCGCCCGCCTCGCCAGACACGACGTCGGCCGAGCGGATCGCGTCCAGGAGCTTGGTCTTGCCGTGGTCGACGTGACCCATGACCGTGACCACCGGCGGCCGGGAGACCAGGTCCCCGGCGCCACCCTCGTCCTCGCCGAACTCGAGGTCGAAGGACTCGAGCAGCTCGCGGTCCTCCTCCTCCGGCGAGACCACCTGGATGTCGTAGTCGAGCTCGGCACCGAGGATGTCGATCGTCGCGCCGTTGAGCGACTCGGTCGCCGTGACCATCTCGCCCAGGTTGAACAGCACCAGCACCAGCGACGCCGGGCTGACGTTGATCTTCTCGGCGAAGTCAGTCAGCGATGCGCCCCGGACGAGGCGTACGACCTGGCCGTTTCCGCGCGCGACACGTACGCCACCGGCCGACGGGGCGTCCATGTTGTCGAACTCTTGACGCCGCTGCTTCTTGGACTTGCGCCCGCGCCGGGGCGCGCCGCCGGGACGCCCGAAGGCTCCGGCCGTGCCGCCACGACCCCGCCCGCCCGCGCCCGGGCGACCGGCGAAACCGCCGCCACCGCCGGCGCCGGGACCACCCGGACCGCCGCCACTGCGACCTGGGGACGGACCGCCGCCCGCACCGGGCGGACCGCCCGGACGACCGCGGCTCGGCGCGCCGGGCCGGGCGCTGCTGCCGGGAGCCGGGCGACCACCGGGACCCGTCGTGCTGCGGCCCACCGGCGGACGAGCAGGCATCATGCCGGGGTTGGGGCGAGGTGCACCAGGCACCGACCCCGGCCGGCCGGGCGTGCCAGGTCGCGGCGCGCTCGGCCCGCTGGGACGCGGGCCGCCTGGGCGCTGCATCCCGGTGGTGCTGCCCGAGAACGGGTTGTTGCCCGGTCGCGGACCACCCGGACGAGCCCCGCCACCTGCGGAGAACGGGTTGTTGCCAGGACGTGGGCCGCTGGGCCTCGCGGCGGGGCGCGTTGCACCCGGGGCCCCTGCAGCAGACACGGGCGTATCCGACGTGCCCGCGGAGCCCGGAGTCGACGCGCCGGGAGTGCGGGTCGGACCGGTCTCGCGGGAGCCGGGGGGCGCCACGCTCGGCGCGCCTGACGCCGCCGGGCGCTGCACCGCGGGGGCATCGGTGCCGCGCGGCGCCGACGCGGCTGGTGTGCGCGCCGGGCCAGGCCCCGTACCAAGCCCCGTGTTGGGACCCGTGTTGGGCCCCGCATTGGGAGTCGTACGCCCGGGCACGCTCGGGGCCTGCCGTGGGCCAGGTCGGGCGCCCGGCAGTCTGGGCGCTCCACTGGGCGCCCCGTTGGTCTCGGCGACCGACGGCGCGGCGACAGCCGGTTGCCGCATTTCCGGTTGTCCGGTGCCGGGTTGGCCCGCGAATGGCCGGGTGCTCGCGACGGAAGGTCCCGCCGGGGTCGCAGCGGCCGTCCCACCGGGCACATCGCCTGGGCTGCCCAGACCGAAGTCTGCTGGGGACAGGCCACCAGGAGAATGGGCAACGGGTGCCTGCATCCCAGGTGATTGTGGGCGCGGTGACGATGTCGCCGCGCTGGCGGTCTTGACCGCCGTGGTGCTGGCTGGCGACGCGACCGGCATGGCCTCGCGCAGCTTGCGTACGACTGGCGCTTCGACGGTGGAGGACGCCGAACGGACGAACTCCCCCATCTCGTTGAGCTTGGCCAACACGGCTTTGCTCTCGACGCCGAGCTCTTTGGCGAGCTCATATACCCGGACCTTGGCCACTCTTCTCCTCACCCCGGCCCGGGGGTGCCGGGCCGTCCTAGCGCGTGTGCATGCTCATCGCTGAATGTTCATCGAGCGCTCGTCGCCATCTCGCCCTGCTTCCATGTCGTGCCCAGGTTGCCTGTCGTGCTGAACGTGCCTGTTGTGCGCGAGTTTCGTGTCGTCCACTGACGCTGCTGCCGCAGGTCCGGCTCGTCCGAGTCGGGCAGCAATTTCGCTTTCCAGGTGCGCTCGCAGGGCGCTGTGGTCGAGACCGCCCGACAGGCGCAGTGCCCGTGGGAGGGCTCGCCGTCGCTCGGCGAGGTCGAGACACCCCGGATCGTGATGAACGTACGCACCTCGGCCGGGGCGGTGGCCGCGAGGGTCGGGGACAAGAGTGCCCTCCACCGCCACGACGCGCAACAGGTCGGACTTGGCCGCACGCCGCCGACAGCCCGCGCACGTGCGAACCGGGCCCGGCTGAAAGCGGCCTGTCCGTGTGGGGGGTGATCGACGAACACGACTGTCCGGGGCTGAGTCTACCGCGTTCCGGACCTGTCCTGATGCCACGCGCTAGGTCTGCAACATGTCGGTTTGCGCACTTGGCTCGGCAACCGTCGCGGAGCCATCTGGCGGGCGCCCGACGAGCGCCGCCTCGGCCGCTTCCTCCGCCATGTCGGACCTGATGTCGATGCGCCACCCGGTGAGGCGCGCCGCGAGGCGCGCGTTCTGCCCTTCCCGGCCGATCGCCAGGGACAGCTGATAGTCGGGCACGATGACCCGCGCGGCGCGGGCGGCGAGGTCGACGACGTGGACCGAGTTGACCCGTGCCGGGGACAGCGCGTTGCCCACGAACGTCGCCGGGTCCTCGGCCCAGTCGATGATGTCGATCTTCTCGCCGTGCAGCTCCTGCATGACGTTGCGTACGCGGCTGCCCATCGGCCCGATGCAGGCGCCCTTGGGGTTCACGCCGGCAACGTGCGAGCGCACCGCGATCTTGGAGCGGTGACCCGCCTCGCGCGCCACAGCCGTGATCTCGACCGAGCCATCGGCGATCTCGGGCACTTCCAACGCGAACAGCTTGCGCACCAGGTTGGCATGCGTGCGGGACAGGGTGATCGCAGGTCCACGCATGCCCCGGCGAACCTGGACCACGTAGCACCGCAGCCGGTCGCCGTGGACGTACTTCTCGCCGGGCACCTGCTCCTGCGGCGGCAGCACCGCCTCCACCCGGCCGAGGTCGACCTGCACCATCCGCGGGTCGCGCCCCTGCTGGATCACGCCGGAGATGATGTCGCCCTCCTTGCCGGCGAACTCCCCGAAGACCTGCTCGTCCTCGACGTCACGCAGCCGCTGCAGGATGACCTGGCGCGCCGTGGTCGCGGCGATGCGACCGAAGCCGGTCGGTGTGTCCTCCCACTCGTGCGCGACATTGCCCTCGTCGTCGAGCTGCTGGACGTACACGGTCACATGACCCGTCTTGCGATCGAGCTCGACCCGTGCGTCGGACTGGGCGCCTTCGGTGCGCTCGTACGCGAGCAGCAGCGCCGACTCGATGGCCTTGGCGAGGGTCTCGAAGGGGATCTCGCGCTCACGCTCGACCGTGCGCAGGACGCTGATGTCGATGTCCATCAGTCGTCACCCCCCAGGTCTTCCTCCACGTCGACGGGCTCGCCCGCGCGGCGGCGGAGCTCGACCCGGACCGTCGCTCGGGCCACCTCGTCGTACGTCACCTCGCGGACGTCGCCGTCGACACTCAGCACGGCCCCGTCCGGGCCTGCCGAGGTGATGCGCCCCATGACCGAGCCGCCCTCGGTGAGACGCACGTCCACCAGGCGATCCACGTTGCGGCGCCAGTGCCGCTCCTGGGTGAGCGGCCGGTCGACCCCGGGGGACGACACCTCCAGGACGTACGCCCCGGGGAGGAGGTCGTCCGCGTCGTCGAGGACGGTCGACACGTCGCGGCTCAGGTCGGCGACGTCATCGAGGCCGAACCCGCCGTCGCGGTCCACGACCAACCGGAGGACGGTGCGACGGCCGGCTCCCGCAAGCTCGAGGTCCTCGAGGTCGTAGCCGGCGTCACTCACGATCGGGGCCAGCACGGCGACGAGGCGGTCTCGTTCCGCGGTCATCCCGGCCTCCTCGGTGTCGTGATGTGCGTGTGTGCTCTTGGTGTCTATGCGGTGGCGCTGCTGGTGGTCCGGTCCGGCGCTCGCGTCAGCGGGCACGGACACAGCACGGACACGGTCGACCAACAATAGTCCCGCCAAAGGGTCTCGCCGCGGCGTCAGGATCCCTCGCCCGCATCCCTCGCTGCTGCTGCACTGCTGCGGCTGCATTGCCGCGGTGGGGACTCGACTACGGTCGGGCCATGCGGGCTTCGTTGGTCGGCCCGGGCGGGCCGTTGCTGACCCGGCGGCGCCTCCTCGCCAGCCGGCTCGCGGGGACCGGGGCGCTGACGATGATCGGCTCGGTGCCCGCATGCTCTGCCGGTG
>Ga0136634_10000346_pt1 | contig 21662 bp, 20 predicted proteins | sample AntDrymUQ8332106_2_FD_104654 | JGI IMG/M metagenome (GOLD analysis project Ga0136634, IMG submission 104654) | Polar desert sand microbial communities from Dry Valleys, Antarctica - metaG UQ833 (21.06) | ecosystem: Environmental > Terrestrial > Soil > Desert | place: Antarctica: Dry Valley... | reverse complement strand
TGTTCTGCGAATTTAAGTGCAATAGCTTCGCCGATCCCCCGGGCGGCACCTGTTATGATCGCAACTTTTCCATCGAGTAATTTCATATCATTATATAAAAAGTAAAACAATGAGAAATAATATCAACCTGTATATTATATAAATTACAATATAATGAAGAAATAAAAATAAAATCCCTTTTAAAAATGCGTGCAAAAAAGATAGTTTGTAAAATTTAATGAACGCTGCAGTGCTCCATATTAACAGAAACAGCGCAATGACATTCATGGTAACCAGGTCGCCTGATCTAACTGCATCTTTCAAATTAAGAATTCTGAACACCTGCCCGTTTATAAATAAAATGAATGGAAGAATAAAAAATATCAGGTAAAGCGTTACAGAACTGGCTTCCGTGGCCAATATCAGGTGATCAAAATAATAGCGTCTTTTTCTGAAGAACAACAACTTTAATGCTATAGCTGTAAAAGGAATTATCACCAGCAATAATACCTTGGCATAATTTGCAGACCTGCTATCATATATCTCCGCAAGCTGTTTAAGTGATATGCTTTTAGCGGCTGCTTTATTGATTGCCATATCCGAGATCAGTGTCATTCCCTGTGCTTTAAAATTTACCATATTACTCAGGAAAGCCAGGTTAAGTCCAGGCAAAAAAGGAAAGAGCAGGTATAAAATTACCCCAATAAAAAATAATGATAGTGGCTTATAATACCTGTTTCGGATTCCATCACAATAGGAAAGTGACAGATGACCCGGCCTGCGGAAAATTAAATATAGGGTCCGTAGAAATTTATTGTCAAGATGTGTGAAAAAATGAAAGGTTTCATCAAAAAAATGGCGGACAGACTTATCTTTTTCTGCATAAACTTTTTGTCCGCAATTATTACAAAATTTACCAGAGAACAAGTTGACGCAATTTTTACAGTTATGCTGTATCATTAATTAATTACTTCGCGTGCTGAATATTCAGGATCTCTTCCAGTATCATCCGGTCATTACTTAACCTGGGAACTTTATGCTGCCCACCCATTTTATTTTTTGATCGTAACCAATTTGCAAAACTACCGGGGGGTAGTGCTTTAACATGTGGCATGCGTAATGCAATACTCTTATGCCTTTTGGCTTCATAATCACTATTAAGACTTTTTAAAGCCTCATCGAGTTCATAAATAAATACTTCAATGTCTTCAGGTGGCTTTTCAAACTCTACCAGCCATTCATGTGCGCCATTGCTATCCTTTGTAAAATAAACCGGGGCTGCTGTATAATCGGTCACAACTGCATTAGTAATTTTTGCGGCCATGGCTATTGCTTTATCAGAATTATCTACTATAACTTCCTCTCCAAATGCATTTATATAATGTTTTAGCCGGCCACTTACTTTTATTTTATAAAGACCTATTGAAGTGAACTGGATTGTATCGCCAACAAGATAACGCCACAGGCCACCCGAAGTGCTTATGATTATCGCATAATTCTTATTAATTTCCACTTCACCCAAACCAATAGTCTTTGGTGATTCTTTGCCATATTCTTCCACCGGCATAAATTCAAAAAAAATACCGTGTTCTGTAAAGAGGGTCATGCCGTCATCATCCGGTTTTTGCTGTGCTGCAAAAAACCCTTCACTTGCATTGTATATTTCCAGGTAATTGATCGGGCTGCCAATTATTGTTTCAAACTGGTAACGGTAAGGAATAAATGAAACTCCCCCATTGATATAAAGTTCAAGATTAGGCCAAACTTCTTTAATGGTTTTCTTTCCTTTTATTTCAAGGATCCTTTTTAATAATAACAGCGTCCATGTTGGTACGCCAGCTAATGATGTTACATTTTCATCTGCAGTTGTCTGGGCCAGTTTCTCAATTTTATTTTCCCACTCATCCAGCAAAGCAATACTTAACTCGGGTGTTCGGATCCATTGCCCCCAGAATGGTGTGTTTTGCATCAGCACCGCACTGAGGTCGCCGCATTGAATATCATCATTTATCCTGCTTACCTGGTGAGAACCACCTACAATTAAACTTTTACCTGTAAGCAGATCACTGGCCGGAAAATTTTTATAATAGGTCGTTAAAACATCTTTACTCGCCTGGAAGTGATTATCTACCAGACTTTCATCACTTATGGGTATAAACTTGCTTTTATCACTGGTTGTACCACTACTTTTCGCAAACCATTTTACAGGGGTATTCCATAAAATATTTTCTTCCCCATCCATCATTCGTTGTATATATGGACGTATATCATCGTATTCATGAATGGGAACATTTTGTTTAAATTCTTTTACTGTAAATAGGTTTGAAAAATGATGTTTTTTACCAAAATCGGTGTATTGTGCTGATGTAACAAGATTTTGCAATGTTTCCCGTTGAGATGCCACAGGATGATTAATCCAGTTTTGTATACGCCATAGCCGAAGGCGTGCCAGTTTAGATATTGCGGGAGAGAGCAGTTTCATTTATCAGGCAAAATACATTTAAAAATAATGAAAACCTTTACTTCAAATATTACACTACTTAAATACACACTATAATTTTCAGATTATATCCAGCATACTCCCGGGTTTTTCATTTTTAGCATCTTCATGTAAATAATCCTTTCTCTTTAATTCAAAATTTTTACCAAGGTATAATCTTCTTACATGTTCATCTCCTGCAAGTTCTTCAGCGGTGCCATGCTTAAAAATACTTCCATCAATCAACAGGTAAGCCCTGTCACAAATAGATAGAGTTTCATTAACATTATGATCAGTAATGAGTATGCCAATATTTTTATATTTTAATTTTGCGATGATCTCTTGTATATCTTCAACTGCAATCGGATCCACGCCTGCAAAAGGCTCATCCAATAATATAAATTTAGGATCAACAGCCAGTGCCCTGGCTATTTCTGTTCGGCGTCTTTCCCCGCCACTAAGTGTATCACCATTATTCCTGCGTACATGTTGCAGGCGAAATTCATTAAGGAGGCTTTCGAGTTTTTCTCCTTGTGCTGCCTTTTTCAATTGAGTCATTTCAAGAACGGCTATAATATTATCTTCTACACTCAATTTTCTGAAAACACTTGCTTCCTGGGGTAAATAACCAATCCCCATCTTTGCCCGTTTGTACATTGGAAGCCTTGTTATATTCAGATCATTTAAATAAACCTCCCCACTATCAGGCTTAACAAGTCCTATAACCTGGTAAAAAGAGGTCGTTTTGCCGGCACCGTTAGGCCCAAGCAGGCCGACTATTTCTCCCTGCTTTACTGTAAAGGAAACATTATTTACAACAATCCGGCTGCCATATGCTTTTACAAGATTATTTGTTTGTATGGTAAGGCTCAATTGATCTATAAGGTTTTTTCAAAATTAAGCGATCTGATTCATAGTCGATGATTTATAACCTGTAGTTAAAAGTTATAATTACACTCAGCTTTACAATGCCTTTAAATGGACATTAATTATCAATAATAAATTATAATAATCATACCCACGGCTATGGACAATTTTGCTAATCTACCGTGCTTATGTAAGTTTGCACTTATTTAAAACAAAAATGAAAGTAATAGATCATATACACCAGGCCAAAGACACGCTTATCTCTTTTGAAATTCTTCCTCCTTTAAAAGGCAGGGGTATTCACACCCTTTATCAACACCTTGACCCCTTGATGGAATATAAACCATCTTACATTAATGTAACATATCATCGTAGTGAGCATGTGTATAAGAAGAAAGCAGATGGTACTTTTGATAAAGTGGTGGTGCGTAAGCGACCTGGTACAGAAGCTATTTGTGCTGCTATAATGAATAAGTATAATGTAGATACCGTACCACACCTCATATGTGGCGGGTTCGGAATCAATGAAACAGAAGATGCATTGATTAATTTACACTACCTGGGTATTGATAATGTACTTGTTCTTCGTGGTGATGCAGCTAAAAATGAAACCAGCTTTGAGCCCGAACCTGGCGGTCATAAATATGCTGTTGATCTGTTAAAACAGGTTAACAACCTAAACTCCGGAATATATATTGAACAGGATTTAAAAAATACTTCTCAAACTAAATTTTGCATTGGTGTTGCCGGTTACCCCGAAAAACATTTTGAAGCACCCAATATGGCTAACGATCTGCAATATTTAAAACAAAAGGTTGATGCAGGTGCTGATTATATTGTTACCCAGATGTTCTTTGACAATGAAAAGTATTTTACTTTTGAAAAAGCCTGCCGTGCAATTGGTATAACTGTACCTATCATCCCGGGATTAAAGCCGGTGTATACAAAAAAACAACTTACAGTATTACCTAAAACATTTCATATTGACCTCCCTGCTGAATTAGCAAACGAAATGAGTAAATGCCAGACTGATGAAAGTGTAGAACAACTCGGGACTGAATGGCTGCTTCATCAATCTAAAGAATTGAAAAAATGGGGTGTTCCTGTACTCCATTATTATACATTAGGCAAACCTGATATTGTAAGTAATGTAGTAAAGGCATTATAAACTAAGGCTCCTGTTTGGAAGCCTTAGCTTTTTATAAATAAATATTATTGACCTAATGGAATTCCAACTGATAAACTTACAGTACGGTATTTGTTTTTGTCATTGGAATTATTATCCTGCTGGGTGGAATTGATCTTTGCCAGTCCAAAACCATAATTGGCTTTCAGTATCAGCTTTTTAAAATTAAATCCGCCACCAAGATTTAAACCGTAATCAAATCTTTTAAGTTTATTATAATTCGCATCATCCTGTTGTGAAGTAAAGGGGTCATCATTAGCAAACTCAATTTTTCTCTCGGTATGTGATGTAGTAAAGCCATCGTAATAATCAACTTTTGATTTTCCGCCTACACCTATGGCAAAATAAGGACCCAGGTTAAAGAACAAACCGGCTCCACGATCCAGGTGAAATTTTAAAATTACATTTAATGGCACTTCAAGGTATAAAGGATTAAAAGTGGATTTTACATAACCATCTTCTCCAAGAATATTAAATTTTGTTTCTGCTTTTGAACCATGGCCGGTTAAGAGCAGGCCAGTTTCAAAACCGACTATACCTGGTGTTTTTATCCGGGCCATTAATCCTGCATTGAATGTTGTTAGCAGTTTATTATCTTCTGTACGGCCATCTTTTGTTGTAGTAATGTTTGCAAAGTTTACACCCCCCTGTACATATATTTTTTGTGAATAGGCGCTGAAGCATATGCAGCTAATCATTAACAGACTTAATACTTTTTTCATATTTTTTTCTTTAGGTTTAAAAGCGTTTAACCGTTACGGTAACATAGGTTATAGTATGTGTGGAGGAAACAAAAAGCCTGCCAACGATATATTAGCGGGCTTTCAACACATTACATATTATTTATTAATTATTTCCCGGTATGCACTGTTATTGATTTTAACAGGATATTTTTTTCGTAATACAGAAAGCCATTTTTCTTCTAAAACAATTTGATAATCATTTATTACCAAACCTTTAGCCTCCTCAAAATTTCTTTGTTGTCCGGCCGGATATATAACCAGGTATTTAATAAATGTGGCCGTACCATCAGAATTTTTTACAATAGATGAATACGAATTTTCTGAAGGCCTGGTTGTTTGTTCTGTTGCAATTAATTGTGAAAGCTCATACCTGCCACTATCAACCTGCACCGAGATTTTAACGGAATCTGCAAGTTGTTTCCAGCTTATGCCCTTTTTTAATTTTTCCATTACATCCTGCGCACTTTTTTCATTAGTGCAGTTTAAGATCAGCACTTCTGCACTTTCAGGCCATATGTATTTGGGTTTGTTTTCATTGTAATGTTTCAGTAATCCCGCAGAATCAGAGTTTGCCAATCCCCATACATTACGTTCCATTATTTCAAATAACATGTTACCCTCTTTAAATTCTTTCATCTGGTATTTAAAATCTTCATTATAATTTTCCAGGTTATTCTTATAATATTCATTTGTGGCAAAGACCAGGTATTTATTCCAAAGCTCCTGATTTGACTCCCCTTTATATTCCTCAAAATTGGTCTTGTATTCTAAAACAAATTTCAACCAGTCAGAGCCCTTTAAACCTCCTTTATTAAATTTAATGATCTGCTTATTACTTATGGGAAACAATAAGGCATTGTCTGTAACAGGCCGAAGCATTATACTGTCGGCATACCGCATTAAGTCCGTTTCTTTTACATCATTTGTTTTTTTAAATCCGATTTTACCGGCAATTTCTTTCGTAAATTTTTCTTTTAATGCATCAATCCGTGCATCTTTTAATATTCTTTGTTTAATATCATACTGAAGAACAGGGTCATTCTTATCTTTTGCTGATGGTGTATGTCCCAGTCTTTTTACTATATGAATACCGAAGGGTGTAAGAAAAGGCTTGGAAATATCCCCATCCGACTTAAGTTCCATCACTTGTTTTTCAAATGATTGATCAAATTTGCCAGACGTGAATTCCGGCATTTCACCACCGGTTAAATAAGTGAGTTTGTCTTCACTGAATTCTTTTGCCATTGATGAAAAATCCGCCCCGCTGATCAGCTTTTTATAAACTGAATCTGCACGGTTTTTCAATAGTTGTATATCCTGATTTGACGCTGCGGGTTGTAAAGAGAATAGTATCTGCGCAATTTTCCATTTGCCTGTATTGCCGCGTTCTTCCGTTAGTTTAAAAATATGCCATGCATTTTTTGTTCTGAATGGCTTACTTGATTCCCCTGTCTTTAATGAATAAATTATATTTTCAAACTGGTATGGCAGGGAGAAGACAGAAACAAATCCAACATTATTATATTTTACAGGTGCATAACGGGAATTTATATTTTTAATTAATTCTTTATAATCAATATTTCCTTTTTGCAGTTCTTCATGTGTCGCATTTATAGCCTGCAAACTTTTCAAAGTATCTGCCGGAGTGGAATCCACCCGTACATAAAAATGCTCTATGTTCAATTCTTTAAAGCTACGATTAATCGCTTCCGTTAGTAAAGCGTTCTTTTCATTTTCATCACTCATGTAATTTTCTTCCACCTGGTTACGAAAATTTTCTACATCTGTCTTTATCTGTTGTAAAGTGTCAAGACGCAATTCCGATGCGGCCTGTACTTTTAACTTAAAATTTGTATATAGATTTATATACTCTTTAAGCTCTTTTTCTTTATCTGCAACTGGAGTTTTGTTTTTATGATAAGCCCGCAAAAATTCACTGGTACTTACCGTATTGTTTCCATAGGTGATCAGGGTCTGGGCCGTTCCTGTACTCGCATATGTAACCAAAATTAGTATGAGATATAATTTATTCATGGGATATATTAAATTGATAAATTAAAAACTGCATTAGTGAAATTTACTTTTCTGCTTTCCACTATTCATTTACTTACCACTTACCTTATTGATCTTGTTTTTGTCAGTTTTTATTTTTACATATAAGAGGTCATTGAGCTGTGACCAGGTTAGCTTTTTTCCAATAATTTTTTTCTCTTTATCCAATAAATATAAAGCAGGTGTTTGGGTAATATCATACAATTGCCTGAATCCAGGCCTTTGTGCGGCATTTTCAGCCTCAGCCATTTCTTTCGTCTGGTAAACGTGAGTCCAATCACCAAGATTGTGCTCCTTTATATAATTTATCCATTCATCCTTATGACTTTCTGTTAGCACTGCATATAATTTCACACTTTCGGCTTTCCAGGAAGCACGGTAAATTGAATCGATCTTTGGTAATTCATCTTTACAATGGCCACAGGTTGGGTCCCAGAAGATTACAACCGTATAGTCAGCTTTCAGGTCATATAATGGAACAGGCTTTCCGGAAGAATCAATCATGTCCAGGTTCGCTGCTTTCTCACCTACGAGGTTTGCCATCAGCATATATGCACGCCTGGTTATGGTTTCCATCTGTTTTTCATTTAACCACGGGCTCATTCCCTTGCTATGGTATTTATCAAAGAGATGAACAAACACAGCATCCTGGCCCATATACCGGGGATTGATATATTCATCTGTAATCCAGTTAAGCAAAAATTTATACATTTCGGGATTTGACCTGGCAAGCAATAATTTATAATCTGCATCCTTAATAATGCTATCTGGAGTTTGTGGCATTATTTCCCGGTAATAACGCTCAAGTTTAGGCAGGAAAAAAGGTGTTCTTAAAATGCGTCCATCCATAAACGTTATCCCATCCCAGTAATGCTCTTTGTAAAAATTATAATTATCAATTGAATCCTGTTGTGTTACCGGTATTTTGGTTGGATAAGGAGGCTCCTTCATAGCTGAAAGTAAGGAAGCCATCATTGAAGTGGAATGGTTCTTTGTTATGTTATAACGGTAATCATTCAATTCCTTATTGTATTTAATATAATTTGCTTCATGCAGTAAAGAATCTTTTTTGCTGCGTGAATTAATATATGCCGTTTTTTCTTTCTGTAGCTGAGATCCTATAACAGTTATATATTTTTTGTATTCCTGGAAAAGCAAATTTTCTGGGGAACCTTGCACAATCATATTTACAAGGTCAGTTGTATCAGCAATAATATTAATCTGTTGTTCTTTATCTATAAGGAATTCTGCAGTAATGTTGCGGCCTGGAAAAACGATCGCATATATTCCTCCCGGTAAAATTCGTTCCCCTTTAAAAACAGCCGTTCCCTTACCTGATACTATAGCAGAATCTTCTACATTTAAATTTTTACCCATATAATACGTCAGGTAGGCCATGCCTGATCTATAACTGGGTGTATTCAAACTGATATTATATCCCTGCCCGGATGTATAATTAGCAGCTAAGTAAAACAATAAAGTAAAAAATATCTTCATAATAATTTAAGTGGGCAAATGTATCTAAAATGTCTGGTTAATGACTAAAGACCCAACCTAAGGGGTTGCAAAAATTACAATTCATTAACAAAAGATAATTCGTCATATAATCAATTAATTTGCATCAGTGTCTAAGAAAAACAAAAAAGAAATACTCCATAACCTTACTGTAACCGATTATGCCGCAGAAGGCAAAGCACTTGCCCGAAAAGATGGTAAAGTTATTTTTATTCAGGGTGCTATTCCCGGAGACGTGGTGGATGTTTTACTTACAAAAAATAAAAAAGACTGGGCAGAAGCCAGGGTAATAAACATTGTGAATTATGCCGCTGACAGAGTTGTCCCTTTTTGCCGTCATTTTGGTGTATGTGGTGGATGTAAATGGCAAATGCTTCCATATTCCAAACAATTGGAATATAAACAACAGGAAGCTGAGCAAAATTTAAAAAGGATAGGAAAAATTAATCTGCCACCTGTCATGCCAATCATAGGAAGTGAGGATACCATATTCTATCGCAATAAACTGGAATTCACCTTTAGCAATAAACGCTTTTTGACAGCCCCGCCACTACCCAAAAGTGAGATCATCGAATCTGAAATTATATTAGAAACTTCTCAAAACGAAGCGTCTTCGAAAGCTTCTCTTTTAGAGGGGTTTGGGGAGGTTGGCGGGGCTTTGGGATATCATGTATCACGCATTTTTAATAAAGTGATAGATATATATGAATGCTGGCTGATGGATGACGTGAATAATAACATCCGTAATACAATCAGAAACTTTGCCCTGGCAAATGAATTTACTTATTACGACATTAAAGAGCATACCGGCTGGCTGCGCAATGTTATTATCCGGTATTGTACTACCGGCGAGTTAATGGTTAATATTTGTTTAAACTATGAAGAAATGAATGACAGGAAAAAATTATTGGATCATTTATTAAAAGAAGTGCCTGCGATAAGTACATTATTATATACAATTAACTCCAAATGGAATGATAGTATTTATGACCTTACACCACAGGTTTATTTTGGAAAAGGATATCTCACAGAAAAGCTTGAAGATTTTAATTTTATCATAGGCCCGAAATCTTTTTTCCAGACGAACACAAAACAAGCAATACGTTTATATTCTGTTGTGCGGGATTTCGCATCGCTTACAGGAACAGAAACTGTTTATGATCTTTATTGCGGAACCGGGAGCATTGGCATTTTTATAAGCCGGAATGCAAAGAAAATTATAGGTGTTGATCTGATAGAAGAAGCTATTGAGGATGCAAAAAAAAATGCTGAGCTCAATAATATTCATCATGCCCATTTTATTAACGGAGATGTAATTAAAATTTGTGATGACGTTTTTTTTGAAACACATGGCCGGCCCGATGTGATCATAACAGATCCACCCAGAGCAGGAATGCATGAAAAACTGGTTATGAAATTACTCGATATGGCTGCTCCTAAAATAATATATGTTAGCTGTAATACCGCTACACAAGCCAGAGATATAAATCTGCTCAGCGAAAAATACTATGTTGAAAAAATACAACCCGTTGACATGTTCCCGCACACACATCATATTGAATGTGTTTTACTGTTGAAATTGAAATAGCTTTAACCACTAACTTTGCTGAATGAATTTTGGAAATAGTTTTCAACGCACTTCGCCCGTTGTTTTAAATCTCATCATCATTAACGTTATTGTTTATTTTGCCCAGGTAGCTTTTGGGGGAAATAATGACCCTAATACTGTTACAGACCTTTTTGCATTGCATCATTATAAATCAGATGAGTTCAGGCCATACCAGTTAATTACACACATGTTTATGCATGGTGGAATTTTCCACCTTCTCTTTAATATGCTGGGATTATGGATGTTTGGCAGTGCAATAGAAAAGATATGGGGGCCAAAAAGATTTCTGTTGTTTTATCTAATATGCGGAGTGGTAGCTGCGCTTACTCAAATGGCTTCTTATACATTTGACTGGTGGGCTGTTGATCATGCAATCCTAAGCCCGGATGATCAAACTCAATATCAATACATTTTACGTCAAACCGCCACTGTTGGGGCTTCCGGTGCTATTATGGGGATATTGGCTGCATTTGGTTACCTGTTTCCCAATACCACTTTATTTATAATGCCTATACCTGTACCAATTAAAGCGAAATGGGCTATAATGGGTATAATTGCCCTGGATGTATTTGGAGGTGTTTCAAGGGTTCCAAATGACAATGTTGCCCACTTTGCACATGTAGGCGGTGCGTTGGCAGGTTTATTACTTGTACTTTACTGGAATAAAATCAACAAAAGAACGTTTTATTAATTGGTTAACATCGACACGGATCCGGTTAACACATTTTTATTATTTGCAACAGTAATTTTTTATCAAAAATGAGATGGGAGAATTAGACAGATACCAGGAATTTAAAAGGCCAAGGTCCAGGTTCAGGATACCGATAGGCCAGGATGGAAATGCACTCGTAGGTTTATTTACATTAAATATTATCTTTTTTTTAATTCTTCTAACTATTCAGGTAGCTTATTTTTTTTACCAGCAAACTCCCCAACTCTATAATGCACAAGTAGTGCAATGGTTTGAACTGCCGGCTAGTTTACAAAAGTTTAGTGAACGCCCCTGGACGATCATTACTTATATGTTCAGCGATACTGGTAATAACATTATACGCTTAATAAGTAATATGCTCTGGCTATGGGCATTTGGCTATGTTCTGCAGGAGATGACGGGCAATGATAAAATTATTCCGATTTATATATATGGTGGGTTTTTAGGGGGAATAATTTTTATAGCTTCTAATTATTTAATTCCTGCGCTGACACCAGGAATTGAAAATAACGCTTTACTTGGAGCAAATGCCGGCACCATGGCTGTTGCTATGGCGACCACCACTTTATCCCCGAATCATAAATTTTTTACAATGATCCGGGGAGGAATTTCTATCTGGGTTTTAATGCTGATATACCTCTTCATTGATTTTGCAGGAATTGCCTCTTTGAGCGCTGCGTACAGTTTGTCTCATTTAGCCGGAGCTCTTGCGGGTTTTTTATTTGTTGTTTTGCTTAAAAAAGGAAAAGACGGCTCTGTATGGATGAATAATTTGTATGATTGGGTCTTAAATCTTTTCAACCCAAATAAAAAATCAAAAAATATTTCTGTAAAAGAAAAAATGTTTTATAAAACCGGAGACCGCACTCCTTACAGCAAAACCTCTAACATTACCCAACAACGGGTTGATGAAATACTTGATAAGATAAACCAGCGCGGCTATCATTTTCTTACAGATGAGGAAAAAGATATTTTAAAAAAGGCCTCTGAAGAAGATTTGTAAATCCTAAAAAGATTAAACACCAGAGTAATAATATTGCTTCTATTTTTTAATTCATCCTGTAATATTAAAGTAAACAATTACTGTTATCCTTATTAAAAATTTATCTTTAGAATAATTCATTCGGAACATTCCTTTTAGATTTAAATTATATAAATGAAATTTTTATTGCTCATACTTTTTTCATTCATTATAAGTACAGGCAATGCACAAACCGTTAAGCAGAAAATAGAAGCTAAAGCCACAGAAATTGCAAAGCTCGAAATTCAAAGAGAGCGTTTGAACGAGGAACTGGAGTCACTCAAATTTTTACAGATCCAGCAACAACTGGATGATATTGGCTTACCGGCTATATTAACCTCTGAAGAACTTATTAAACATACCGGATATAATTTATCTTTTTCTCCAAAATATAAACAGGCGAGGTGGGCAGCGCATATTATCACTCCTGATATCATGCATGGGGTAATTACCCGGTCCAATGATTTCAGGCCAGACTCTCTTGTGAAGTCAGGTACTGCTGTTGAGGCTGATTATTTTACAAAAACCATGAAAGCAGACAGTACATATTTATATGATGGTTATGGTTACGACAGGGGACATATTGTTCCTTCTGCGGATTATCGCTGGTCAAAAAAAGCTTTATCTGAAACATATTTTTATTCAAATATGACACCCATGCTCCCGGATTTTAACCGTGTTGCGTGGCTTGATGTGGAAGATATACTAAGAAATTATATCTATAGGAATAACACTACACAATTATATGTTGTTACAGGTCCGGTGCTTGAAGAAGGTTTACCTGTTATTGAAAAAGGAATAAACAAACTCCCGGTTCCTAAAAAGTTTTTTAAAGTAGCATTGGATTTAAATAACAAGCGGGGAATCGGATTTATATTGCCTCATGAAACCATTTCTCGTTCAATAAAGAATTATGTTGTTCCCATAGATATTGTAGAAAAAGAAACAGGGCTTGACTTTTTTTCAAAGCTGCCTCTCAATTTACAGTCAGAACTGGAAGGCAGCAATGATTTTAAAGAATGGTTCCCGGTTAATAATGTTTTAGGAGTTGAACCTTTACCCCAGGAAAATTTATTTGCTAATCATTTCAATACCTCTATAGCAAAACAATCTATGAACCGAAATGAAATAATTAATGTATGTGGCACTGTGGTAGGGGCAAGATTAAGCAAGGCCGGAAATATTCTTATTAATTTAGATAAACCTTTTCCTAACCAGGTGTTTACCGTTTTCATTAAAAAGGACGATATTATAAATTTTAATTACAACCCTGTTGAAACATTGAAGGGTAAAATAATATGTGCAAAGGGAAAGGTAATTGACCTCGGGGGTACGCCTTCTATGTATGTTGCTAATAATGAGGAAATAAAAATTCAATAATAGATAACTACTTACCTTTTAACCACTAGAACGAATCTCTTATTATTAACTATTCGCCTTACTTATATCTTGTTAAATAGCTCTTCTTAACAAACTTCTGCAGGGATTTTGCCGTAATTGCCATCTAACATTACATCATGGATTCTATTAGAAAAGGATTGTTTTTATTTATTGCAGCCGTGGGAATGTTTTCCTGTAAAAAAAATCAAAACGATTTACTGGCAGGGGCACCTACTTCATCAGTACCAACTGTTCCTGCACCTCCCGTATCTTCAGATGTTTTAAAAGATTCTGCTTTACTTATTGCAAACGATATATACCTGTGGAATAAACAAATACCATCCGATTTTAATGTGCGGAGTTTTGCCGATCTCAACAAAGCTATGGAAGGAATTCGTCCATATAGTATAGAAGCGGGTTTTCCGAAAGCTGTAGACAGGTGGAGTTTTGCAATGAAAAAAACGGAATGGGATGAGATCAGTGGTGGGGTGGGTGTTACTTTTAGTGGTACCAACGGGGAAGCAGGGGATTTTGGGATGACCGTTTTTTTCAGAGCTGAAGGTGATCTTCGGGTTAGATTGGTTGAACCCAACTCACCATCTGGTAAATCCGGAATAAGAAGAGGTTGGAGAATCATGGAGATAAATGGTAACAATAACATTAATACTACAAATGCAGATTTTATAATTAATAATATATACAGTTCTAACAACGCTTCTATCCTGTTTAAGAAACCTGATGGCAGCCTTACAACTATTTCTTTAGCTGTTGCTAAATATGATGATAAACAGGTTTATCTCGATACCGTGTATAATATTAATAATCAAAAGATCGGATACCTGGTTTTTAATTCATTTCTTGGGAATACAGCGGAGATACAATCTGAATTTACAAGGGTTTTTAATAAATTTTCCAGCCAGGGCATTACAGAATTAATAGTTGATCTGCGTTATAATGGAGGCGGGTATGTAGACCTTCAATCCCGGCTTGCTAACTATCTTGTTAAGCCATCCGCCAGTGGACAACTTATGATGAAACAAGTGTATAATGACCAAAACACCCGGAATAATAAAGTAACAAACTTTCAGAAACTTGGCAATATAAACCTGGCTGATATATATTTTATTGTTGGCAGGAGTACTGCTTCTGCGAGTGAGTTGCTTATTAATAATCTTAAGCCTTATATGGATGTTAAGCTGGTTGGCAGCACCACACATGGTAAGCCTGTTGGGTATTCCCCTATCCCTGTAGGAGACTGGTACATTTTTCCTGTTTCATTTCGCACTACCAATAAGAATAACGAAGGCAATTATTTTAATGGATTATCTGTAAATGCCCAGGTTGCTGACGGGCTGGATAAAGATTGGGGGGATATAACAGAAACCAGCCTTTCCAGTGCGATAAGAAATATTACAACAGGTAGTTATTCTAAGGAAGCGCCTTATATTGAACCAACCCAGATAGCAGAAGGAAATAGAAAATTAGATGAATCCATGTTGAAAATTACGGTTGATAGAAAAGATGGTTTTTGATAATTACGTTTAGTTGATAAAAAAGTCCCGCTCTTTGCGGGATTTTTTATAATGAGAATTTTTAATCATTAATTGATTGAATTGCTGCAAAATAATGGCAATGCTTTTGCTCAATTTATATTTCATATTTAAAAAAACGTTATGAAACAAAATAGCAATTCAAAATCAGGGCCCCAGGATACATCCCTTAAAAAAGGTAATTTAAATAATAATAAGCCCCGGCCGGAGATCCGGGATAACCTGGATAGCCGGGAAGGAGAAGAGCAGCAATCAAAGGGAACAGATATTACACATAATAAAAAAGAAACAAAAGAAAATCATCTAAAGGAAACGAAAAAAAGTAATTAATTAGCATAGCCTTTTATCAAAAATGAATTGGCTGGTTAGAGATAAGGTTAATTAAATGGAATCATCAAAATTATTGATCCGGCAGGTTGCGGTGGAAGAGGCATCCATTTTACAGTCTATATCTATTGAAACTTTTGTTGATACTTATGGTTTAGCAAATACAAGGGATGATATGAATCAATACCTGGCAGAAAATTTTTCAATACCGAAACTTGAGGAAGAACTAAAAGATCAACAATCTAAAATATTTTTTGCTTTACCTGATATTGGTTCAATAGATATAATTACAACCCGAGAATCCACCGGGAAAGTTGAATTAAATAATGAACCCATTGGATATTTAAAATTAAATCTACACAGGAAAATGCCAGGTACAAATGACCAAACAGGGTTGGAAATAGCACGGATATATGTAAGGAAAAAATTTCAGGGAATGCAGGTTGGAAAGTTGTTATTTAATACGACAATAGAAACGGCAAAAAAATACATGCATAACTATATATGGCTGGGAGTATGGGAAAAAAATCCTAATGCAATTAAGTTCTATGAAAAAATGGGTTTTTATCATGCCGGCCGGCATACATTTAAATTAGGCCAGGATATTCAATTAGATGTGATTATGAAATTAGATCTTTAGTGGATATTTTTTAATTGTTATACTGAATGAAAACCAATCCTGTTTCCTTCTGTATCAATGATGACAGCCATAAATCCATACTCCGGTGAAATTGCTGTTTTAGGTACCATTATAGAACCGCCTGCAGAATCAACTTTATCAAGGATCTTTTGTAAATCAGGGTTTCCATTTAAGTATATAAGCGGACCGTCTGTAATAGAGGGCCTGTGAAATCCGCCACTATCTACAACAGCGCCACCCGTGCCTTTCATTGGATCTATGAGGGGGAACATTCGCATCCTGATATTGTCCAGGTCCATAGGATTGAGCTTAATACCCAGAATAGTCTCATAAAATTTTGTTGCACGGTCAAGATCTGTAGCAGGAATCTCAAACCAGCTGATTGCAGAATCTAATGCCATAATGAAATATTTAATGAAATAAAGTTCACTAAAAATCCGGGAAATATTACATGTAATGATAATTACTTTTGCCTGTAATATTATGCTATATGAATTCGCCGGATCCGCTTCATGGCAAGACTTTAGAATATATCCTTAATTATCTTGTTGATTATTATGGCTGGGAAAACTTAAGTTCGCTGGTCAATATTAATTGTTTCAAAATAAATCCCAGCATCAAATCCAGTCTAACATTTTTACGAAAAACCCCCTGGGCAAGAAAAAAAGTGGAGGATATTTATATTGGTATCCTGCCTGGCAATACATCTTCTTAAAAAATATTATGAGAGACGAAACAGTTATTGCTCAAACAAAGAACTGGATTATAAATGTTGTTATAGGATGTAATTTCTGTCCTTTCGCAGGTAGGGAAATTAAACGCGGATCCATACATTATAAAGTGCTTAATACTCATCAAATTAAATTAGTATTGGAAGGCTTGTCTGCTGAATTTTCCTATCTGGATGATAATCGGGATATGGAAACAGGTTTACTTATACTCGCCGACGGCTTTAAAGATTTTACTTCATATTTGAATCTGGTGGATTTAGCTGAACTTTTTTTAAAAAAAGAAGGTTATGAAGGGAAATACCAGATTGCGAGTTTTCATCCCTTATATATTTTTGCAGGTTCAAAGGAAAATGATCCTTCTAATTACACCAATCGTTCCCCTTATCCCATATTGCAATTGCTCAGGGAAACCAGTATTTCAAAAGCAATAAAGGAATATCCTGAGATCAAAAAAATCCCACTTCAAAATATTTCTTATACTAATTTGAAAGGATTGGTTCATATGCAAACTTTACTAAATGATTGCAGGAATACGGATAAATAAAGGAATAAATTTTTATACTACCTGAAAAACATGAAACAATACAATGTTTTAATAGCCCTTTAAAAATTTTTTAACATTTATAATGTTATCCGGAATCAATTAATTCCAGTTTTCGGTATAAATTCTGCTTTTATAAATCAGTGTATTGTAATACTGCTAACTTAATAGTACTTTACAACTACTGCAATCTTAATTATTGTAACTGAATTACCATACATGTTACATTTTGTATATTAAATCAAATAGTATTTTGAAAACGAAAGAAGCGATCCGGCCCCTCACCAAGCAAATGATAACAAAACTTAGTGAATGCAGGCAAATGGAAGAAAAAGATATTCCTTGCCTGCCCAAACATTTCAGTGCATCATTATCAGGCCTTTACAAAAGAAAATTTGTTGATGTCCGGCCACGTGTGATAGATGGCAGGGAAATGATGTGTGTTTTTACCACTTTGGCTGGAATAGAATATCTTAACTCCATTTCTGTATCAAACCAATCTACTTAAAATCGGGTGGCAGGTTTTCTTCCATGATTATTCATTAAATTTGCAAACTGCTTAACTTCATGTAGTTGAAATAATAAATAACCGTATATGAAAAACGTATTGACCATTGCCTTATTTTCAGGAGCATTTATTTTTGGATCATGTAATAATAATGACACTGCTATTGATAATACCCTTGTTCCCGCAAATGCTACAAAACCTGTTACCCCGGTTACAATAGCTGATACCTTATTTTCTGATACTACAACCGCTACATCAGGTATAAAAAATAATTCCGTTATCACAAATTCTCCAAATACGCCTGTAATTACCTCTCCACAAACAACACCAGTAATAAAACAGACATCTGTTACATCGTCTAAAAATACAGCGGGCCTGAATCCTGCCCACGGACAGCCAGGCCACAGATGTGATATTAGTGTTGGTGCGCCATTAAGTACTCCTGTTAAGACTGCTGCAGCACCCACAATGCAGGCTTCCCCGGTTACAACACCTGTAACAACCCCCGTAATTCAACCACAGGTCAATCAAACAGGCGTTATAGGAAACGGGCTAGCTAAAATTAATCCGCCACACGGCCAACCCGGTCATGATTGTGCTGTAAAAGTTGGAGATCCACTTAAAAATTAAGTAGCCATAGTCCTGTTACTTTTCCAGGGGTAGTAACAGATGCAAATTGAGATTGGTTCTGTATAAAATACCTATTTCAACATATCTTTATTGCATGTCGGCCAATAAAATAAGGAGGTTTACAAGAAATTTATTTGTAATAACAAATGTGATTACGGGAGTATTTTTTTTATTGGGAACCTATGGAAGTAGTTTTGATCCGCAGCGGTTTTGGTTTATCGGCTTTTTTCCTTTAGCAGCATTTTATTTTTTGCTTATTCTGATAGGCTTTATTTTTTTCTGGCTTTTTGTAAAACCTTTAAGGGCGATAATCAGCATAATTGCCATTGCACTGGCATGGGGACCGATGCAGCATCTTGTACAGGCCAGGCTTACTCCAAATTTTACAATGGAAAAACACCCCAAGAATTTGAGGGTGATGAGCTGGAATGTTGAACACTTTGAAATACTGCATCATAAAACCCACCCCGAACAAAAATTGCAGATGATCAATATGATCAATCAACACCAGCCAGATGTAGCATGCTTCCAGGAAATGGTGGCAAGTGATTCGGTACCGGGCGCCATTAATTACATTCCTGATTTCTTAAAAACACTTGGTTTCAGCTATTATCATTACACCTATAATCCTAAACTTGATTTTGATGATGAACATCGTTTTGGCATTATAACTTTCAGTAAGTACCCGATAATAAACAAGCATAATGTTAGTTATGCTCCCAATGATTATAACTCCATTTTTCAATATGTTGATATTGTAAAAAGTGAGGATACTTTCCGCATTTTTAATACCCATATGCAATCTTTAAAGTTTAGTGATGAAAACGTTCATTTTATAGAAGACCCTTCTTTAAAAAATACAGATGATGTGCGCAGGTCAAAAAATATTATAGGGAGATTCAAAAAAGGGTTTTTAAAACGGCATTATCAAAGTAACCGCTTAAAGGAGGTTATGAATCAAAGCCCATACCCGGTAATTGTTTGTGGTGATTTTAATGATGTGCCCAACAGCTATGCTTACGATCACATTGGCAAGGGAATGAAAAATACATTTGAACAGAAGGGCACCGGCATTGGCCGTACCTTTTATGGAATATCCCCCACTTTGCGGATTGATCACATTTTTGCAGACCCCGAATTTAATGTAGAGCAATATTTACGTATAAAGAAAAAGCTAAGTGATCATTTCCCCATTGTTGCTGATCTGTATTATAAAAATCAGTAAATTTGAAAATGCCTGTTTCTTTACAATATATATTTTATAGCAGCTGCCCTTGCGGCTACCGATACTATATTTGCACTGTCTGAATACTTCGCTTTGCTTCCCTAACCAGGAACTAAGTTGCCAAATCAAAAAAATAAATTGCTGAAAACCGTATCAAATGTAGAAGTGTGCGACGCAACATATGTTGCACATTATTACAAATGCCCGGACAAAAAAAAATTTAAATGCCATTAAAAATTTATAATTCATACTCAAGAAAAAAAGAAGAATTCAAATCAATCACACCAGGCCATGTGGGGATGTATGTATGCGGCCCTACTGTGAGTGGAGAAAGTCATCTTGGGCATGCCAGGCCTTATATCACATTTGATGTTGTATACCGTTACCTGATTTATAAAGGAAATAAAGTGCGGTATGTACGTAATATCACAGATGCAGGCCACTTTGAAGAAGAAGGCCGAGAAGCAGAAGATAAAGTAAGTAAGAAAGCACAACTGGAAAAGCTTGAGCCGATGGAAATGGTTCAGAAATATACCAATCTTTATCATTGGGGAATGAAGCAATTCAATTGTATAGAACCCAGCATAGAGCCCACAGCTACAGGCCATATTGTGGAACAAATAAATATGATAGAAAAGATCATAGCTGAAGGATATGCTTATGAAATGAATGGCTCAGTGTATTTTGATGTAAAAAAATATGCAGAAACCCATGATTATGGAAAGCTGAGCGGAAGGATAGTAGAAGATCTTCTGGAAACTACCAGGGAATTGGAGGGGCAGGAAGAGAAGAAAAATAAGGCTGATTTTGCATTATGGAAATTTGCTTCACCGGAACACTTAATGCGATGGAAAAGCCCATGGGGAGAGGGTTTCCCTGGCTGGCACATCGAATGTTCTGCAATGGCGACAAAATACCTGGGTGCCCGTTTTGATATTCATGGAGGCGGTATGGACCTGTTGTTCCCACATCATGAAAGTGAAATCGCTCAAAGTATGATCTGCAATAAACAGATGCCTGTTAATTACTGGATGCACAATAATATGATCACGATCAATGGTCGTAAGATGGGTAAAAGTTATAACAACCAGATCAGGCTTACAGAAATGTTCAGCGGGGATCATCCTTTGCTTACGCAAGCCTTCCATCCCATGACCATCCGGTTTTTTATATTGCAAAGCCATTACCGCAGTACTTTGGATTTCAGCAGTGATGCTTTGGTTGCCAGTGAAAAAGCATTAAAGCGTTTATGGGAAGCATATGAAGCCTTGCAGGCACTGGGAGATAGTGAAGCTGTAAAGCCCGAAAGTAATTCTTCCAAAATAGATCCAGAACTGGAATCCAGTGTTCTGCAATGGATCAGGGAATTTGAAATTTTTATGGATGATGATTTTAGTACGCCAAAAGTGATCGCTAATATGTTTGAACTTGCACCGGTTATTAATTCATTAAAAGATGGACAGATACCGATGGGATCTATAAGTGCAAATACAATTCAATTAATGAAAAAGCAGTTCAGAATATTTATAGAAGATATTTTAGGGCTCCGGGATGAGAGCAGTTTTACCGCGGAAACTTTTAATGGTGTAATGAAATTGCTGATAAATATCCGCAAAGAATCCAGGGACAAAAAAGATTATGCTACTTCAGATAAAATACGTGACCAGCTGAATGAATTAGGCATTGTATTAAAAGATGATAAAGATGGCGGTATGAGCTGGGGCGGGGTTTAGAAACGGGATACTGGATACTGGATACTGGATACGAGATTAAAAAAATGTTGTCATCCTGAGCCTGTCGAAGTTGTCATCCTGTCCCGATAGCTATCGGGAGTCGAAGGACGAAGCGGAATTTTGATAATATAAAACGAGATACTGGATGCGGGATGCTTAATAAAAAAGTTGTCATCCTGTCCCGATAGCTATCGGGAGTCGAAGGACGAAGCGAAAATTTGATAATATAAAACG
>Ga0136634_10000345_pt1 | contig 21697 bp, 15 predicted proteins | sample AntDrymUQ8332106_2_FD_104654 | JGI IMG/M metagenome (GOLD analysis project Ga0136634, IMG submission 104654) | Polar desert sand microbial communities from Dry Valleys, Antarctica - metaG UQ833 (21.06) | ecosystem: Environmental > Terrestrial > Soil > Desert | place: Antarctica: Dry Valley... | reverse complement strand
TGTTGGTCATAGCACTTTTAATACTGTTATAAGACATATAAAGAATATCGGTCAATGGTTATTTAGAGGATATGCCTTCAGAAGGTTTATTTCCGGTGTTAAACGCGCGTTTAAGGGCAACCCGACGTGCGTGGCCTGAAATCTAATTCCCCAAGGAGATTATCTTTTAATGTACAACATTTTTTCGCACTGCAGCAAGCTGCTTTTATTCACTCTTGCCATTACGGGCTACACTTTTATGACAAACAATATAGTTTCGACGGGTTTTGCCCAGGCAAACGCCGACGGCGCAGGGAATCCGTTACTCGCGAAATGGGAAGGGCCTTACGGCGGAACGCCTCCGTTCAGCCGGGTTAAAGTTTCGGATTTGAAACCGGCTCTTGAAGCCGCGATGGCCGAAAATTTAACCGAAGTCGGCCGGATCGCATCCGACAACGCGGTTCCGAATTTTGAAAACACGATCGCCGCCTTGGAGCGTGCAGGCAGTGCGCTCGAACGCGTTAGCGCTGTGTACGGCGTGTGGAGCGCAAATATGAGCGGGCCGGATTTCCAGAATGTCGAACGCGAAATGGAACCAAAACTTGCTGCACTGTCCGACAAGATCACGCAAAACGAGGCATTGTTCAAACGCATTGAGACGGTTTACAATTCTCCCGAAAAGACGAAACTTACCCCCGAGCAGCAGCGGCTAACGTGGGTTTATTATACGAATTTCGTGCGCGCGGGTGCCCGGCTTAAACCCGCTGAAAAGTCCAGACTCTCACAAATCAACCAGGAATTAGCCGGCCTGTTTACAAAATTCAGCCAAAATTTGCTTTCCGAGGAAAACGACCAATATTTAACGTTGAAGAGCGAAGCCGATCTGGCAGGGCTTTCACAGGCTCAAAAGGACGCTGCCGCCCGTGCAGCAGCATCAAAAAAGGTGGCCAGCGCCTGGCTTATCACGAACACACGTTCGTCGATCGATCCGTTTCTGACATATTCTGAGCGGCGGGACCTGCGTGAAAAGGCCTGGAAAATGTTCATAAACCGCGGCGACAACGGAGATGCAAAAGACAACAATTCGACCATAGCCGAAATTTTACGCTTGCGTGCGGAGCGGGCAAAACTGCTCGGTTTTAAAACGCACGCCCATTGGCGTCTGGAAAATACGATGGCGAAAACGCCTGGACGCGCCATGGAATTGCTCGAATCCGTCTGGGCGCCGGCAATCGCCCGTGTCCGCGAAGAGGTCGCGGATATGCAGGCTTTGGCCGATAAGGAAAAGGCAAATATCAAGATCGAGCCGTGGGATTATCGTTTCTATGCCGAAAAGGTGCGAAAGGCACGCTACGATCTCGACCAGAGCGAAGTGAAGCAATATTTGCAGCTTGATAAGATCCGCGACGCGATGTTCTGGGTCGCGGGCGAACTGTTTAACTTTACATTTACACCAGTAACAAATGTGCCGGTTTTTCACCCGGACGTTACAGTCTGGGAAGTTAAGAATAAAACCAGCGGCAAGCATGTCGGATTGTGGTATTTCGACCCCTATGCCCGCGACGGGAAACGATCTGGCGCCTGGATGAATGCTTACCGCGATCAGGACCGGATGGACGGAGAGATCACAACTATCGTTTCGAATAATTCTAACTTTATCAAAGGCGAGCCCGATGAACCTGTACTAATTTCCTGGGACGATGCGATTACGATGTTTCATGAGTTCGGGCACGCGCTCCATGGCCTCTCTTCAAACGTAAAATATCCGAGCCTTTCGGGAACGAACGTCGCCCGCGATTATGTCGAATTCCCTTCCCAGCTTCTCGAACACTGGCTTTCGACGCCCGAAGTCCTGCAGCGGTTTGCCGTGCATTACCAGACCGGAAAGCCGATCCCGCAGGCTCTTGTCGATAGAATCGAAAAGGCTTCGAAGTTTAACGAAGGCTTTGATACCACAGAATATCTCGCCAGTGCTCTTATCGATATGAAGCTGCATCTTGCAGGAGATATAAAGATCGATCCGGATGCATTCGAGCGCGAAACGCTTGCCGCGTTGGGTATGCCGAAGGAATTGGTTATGCGTCACCGCACGCCGCAGTTCGGGCACGCATTTTCAAGCGACGGGTATTCAGCCGGATATTACAGCTACCTTTGGTCGGATGTCATTACGGCGGATGCTTTTGAGGCTTTTGCCCAGGGGAAAGGGCCTTATGACAAGACGGTCGGAGAACGCCTGCGGAATAATATTTTTTCCGTCGGGAACACGATCGATCCGGCAGAAGCATACCGCACATTCCGTGGCCGCGATCCTCAAACCGAGGCTCTTATGAAAAAACGGGGTTTTCCCGTGAAATCATCTACAGGATCTGCAACGGCGCCGGTCGGAGGGAAAGACAAGAATCGTTAGGATTCGAACCGTAATTCCAGCGTCCAGCATTGGCGAACGGGACGCTGGAGTTATGATTTTTTACCTTATTTAGCTTGGATTCCCAGATTTTTCATCCGCCTGTATAAATGACTCCGGTCGACGCCCATTTCTTCTGCTGCTTTGCTAACATTGCCGTCAAATTCCGCAAGCTTATGCAGTATGAATTCTCGATGATAAGCATCGGTTGCCGCCTTGAATGATGGGAAACGAAAACTGGAGGCGGGTTTCCCACCCGAAATTCGCGGTACCGGAAGATCATCGGCCGTAATTTTCTGCTTGCCTGTCATAATAATAATGCGCTCGATCGTGTTCTTGAGCTCGCGCACATTCCCGAGCCAAACATGATTTTGCATTGTATTGACGGCGTCTTCGGTAAAAACTTTTGGCTTTTTCCCATTCTCACGCGAGAATTTCAGGTTGAAATGCTCTATGAGCATCGGCACGTCTTCGAGACGCTCCCGGAGTGGCGGAATCTGAAAAGGAATTACATTCAAACGGTAAAAAAGATCGTGCCGGAAATTCCCTTCGTCGATCAATTCTTCAAGCGGCTTATTCGTCGCCGAAATTACTCGAACGTCCACTTTCACGGGCGTGTTGCTGCCTACCGGCTCAAAACGCTGCTCTTCCAAAACCCGCAGCATTTTCGCTTGAACGCGGGGTGACATATCTCCGATCTCGTCGAGAAAAAGCGTTGCTCCATCGGCAATTTCAAATTTTCCTTTTTTTGCAGTTGTGGCGCCGGAAAAAGCTCCTTTTGCATGTCCGAAAAGCTCCGATTCGACGAGTTCTTCAGGTATAGCTGCGGAATTTATCTCGACAAAAAGCGACGCCTTGCGTTTTGATTGCGCGTGAATTGCCCTTGCAACTAGCTCCTTTCCCGATCCGCTCTCGCCCGAAATCAGAACACGCCCGTCCGACGGAGCAACGATTGAGATCTGTTTACGAAGCGCCCGCATGCCGACCGATTCGCCAACCATAATATATTCCACGGCCAGATCTTGCAGCATCTGCACATTGACGCGTTCGAGCTCACGCTGGCGAACTGCGTTCGTTATGGTAACTATTATTTTTTCCAGGCTGAGTGGTTTTTCTACAAAATCGAATGCTCCGAGCTTCGTAGCTTTCACAGCCGTTTCGATATTGCCGTGGCCGGATATCATTATCACAGCTGAATCGATGCCGTTTTCCTGCAGCTTCTTGAGAGTATCCAGCCCATCGATGCCTTTGCCAAGCCAGATATCCAGCAAAATGCATGCAAAATTTTGTTTGGCGATGATGTCAAGGCATGCTTCGCCGGACGCGGCGGTTTCAACGTTAAAACCTTCGTCTTCTAAAACTCCCCGAAGCGTTTCGCGGATTCCGGGTTCGTCGTCAACAATCAAGACTGAATTTTGCATCAAGAAAATCTATGCGGCAGCCGGTATTTCTATTATAAATTTTGCGCCTTTCGGCTGGTTCGCAACGGCTTTTATCTTCGCGTGATGTTCGGCAACGATGCGTTGAACGATCGCCAATCCTAAACCAGTTCCGCGCCCTTTGGTTGAAAAATAGGGTTGAAACAATTTTTTAAAATCGCCAGGAGCGATGCCATTACCGTTGTCCGAGATTTCAATAACAATCTGGCCCTGATCGGTGTCGTTCTTCGTTTTCACGACGATGAGTTTCTCATCCTGAGATTCTTCAAACGCCTCGATTGCATTTTCAATCAGATTTACAAACACACGTTTTAACTGTTCGGGATCGACCAACGCATTGGGCATGCCGCTGGCTAAATCCGACACGAATATCGTTTCGGCCACACGATCTTCGTAAAGAATCAGAACATTGCTAATGATCTCGTTAATATTTCCTGTTTCAAGCTGCGCGTTCGGCAGACGCGCGAACCTGGAAAACTCATCTACCATGGATTTAAGCGAACTCACTTCTCTCAATATATTCGCGGTCCCGTCAATTATCACTTGCGCCGTTTGATCATCAGTAGAATAAAATAATCCACCCGGATCAGATAATTCTAATTTTTTCTCGCCATTATTTGAGATCCGGAACTTAAAACCTGGAACTTGTGCAAAGCGTTTTGCTATACGTTCGGCTGAAAGCTGAATCGGCGTTAAAGGATTTTTAATTTCGTGAGCCATCCTGCGGGCGACTTCCTGCCAGGCGGAGGCTCGTTGGGCTGCAATAAGCTCGGAGAGGTCTTCGATTACCAAAACTGCTCCGTTTTCATCGCGCAGGGCTGTCGCAGTCAATGCCACCGGCAAATCCTCTCCGGTTACGGCGGTTCCAATAGTTTTATCAATTTGAAGCTCTGTTTGCTCTGTCGCATGCCCGATTCGTTTCGCTCTGGAAATTATCCTTTCCATTATATTACGGTTTTTTTCACTAACCAGATTTTCGAGACGGGCCATGGTAAAATTTGCGCCTTCGAGTTTAAGTATATTTATCGCTGCTTTATTTATCGTACTTACGCGATTATCTAAATCGAAAGAAATCACCCCGGTTGGCAGAGATTGGAGAACAGTTTCGATGTATTTTTGCCGCTCGATAAGCTCGGCCGAGTTCTCTTCAAGCTTTCCGGACATCTGGTTAAACGTGGAAACCAGCAGTGCAAGCTCGTCCTCAGCAAGAACGTCGACGCGATGGGCGAGGTTGCCCCGGGCAATTTCATCGGCTCCTTCGGCTAACGCTTTAATAGGCACGGTTAAGCCGCGTGCGATATAAAAAGCCGTCCATGTCGAAGCGAAAATCAAAAGAAAGGTCAAAACGCCGAGCGTCAAAAATCCAACCTGGCGGATAGTGATCTGCTCCTCCTTCAAACGGTCGAATTCTATCAGAGAGTTCTCAACCATGCCGCTCACACTGTTGACGTCGCGCATTTGCGGCACTAATAGAAGTTTTCTGCCGTCTGCCATAGGTGCTATTGCGGCGTCGAAACCCTTTCCGTCCTGCATACCGGATTCGGTGATAGCACCGGTAAGAATATTCGCCAAAGTAAGCTCCAATTCCGCTTTCTGTTCCGGATTGAGAGAAGCTTCACTTTTGATGATTGATTTATTTTCTTTAGAAAGAATTTCAACAAGTGTCAGATTTCCCGCTTCGGCGATTGCCCTGAGATCGGCGTCCGAAAATTCCCGACTTTCCATGTTGGAGGCAAGCATCATCGCGGTTTCATGAAGCCTGTCGGCCTGTTCCTGAAGTGCTTGATTTTCTACTGCGCCTACTTCACGAACGACATTCTCCGGGATTTGCGTAAACCAACGATCTAAAGCCCGGTTCATAAAGAGATACGAGAAACCTGCCATCGCAATAATCGGCAGAAGGCTGATCGCAGCAAAATAAAGGAAAAGCCGTGTCTTTATCCGGGAACCAAGCTGAAACGCACGCCTTTCTCTCGCTAATTTTATAATACTGCGTAGGAAAATAAAGCCGAAAATTACGAATGCGATAAAATTTAGTGAAGAAAGAGCGTAAAGAAGTAAAGTATCGCTCGCCGTATCGACGGAAAAATCTTTCCAGAGATTAGATGACTGCAGGAGAATTAGAACGGTCAGAAAAACGAGCACTAAAATACCCAAAATCCAAGCCGATAAACGGCGCTGTTTTTTAGATGTCCGTTGTTTCACGAAAGTAAGTTTAACACAATTCCGTCGCCGTTTTTCCGCTCGTTGTCAGTTACGGCCCGATTCATTAAACTCGTAATAATTTATGACTATCAAACAGGTTTTCTTTAACCAATTCGAACGATTGCGCAGCGGTTGGCGTTTTATGATCTTCCTCGCCGTGTTCATTTTTATAAGTGCTGTTGTCGGCTCCGCTGCAAAAACATTTTTCGGTTTAATATTTCCCGGGTATGCCACCGGTTCGGCCGGTTTTCTTGTTGTTAATGGGCTTTTGTCTCTGATTGCAGCACTCTTTATCGGCTGGCTTTGCGGAAAATATCTCGAAGGCCTGCCGTTTCGTGCTCTTGGAGCGTGGTTTACAAAGGGCTGGCTGCGCAATCTGGGCGTTGGAATTGTTGTAGGCTCGGCAACATTAGGATTGGCCGTTCTATTCGCCTTAATCTCAGGCGGTTTGAGTTTTCGGCTCAATTCAGGACAGCAGAATACGGCGATCTTTCTCACATTGGGGTTTTCGTTAGTTGTTTTCGCGGTCGCAGCGGCATTCGAGGAAACATTTTTTCGCGGGTATATGCTGCAAACTTTTTCGCGCTCCGGCCTTGCGTGGCTCGCAATATTGCTGACTTCAATTTTCTTTGGGATTGTTCATCTGAATAACCCGAATGCCGGTCAGATCTCTACAATAAACACAATACTTGCGGGCATATGGTTCGGCGTCGCCTACTTAAAGACACGCGATCTTTGGTTCGTTTTCGGAATGCATCTGATGTGGAACTGGACACAGGGAGCGATTTTCGGAATCGAAGTCAGCGGACTGACGGATATTACAACGCCAGCCTTGCTCGAAGAAATCGACAGAGGTCCGTCGTGGATCACTGGTGAAAATTACGGGATAGAGGGCGGCATCGCGTGTACGATAGCTTTGATCATCTCAACCGCATTGATCTATTTCCTCCCTTTCCTTAAACCGAGTCATGAAATGCTTTTGTTGACTAGTGCCGAAACTGAATCTGAACTTTAGCTTGCATCTTTCACTAAAATGCGAATAAAGTTTGCGTTCCTAAATAGTCTGAATCTTAAATGAAATATCGACTGCCTTTGCAGAATGCGTTAGGCGTCCTACGGAAATCAAGTCAACGCCTGCTTCTGCGTACGAGCGCACCCTATCAAGCTCCATTCCGCCGGAGGCTTCGATTAAAACCGCCGGATTAAGATTCCGGGACATCTCGACTAGCTTGGCGGCTTCGTCCGGGGATTGATTATCAAGCATCACGATATCCGCTCCGGCTGTGATCGCCTCTCGAAGTTGCGCCCAATTTGTGATCTCGACTTCGATCTTATGCAGGTGGCCTACTCTTTCCTTTGCAGCACTAACGGCTTCGGTGATGCCGCCGGCGAGAGTAATGTGGTTGTCTTTGATTAGGACTCCGTCGTCAAGACCCATTCGGTGATTTTTCCCTCCGCCCACTGTAACGGCGTATTTTTCCAGCAGCCGCAAGCCAGGCGTTGTCTTTCTTGTATCGACGATCTGCGCCCCAGTTCCCTCGACCGCTTTGACATACTGTCTCGTCAACGTCGCGACGCCTGACATTCTCTGCAAGAGATTTAGTGCAACTCGTTCGCCGGTAAGCAAAACATCCGCCGCGCCGATCAACGTCGCAAAAACGGTTCCCTCTTCGACCTCATCGCCTTCGTTAAAGCTCGTTTCAATCTCCATGCTTTCCGCATCGAGATTAAAAAACACAGCCTCGGCAACCTCAATTCCGCAAATCACAAGATATTCCTTTGCGAGAAATTTGCCCCTGCCGCGTACGTTGGGGTCAACGGTCGATTGCGTCGTAATATCGCCGCGGCCAATGTCTTCGGCAAGAAATTCTCCGATATTTGCTAAAACGTCTCCGTTATCCAGCCAGTTCATAAATTTTTGTTTGATATACGCAAAAAGATGCGGAAAGCACGTTTCCGCTCCGGTTTTTTAAGTCGCAGTGTAAAAAGAATTATCTTTCAATGCAACACTAAACGCAATGTATTTCAAAAAAAGTTTAGGCTTCTGTTTGATTGCTTCGTTAATGCACAGTAAGAAACAACTCCACGGATGCTTCATAATTAGGTTGACTTATCGCACCTATGTTTGATAATCTTTGCCCGGCGATTTGCTTCGTCAACAAATGCTGGAATGACTAATTTATTCATTTCTGAATAAAATAATTAAACTTCAGATCTTCTGCCAGCCTGCGATCTAATCTTAAAACTTACCCTTGCAAATCTTTACTCGTATGCATAACCCTCATGCAGAACATTACGGATCTGTAATGCCATCCGATTGCCCACGATGCCTTGTTCTGAAAAAACCTTGTAAATTATGAAAAACCAAAAACCCCATCGGAAATTTTTTCCGGTTTTCCCCGTCGCAATAGTATTGGCTTTACTCTCATTGGCGCTGGTTCTCCTGCCTTCGCCCCTTCGCTCCGTTGAGGCAAACAGCACCTACTTCGATTTATCAACCGGTAATCTGACGCTCAATTTAACATCCGGCACGACCAATTTAATTGCGTCTAATGATAACTGGACCGCTGTTTCATCCGTTGAAGGTTACTGCGGAGACGGTTTAACATCTACCTTCGGCGTTGATCCGCAAACTGTCTTAACGGCCGAATTCCCGTCAAGTGCGCTGCCGAGCAGCTCCGACACCTGTATTGCGGCTAACAAAGGCAATCCCAGCGCTTACAACGCCGGCGGTCTGGCAGAGTTTGACAGCGGCACATATCTCGCGTTCGGGTTTCAGGGAAATGTGCAGTCCCGTGCGCCTTATATGGTATTTTATGTAAACACGACAGGGCGGTCGAATATTAGGATAGCATTCGACGTTACTGACATCGATGGCGGAAGCAACAATGCCGTTTCGCAGTTTGCGGTTCAGTATCGCGTTGGTGAAAGCGGAAATTTCACCAATCTTCCGGCCGGATATATCGCAGACGCCACCGATCCCAATGTGGCGGGAAGAGTAACATCAGTAAATATTCTATTGCCCCCGGTGATAAACAATCAGCCCCAAGTCCAGATTCGAATTATTACCACAGACGCAGCTGCACCGGACGGCACAAGCTCACCCGATGAATGGCTTGGAGTAAACAATTTAAGGATCGGAAATTTCGGTACAACGGCGGCGAGCGTGTCGGTCAGCGGACGCGTACTGACACCCGGCGGCCGGGGAATTGCACGGGCGTCGATCACCATGTGGGACGACCAGGGGAATGCCCGCAATTCCATTTCGAATCCTTTTGGGTTTTATAGTTTCGATGACGTTCCCGCAGGCCGCACGTACATTTTCACGATTGCCAGTAGAAGGTATATTTTCAACCAACCTTCGCAGGTTTTGAATGTTGACAATGCCTACGATTCGCTCAATTTCTTCACAAGCAATAAATAGAAGTGAAATCCATTTGCCAAATTCGTACTTCTAAGCACTAAGTTACAGGTCAGAGCGCTGCTATTAAATTCCTAGCGTAAGGCTTCGACGTTTTGATTCAGTGTGTTCGTCTGCTGGACGATCTCAGCCGCTCGCTCGCGAAGGTCTTTGACCTTTTCTTCCGGGGCTTTATTCACAAAATCGCTGTTGGATAGCTGCGCGTTGAGACGTTCAAGTTCGACATTGAGCTTGAAGATCTGGCCATTGAGGCGCTCGCGTTCTTTATCGAAATCGATCAGGCCTTCGAGCGGTACGGCGATCTCGGCATTGGCGGTTACGGCCTTTGCCGAGGCCATGGGAACTTCCAAATCATCGCCGATAATAAGTTTTTCGGCACGTGCGAGCTTCAGAATTTGGGGTTCATTTGTCGCAAAGACAACTTGAGTTGCGTTATCGGCGGCAATATGGACTGTAAAACGTTCCACCGGAGTGATATTCATTTCCGCACGGATGTTTCGCACTTTCGTAATTAATTCTATAACGGCGCTCATCTCGCTCTCAGCCGCTTCATCGATCATCGTCTCGTCCGGTTTAGGGAAATCGGCGAGCATGATCGTTTTACCAGCTGACCGGTACGCCGTGTTGTGCAGTCCATTCGAAGTTCCGGGCAGTTTTTGCCACAGCTCTTCAGTCAGGAACGGCATAAACGGATGCAGCATTCGCAAAGCTTGTTCGAGAATTGTCAAAATGCGGGTCCTCGCCGGAACGCAGGCTCCCAGCCTGCCTCCACCGTTCGCCGCAGGCAAGGGTGCCTGCGTTCCGACAATCTCATCTTTTACAAATTCGATATACCAGTCGCAGAAATCATCCCAGAAAAAATGATAAAGAAGCTGTACTGCTTCGTGAAATTGATATGTTTCGAGTGCAAAGTTAACGGATTTCACGGTCTTGTTCAGCCGAGAAATGATCCAACGATCCGCAAGAGAGGGCAACGGAACAGAATCGCCAAGGTAGCGATGCAACCCTTCTTTGCTAAGATTTATTGAATCTGTATTTACAGTCGCGCCTTCAGAGTTCATCAGACAAAAGCGCGTTGCGTTCCAGATCTTATTGGCAAAATTACGAAACGATTCGACCTTCTCGTCGCGCCAGGCAAAGTCGACACCGGTTGCCGATCCGGCCAATGCCATACGCGTCGCATCAACACCGAATTTTTCAAATACATCGAGCGGATCGATGCCGTTGTTCTTAGTCTTGGACATCCGCTGGCCGTTTTTATCAAGCACAGTGCCGTGAATGATCACATCGTCGAACGGCTTTCCCCCAATAAATTTTATTCCCATCATCACCATCCGCGAAACCCAAAGGCGAATGATGTCGCGTCCGGTCACGAGAACATCGGTCGGGTAGAAAGTATCGAGATCGGATCTATTGTCAGAACCGCCTGCGTGAGCGGGCTGGTTCTTCGAGCTCTGTTTATCCCACTCCGTCTGTCGAAGATCTTCAGCCTGCGTAAGGCCACCCGCTAACGCAGGTGGTTCTGACGTGCTCCATCCCAGCGTCGAAAACGGCCAAAGGGCTGAAGAAAACCATGTGTCCAAAACGTCTTCATCCTGAGTCAGATTTTGCGTTCCCGCTTTTGCGGCGGCTTCTTCCTTTGATCGGGCGACATAAACGTTTCCCTCCGCGTCATACCATGCCGGGATACGATGTCCCCACCAGAGTTGGCGCGAGATCGTCCAGGACTTCAGATTTTCGAGCCAATTCGTATACACTTTCTTGTGTGGAATTTCGGGGAAGAAACGAGGTGAATTTTCGTCGCGCATCTGTTTTAAAGCTAGATCGCGCATTTCATCCATCTTCACGAACCATTGTTCCGACAAAAGCGGCTCTATGACGGTTTTGCAGCGCTCGCAGTGCGGAAGCGTTAAATCATAATCTTCGATCTTTTCAAGTAAACCAAGCTCTTCAAATTTTTCGACTACTTTTTCGCGTGCCGCATACCGGTCAAGACCGGTGAAATCAGCACCCGCAGCCTCATTCATCGTCGCATCGTCATTCATTACGACGAGTTTTACCAGGTTATGGCGCTCGCCGATCTCCCAATCATTTGGGTCATGGGCAGGCGTGATCTTTACTGCACCTGTTCCGAATGCGGATTCAACATAATCATCCGCAATGATAGGAATTTTGCGATTTGTAAGCGGTAAAAGAACGGTATTGCCAATGAGATGATTATACCTTTCGTCGTCCGGATTAACCGCGACTGCGGTATCACCGAGCATGGTTTCAGGGCGCGTTGTCGCGACGGTTACGTATGTGACCGAACCACCTGTGGCAGTTGATAGGAGTTCCGAGTTTCGAGTTCCCTGTTCAGCCTTAGCAACGGATTCCAACCCGGAACTCTTCAAAACCGGATATTTTAAATAGTAAAGTTTGCCTTCTTTGGCTTTTTCTTCTTTCACTTCAAGATCGGAAAGCACGGTTTTATCTTTTGGGCACCAATTGACGATTCGCGTTCCGCGATATATCAAATCTTCTTCGTACAGCCTGACAAAAACAGAAAGAACAGCTTTCGACAGGGATTCTTCCATTGTAAAACGCTCGCGCGACCAGTCTACGGATAAGCCTTCCTTACGCATTTGCCGCGTTATCTCGCCACCGTATTTGTTTTTCCATTCCCAGACTTTTTCTGTAAAAGCTTTCCGGCCGATATCCTGTGGCGTCTTATGCTCTTCCTTTTTAAGCTGGCGCGTTACCATTAACTGAGTCGAAATTCCGGCGTGATCAACTCCAACCAGAAACAAAGTTTTATAACCCTGCATCCGTTTCCAGCGTGTAAGCGTATCCATCAAAGTATGCTGCAGCGCATGTCCCATATGCAGACTTCCCGTTACATTCGGCGGAGGAATAACTATGGAAAAAGTTTCAGCTTCGGTATTTTCATTTATTTCCGGAGCGAAGTAACCGCCTTCCTCCCAGCGGCTGTAATGATTTGTTTCGGCTTCTTTCGGGTCGTATGCTTTTGCAAGTTCCATAAATTTACAACAATAAGAACGCTAAGTTTAAATCAAAAAGGGTTAGTTTTCATCCACGCTAACGAAAACTAACCGTTTTATGGAGCGGGGCAAAGCCGCCTTTCCAGATTGCAAATTATCTAGTTTGATTTCTGCCTTATAACTTTGACCTTATACTTCAATTAAGTGAGACCATTTCAAGTTATCCAATTACAGTCAGGAAGGGTTTGCACCCGCCTCTTTGTCTGGAAAACAATAACCTTATACAAATGCGCTAGCGTTTTTCGACGAGCTTTTCCACAACCTTTTTAACGATAGTTTCTATCAGCTCGGGAGAGAGGCTGACAATTTGCGTATTGCCTTCCGCGTTTGCGACGCTTTCTGCCGTATTGGCCGTAGCAGTTTTTTCATCTGCCACAACCGGCAATTCAAGCAGGTCAAGTTCATCAAATTTATGCGAAGATTCGGAATTGCCGCTCGGGACTTTGTCAAAGCTCAAAGTTTCGGCACCGGCAAGCTCGTCTTCTGTTGATTTGTCAAGCTCGTTTGAAACGGCGCTTTCGGATTCAGCATTATCGGGCCCGTTATGATCAATCACAGGTTGATCCAACGCTGCATCATCGCCGTTATGTGATAAATCGCCGGATTTTTCCCCAATTTTTATCGGTTTCCCGACGTGTTCGCTTTTAACGTCTGAGGGAATATCCGTTTGCAATCCCTGTAACGAATCGGCGTATGTTGTTTCGATAATCTCATCATCCATTCCGGCATCCTTAAATTCACTATCGACCTTTCCATTATCTGGTATCTCGATAGTTTCGCCGAAACTCTGCTCGTAAAGAGCGTCGATATCGTGTGTTTCAGGCATTTCCTCATCAGAGGCAGTACTATCGTCCGGGGACGGAAAATTCAGCAAATCTGAGACCTGCGCGATCAATTCAGGGATCGAGCTAAAAGGTTTTGTTAGAAACGCATTCGCGCCTACACGGTCTGCCTCATCAACATTAAAAGGCTCGAATGAGCCGACGAGCAAAATAACCGGCACGTCCTTCATAACCTCGTCTTTCCTGATAAATTCGCAGAGCTGGTAGCCGTTTAAGCCGGGCATGTTCACATCGGCCAAAACGATATCAGGGCTGATTTCCTTGATCTTTGCGAGCGCTGTATCGCCGTCGCCCACAATTGTTACATCGATTTCTTCATTTCCGAAGGTCAAATCAACAACCTTTTGGACTGTGATCGAATCGTCTGCTAATAAAAGTTTGTGTTTTGACACGCCCTGTTTTGCTCCTTTTCGGGTACCGGCAATTCTGTTTCGCTTTTGAAAATTATCACTCCACACACCTTTCCGTCAAGAAAACCAACATTAAATAAAATTAGCTATTGCGGAGAATTGTTAATTCGGCCGCCAGTTTGATCGCGGCCTTCATGCTTGAAGCATCGGCTATTCCTTTTCCCGCGATATCAAAGGCCGTGCCGTGATCCACGGAAGTTCGGATCAACGGCAAACCCAAAGTAACATTGACCGACGAGCCGAATGAAAGCGACTTTACCGCAATGGTTGCCTGGTCGTGATAACATGCGATCACCGCATCGAACTCACCCCGGAAACCGCGCAGAAATATTGTATCCGGTGAAAACGGCCCCGACACATCAATGCCAAGTTTGCGGCACCCGGCAATTGCTGGCTGTATGACATCAGCCTCTTCGGATCCAAACATCCCTTGTTCCGAAGCGTGCGGATTAAGACCTGCGACTGCGATTCGGGCATCATGCCGCAAAAGCTCGGACAGCTGCCGGTGAGCGAAAACTATTAATTTCGTGAGCCGTTCTTTATTTACCAACTTTATCGCAGCGCGCAGCGAAACATGAGTGGATAGCAGCACGACACGAAGTTTTTCTGCAAAAAAGCTCATCGCAAATTCCTGAGTTCCGGTCAGCTCGGCCAAAAATTCCGTATGTCCCGGAAAATTATAACCGCCAAGCGAAAGGGCCTTTTTGCTGATCGGCGCAGTAGCGATGGCATCGATCTTTTTTTCCTTCCACAATTCTACCGCCTTTTTTATATACTCGGCTGAAGATTTGCCGGTTAAGCCTGATTCTTCACCTGCTGTCGGGCGTATGGGAAGGCTGCTTAAATTATAGATCTCCAGACATTTAGCTTGGGGATCGTCGCCGCGAAAAACTTTGAAATCGAGGTGAAGCCCAAGCTCATAGGCTGTTATCTTTAGAAATTCGAGATCGCCGATAATTACTGGCCGGCAAATTTTTCCAAGCTCAGCATCCGACAGCGCCTTGAGCGTTATTTCCGGTCCGATCCCGGCGGCATCACCCATTGTGATGCCAACGATTGGAAGATTGAGTTTTGCAGACATAGGAAATTGCTAAGGAATTATAGCAACATTATTTTAGTTTGTTCTTCCTGTTCTTCTTGTTCGGTGGTAATTCTTCTCTTCCGGTAGATAAAATCGAATCAAAACAGGAATTTACCATAGAATAAGAGGAACTGAACCGAATAAGAAGGACAAAACTTTTAAGAAAATATTCACGGTCTTCGTAGCAGATCGCTATATTCCCCTTCACTGCGAAAAAAAAACCCCGGCCGGTGTTTCCACCTGCTGAGGCTATGCGATTCCGTAAAGCATGTTTTGGGTGTTATTTCGATTTTTCTAACCGAAAGCTCAGGGCTCAATCTGCCTGGCGCCTGATAAACGTCGGAACATCCAGATTTTCTTCTTTCGCGGTTTCGGATTGACCGTAAATTTGCGCGGACGATGATGCTCCTACAGCTTGTGCGTCCAAATTTCTCGGCAACGGCAGCATCGATTGGACATGGCTGTCGAATCCGGTCGCGATCACGGTAACCTTTATTTCATCATCCATTCCGGTTTTGATGACGGTTCCCCAAATGATATCCGCGTTGTCGTCCGATTCTTCCTCGATCATGCCGATCGCATCTTCGATCTCGCCAAGAGGCATATTCTCGCCGCCTGTTACATTGATCAAGGCGGCCTTTGCTCCGGTAATCGAATTCTCCTCCAGCAGCTTGTAATCGAGCGCGGCTCTCATCGCCTTCGATGCGGCGTCCTCGCCGTTCGCGGTACCGATTCCCATGAGGGCGACTCCGCGGCCGCGCATGACAGTTTTTACATCGGCAAAATCGAGATTGATGATGCCCGGCGTAATAATAAGATCCGTAATACCCTGGACGGCCTGCAAAAGAATATCGTCAGCGCGCCGAAACGCGTCGATCAGCGTAATTCTTTCCTCGACTTCACGAAGCTTTGAATTAGGAATCGTGATTATCGTATCGACGCATCCGCGAAGCTCGGCCAATCCTCTTTCCGCCTGAGCCATTCGCTTCTTGCCTTCAACATTAAAAGGTTTGGTAACAACAGCGACAGTCAAAGCACCGAGCTCGATTGCAAGCGAGGCGACAACGGGTGCTCCGCCGGTGCCAGTGCCGCCGCCCAAGCCGGCCGTAACGAACACCATGTCCGCGCCCTCAAGCACGTCCAGTAATTTCTCGTGGTCTTCGAGTGCAGCATCTCGGCCCACTTCCGGATTCGACCCCGCGCCCAATCCGCGTGTCGATTTGCCGCCAAGCTGAATTTTCAAAGGCGCCTTTGATGCGTTTAGCGCTTGCAGATCGGTATTGGCAACTATAAATTCGACGCCCTGAACGCCCGCGTCGATCATCCGGTTTACCGCATTTCCGCCGCCTCCGCCGACACCGATTACCTTTATCCTCGCCCCTGTGATCGGCGGCTCGTCGATGAACATTCTGATTCCGTTATTTTGCATGTGAAGACCTTCCCTAATGATATAATGTTTCGTCCCTTCAGAAAGTGTGCGATGAGTTGAAAGCATTTTCGGTTTCAACTATATATTGTGCTAACGGGAGCAAAGCATACAACGATTTGTGGTAAAAATCCAGCCCGCAAGTTACAATTATCTAAATTTATCTCGAAAATTTTCAAACCACTCGGCAACTTTCCTCGTCGACGATTTGCCGTTCATATTTAACTCCCGTATCTGCGACCGCATCGACGATAACGCAAGGCCGCAGCTTACTGCCCATTCCGGGCCTTTCACTTCCCCGGCCAGGCCGCCGAAGTATTCTGGTTCCAGATATCCGAGCCTCGTCGGCGCATCGAAAACCTGTTCGGCAATTTCTACCATTCCGCGTGCTATTGAGCCGCCGCCCGTCAGAATCACGCCGCTCGAAATCTGGGCCCGGGTTCCGGCAGTCTCGTCGGCAACATGCTGAAGAAGCTCGATAGCACGTGGCTGCATTATATCGCAAAGAATTTCCTTAGTCAGTCCGCGCGTCTCGGTTCTGCCGACCGGAACGATCTCGATGATCTCTTGTTTCTCGTCGTCTTCCATCATAAACGAACCGACACAGCCGTAGTGATGTTTGATCTTGTTTGCTTCCTGAATCGAAACGCGTAAACCGACGGCAATGTCTTTTGTAAAATGCAGGCCGCCGAATGGAAACACCGCCGTGTGTTGAACCGCGCCGCGCCCGAATATCATTAAGCTCGTTATTTCAGCGCCGATATTTACAAGCGCACAGCCGTATTCCTTATCGTCGTCCGTCAATGTGCTCTCGGCGGCAGCCAGCGGCTCGAGCATCATTCGGTCGACATCAAGCCCCGCACGGCGGACGGCTTTGTCGAGATTCTGCCTGCCCGCACTCGGCCCTATGACAATGTGAACCAGTGATTCGAGCCTTGCGCCGCTCATTCCTACCGGCTCCGTGATGCCGTCCTGGCCGTCAATGATAAACTCCTGCGGCAAACGATTGACGATCTCCCAACCCGATGGCAGCTGCATAGCGCTGGCAGATTCGATAGCGCGTTCTACATCTTCCTCCGTGATTTCGCGCCCCGCACCGGCGACGGCCACGACTCCGTTTTTATTCTCGCCGCGAAAATGTTCCCCGGAAAGATTTACGACAGCAGATTGAATATCCAGCCCGCTGACGCGCTCGGCTTCTCCGGCGGCTTTTCGTACGGCCTCTGAAACAGCTTCCGCACCGGTAACGATTCCCCGCCGCAAGCCGCGCGAGTCCGCCTCGCCATAACCGACGATGTTCATTCTGCTGTTATCAGACGGCTCACCTATCACACAACGAACCTTGCTTGTGCCGATATCGATGCCTACTGCTTGGATTTCACGGTTCATATTCGCTTCAAAGGGTCACAACTTTGTATTCAAATTTTTATAATTCAGTTCCGCGTTCTCTTCTTAATTTCTTGTTCCTCTTGTTCCTTGGTTAAATCTTTTACCACTGAGTACGAGGATAAGTATTGGTACAAGAAGAATATGTCCCGCAAAAAATCTGTTTTCTATAACCTCGATATCATATCGACTATTGCGTCTTTCTAGGTGAAAGGATCATGTTTTGACCGACCAGGTTGACGGCTTCGAACGTCTCTCCCTTACCGACGATCGCATTAATTCCTTTTTTTAAATACTCTCCGAAATTATCTTTTTCCAGTGCTATAGAAACGCTCATTCCCGAATCCACCATGTACGCCTTCGGTTCGCGCAAATCGGCTAAATTAACAGTCGTAATTCGCAATGCAAGATCGAATTGCTGCCAATCGCTCAACATCTTCTGGTACATTTTAATGCGTTCCAAATTGTCCTTTGCCGCTTTTTCAGTCTTTGTTTCATCCCAGCCGATCATTACGAACGGCAGCTTTTCTTCTTTAGCCTCTACCGGAGAAAGGTTAGTTCCCTCACCGTCAACCAGAATATCCCCCGAAGCTAGTCGAACTATTGCTTGCGGAACCCGCTCAACAACATTAACTCTGATTCCGTTCGGGAGCACCCGCGAAACAGCCGCCATTCTCACGAATGGGATTTTTTCAACCTTTGCCTTGATCTCAAGCAGGTCGGCATTCCATGCACCGGATTTTTCGGTCTGATTACCAACGATCGTAACAATTTTCTGCTTCGATGACCGCTCCACGCCGTGAACTTCGATCGTTTGGACGTCAAAGAAGTTGGAGGCGGTTACGCTTTGATAGCTCAAAAATCCCAAAACGCCTAGACATAAAATGATGCAAAAGCTGAGAAAAAACGGCAGAAAGAAATTGCCGATGCGCTTCACGGGTTTTGCGTTTGTGTATTTCGACGGAGTTTGCCGACGGCGCTTGGGTGTTCGCGTTTGTCTATTAGGGACAGTTTTTTTTCGGGTTTGAGTTTTCATAATTCTATTGAATGATCTTTGAATAAATAATAAGTCGTATTTTTCACTGCTATGCGACGATTTTTGCACGGTTTTTAACTATTTCCCGTTTTTGTAAAATTTCCAAAATCTCCTCTGAAAGGCGTGTAACATTGCCTGCACCCAATGTGATCACAAGATCACCGTCCTGCAGATTTTTGCAAACCCGGCTCGCCGCCGTTTCGATGTCGCCGATATAATTTACGTTCTTGTGGCCGTATTTCTTAATATTTCCTGTCAAAACTTCCGCTGTTATTCCCTCGATCGGGTGCTCGCTCGCAGCATAAATATCCAAGACGTATACGACATCCGCATTGTTAAAAGCTAAAGCGAACTCATCCATCAGCTCCTGTGTGCGTGAAAAACGATGAGGCTGGAAAACGACGACCGTACGCCGTCCGCCGGAACTGTTTTTTGCAGCCGCCAGTGTCGCTAGAATTTCGGTCGGATGGTGTCCGTAATCATCGACCACAGTAATGCCTCGCGATTCTCCCTTAAATTGAAACCGCCGGTCGGCGTTTTTAAACGTAACGAACGCTTCGGCGATCTTTTCGAATGGAATTTCCAGCTCGAGAGCGACCGCAGTTGCAGCCAAAGCATTATAAACATTGTGTTTACCCGGAACCGGAAGAGCCAGGTCGCCTAAAATACCGGCGCCCTTCCACACCGTAAAAGTCGAACCGAACGATTCGGTATACCGTATGTTGTGAGCCGATATGTCGGCCTGTGCGGTCAGCCCGTAAGTTACCCGGCGGCGTTTAATTTTCGGAATAATCAGCTGCACATTAGGATCATCCAGACAAATAATCGCCGCTCCGAAAAAGGGAACTTTATTTACGAAATCGGTAAAACATTGGACGACGTCTTCCATTCCTTTATAAGATTCCATATGTTCTTTATCGATATTGGTAACGACGGCGATGGTCGGATACAACATCAAAAATGAACGGTCGCTTTCGTCCGCTTCGGTTACGAACCATTCGGAGCTGCCCACTTTGGAATTTGAGCCGAGCGTATCGACTATGCCACCGACTATGGTCGTCGGGTCAACGCCCGCGTGTCCAAGGACAGTCGCAACCATAGAAGTCGTGGAAGTCTTTCCATGCGTTCCAGAAATCGCTACCGCATAAGGTTTCAGCACCATTAATTCCGCGAGCATTTCCGCACGCGGTATCACCGGAATTCCCTTCTGTTTTGCGAGAACGACTTCCGGATTGTCTTCACGAACGGCGGAGGAATAGACAACGACCTGGGCATCACCAACATTTTCCGCCTTATGGCCTTCGGAAACACGTATATTGAAAAGCTTTTCGAGCCGGGCGGTATTCTTCGACTTCTTTAAATCGGATCCTGACACCACGAAACCGAGATTACACAACACCTCGGCGATGCCGCTCATCCCGATGCCGCCGATTCCTATAAAATGAATTTTCTTTACGTGTCGAAACATTCTTGCTTAGTTACAAAATGTATTGCGAGCAAGAACTGGTTTCTTACTCTTAATCAATTACCTCTAGCTTTCGGTGGAGGTATCTGCCAATGGAAGTGCGGCTTTAGCCGAACAAATAACTGAGATTTTTTCTATCAGCTTTAGCTGAAGCCGTTTTGAAAATATCCTTTACTAAATTAGGCTAAAGCCAATAACCCTTGGCCGTTGCCTCCAGCTAAAGCTGGAGGCAATTCAAAAAACCTCTAATTCCAAACTATCTAATTCGCTAACTCCAATTCCTCTATCAAATCAACGGTTGCTTCCGCCGCGTCTTTCCTGCCCAGTTTCTTCGCCGCCTCCTCCATTCTTTCAATAGCTTCGGGTGATTCGATTAATTCAACAATTTTCTTGGCCAAATTTTCACCACTCAAATCCGCCTGCAAAAGCATCTCTGCTGCACCGGCATTTTGAAAAGCTTCGGCGTTTCTACGTTGATGGTCGTCAGCGGCCGTTGGCAGCGGGATCATTATAGAGGCCTTCCCGGCGGCTCCCAATTCGGCACAGGTTGTAGCACCGGCCCGGCAAATTACGAGGTCGGCCTTTTCAAATTCATAAAACATATTCGATATGAATAGCCGAACATCCGCATTCTGAAAATCAGACCGGTCATAAAGCTCTCTCATCTTTTCAAAGTCCGATTCGCCCGTTTGATGCGTTATCTGCAGCCGATCCTCATAACTTCCCAGACCTCCGAGCGCCTCTGCCATCGCATTATTTATCGCTCTCGCCCCTTGCGATCCGCCGAAAACGAGCAGATTTATTTCATCGCTGCTCGGTCTCGTTTTAATTTCAAAAAATTCCTTTCGAACCGGATTTCCCGTAACAACGCCTTTTTTGCCGAAAAAAGGCAGTGCTTCGTCAAACGTCAAAGCCGCTTTATCCACAAAACGTGCGAGTTGCCGGTTTGTAAAACCGGGCAGCGCGTTGGAATCCATAACAAGCGTCGGGATCCGCATAAAGCTTGCCGTCAAAAGAACCGGTCCCGAAACATATCCGCCGGCGCCAACCACAGCGTCCGGCTTAAATTTTTTCAGCAGCATCCTCGCCTCGAAAAAACTCCTCGGCAAAATCGCCAAACCCTTTAATTTCCCCGCAAAACCCATATTTTTCAAACCCGCGCTGTTTATCAGCGATAATTGAAAGCCGTTCTCGGGCACGATCTTTGTCTCCAAACCCCGCGCCGTACCGACGAATAAAATTTCGGACGCTTTATCCCGCCGCATAATTTCCTTTGCGACTGCAATTCCCGGATAAATATGCCCGCCTGTCCCGCCGGCGGCGATCAGAACTTTCATAATCCGGCTATCGGTTTCGTCCGTACACTGGCCGTCTCAACGGCTTCTTAACCTTCCTTCGATATACCGTATCGCGATCAGTCTCCTTTAAAACCTTTCCATTGGCACGCCGGGAAATATTCAGTAAAATACCGACGGCGAAAGGTGTTACAATAACGCAGGAGCCGGCATACGAGATAAACGGTAGCGGAATTCCCTTGGCCGGAAGAATCGAAATAACCACGC
>Ga0136634_10000344_pt1 | contig 21733 bp, 23 predicted proteins | sample AntDrymUQ8332106_2_FD_104654 | JGI IMG/M metagenome (GOLD analysis project Ga0136634, IMG submission 104654) | Polar desert sand microbial communities from Dry Valleys, Antarctica - metaG UQ833 (21.06) | ecosystem: Environmental > Terrestrial > Soil > Desert | place: Antarctica: Dry Valley... | reverse complement strand
TTTATGTTGCTGACGGAAAATTAAGTTGCCAGTTATACCAGCGCAGTGCCGATGTATTTTTAGGTGTTCCATTTAATATTGCTTCTTATGCCATACTAACGATGATGCTGGCACAGGTTTGTGAATTGAAACCAGGCGAATTGGTGCACACCTTTGGCGATGTGCATTTATACAACAATCATGTAGAACAAGCGAAGCTTCAGCTGTCGAGGAAACCTTATACATTGCCAGTTCTGGAATTAAATCCCTCCGTTAAAAATATTTTCGATTTTACATTTGAAGATTTTAAACTGGAGAACTATCAATCGCATCCTCCTATTAAGGCTCCGGTGGCGATATAGTCTCCACCAAACCTTACCCATGAAAAGGGTAGGAAGCTGGCTTGATGAAAATGCATTTATCAATTAAATAGATCTTCTCTCATTATGCTGATTTCACTTGTGGTTGCTGCAACAGAAAATAATGTTATCGGGAAAGACAACAAGCTGTTGTGGCATTTGCCCAATGACATGAAATTTTTCAAGAATACTACCTGGGCCATGCCGGTGATCATGGGTAGAAAAACTTTTGATTCACTGGGTAAACCGTTGAAAGGGCGTACAAATATTGTGATTACCCGGCAAAGAGGATGGAAGGCTGAAGGGGTCAAGGCGGTTCAGAATCTCGACAAAGCGATTTTAGAGGCTGCACATGCCGACGCAAAAGAAGCGTTTGTTATTGGAGGTGGGGAAATTTTCAAACAGAGCATGTCCCGTGCACATAAAATTTATCTGACGAGGATACATACCAGTTTGGATGGAGATACTTTTTTTCCTGATCTTAATGAACACGACTGGAAAATTGTATCAAACCTGGATTTTGAAGTAGACAACAAACACGCATTTGCTTATACTTTTCAGATCTGGGAAAGAAAAAGGTCTGCAAAAGCATCTGGTTCGCTGTAATATTGAGTCGGGAGTCGGGAAACAAGAGGCGTACAGCGGGAGAATCAAAACAGTCTTCTTTCCTATCGACTCCCAACTCCCAACTTGCTTCATTATAATGCAACATCGCCATGTACACCCGGCTTCAGTTAGGTAAAAAATATCTTCATTATTATTTCACTGCATCCAACGGCAAGGGCCACGGTATTCATTCTCCATTTGTTTTTGATTTTGTGGTCAATGTCCTGAATGACAACCGGAATTTTTATCCGTACCAGATAATTGAAAATCTTCGTCATCAATTGCTGAATGATAAAACAGTGTTGGACATTGAAGATTTCGGAGCAGGTTCGGTTGCTGGTACAACCAAACGGCGTAGCGTAGCTTCCATCGCTAAAAATGCAGCTAAGAGTACAAAACTGTCTCAGCTATTGTTTCGAATGGTTCATTATTATCAGCCGGAAACCGTTCTTGAATTGGGAACTTCACTGGGAATTTCGGCTGGCTACATGGCCGCTGCAAATCCTAAAGCCCGTTTGATTACTATGGAAGGTGCAACTGCTATTGCCAGGCTTGCTACACAGCATCATCAATGGCTCCAGTTGAATAATATTGAATTGATCACCGGAAATTTCGAGGATACACTGGCGGAAACATTACAAACTTTAAAAAGCGTAGATTTTGCTTTTGTGGATGGCAATCATCGCTTCGGACCTACAAAAAGCTATTTCGTACAATTGCTGGCAAAAGCAACACCTCGATCAATCTTTATTTTTGATGATATTCACTGGAGCCGCGAAATGGAAGAAGCATGGCTTTATATAAAGGGCCACCCTGCGGTGACCGCAAGTATTGATTTGTTCTTCATTGGTATCGTTCTGTTCCGGCCCGAATTCAGATCGAAGCAGCAGTTTACCATCCGTTTCTAAAAATATGTATCTTCATCCCTTTGTAACAAGTAAGGTATCTGCAAAATCTTGCTATAGTTCCTATGATTAACCAGATACGTATACTTAAGTATCCATTTTCTAAAGTTTCATTGTATTTATGACAATTGGCGTACTCAGGGAACCCGCGTTTGAAACCAGGGTTTCCCTATTACCGGAAGCGGTTGCTACTCTTATCAAAAAAGGAATCACCGTTGTTATTGAGCAGGGTGCCGGTGAAAAAGCATTTAGTAATGATGAAGATTATATAAATGCAGGTGCGCAGATAAAAAGCCGCGAGGAAATGGTACAAGCATCCGATATTATTTTGGTCATCCATGCACCGGAGAAATCTGACATGGAACAACTTGCCGGCAAAATTCTTATTGGTGTTTATCAACCATTGTTCTCTGCAATGGATATGCAACAGTTTTCACAAAAAAGGATTACAATATTTAGTCTTGATATGCTGCCCCGTACAACACGGGCACAAAGCATGGATGTGTTGAGTTCCCAAGCCAATATTGCTGGCTATAAAGCAGTACTTCATGCTTCTGATATTTATGCCCGGTATTTTCCCATGTTCATGACTGCTGCCGGAAGTATTGCCCCGGCAAAAGTATTGATACTGGGTGCAGGCGTAGCGGGTTTGCAAGCCATTGCCACTGCAAAACGACTGGGAGCGGTGGTGGAAGTTTTTGACACACGTCCTGCGGTGAAGGAAGAAGTAATGAGTCTTGGTGCAAAATTCGTTGAAGTGGAAGGAGCTGCTGATGCATCAAAGGCAGGCGGATATGCAGTAGAGCAATCGCCGGAATTTTTGCAAAAGCAAAAAGATAAGATCGCAGAAAGTATCGCTAAAGCAGATATAGTGATCACTACGGCACAGATACCGGGTAAAAAGGCTCCTATCCTCGTCACAGAAGAGATGATTAAAAATATGAGAAAGGGTTCCGTCATTATTGATATCGCCGCTGCAACAGGTGGCAATACAGAATACACCAGGAACAATGAAACCATTTTGCTCAATGGTGTTACCATCGTGGGTAATTCCGCATTATCTTCTACCATGCCTTCGGATGCCAGTAAATTATATGGCAAAAATGTGTTGAATTTTTTACAACTGATCATCGATAAGGACGGTAACCTAAACCTTAATTGGGAAGATGACCTAGTGAAAGGGTCTTGTATTACACACAATGGCGAAGTGATGCATGAGAAGGTGAAGAGTTTAATTAGCTAATGTGCTAATCTGCTAATGAGGAAATTTGGAATGATTGATTACAGGCTTTGGATTATTTGTCAGGTTTCGTTTCGTCACTTTTATTGGACTGAATGAACTGAAAGCATTGAGTATTGAAAATTGAGTATTGAGTATTGAATATTTGTCGCCCTTTAAAATTATTTTGAATATGGATGCAGTTTTAACCTGGATCGGCCAACACGAGCAGATGATTTACATCGTAGCGCTGATGATTTTTTTAGGTATTGAAGTGATTGGTCGGGTACCAAGTGTATTGCATACGCCCTTGATGAGCGGAGCCAATGCCATTCATGGAGTTGTAATTATCGGGGCCATTATAGTGATGGGGAAAGCAGAAGCGGATAATTACGTAGCACTGATATTGGGATTTCTTGCTGTGATTTTAGGAACATTGAATGTTGTCGGGGGTTTTGTAGTAACAGACAGAATGCTCGAAATGTTTAAATCTAAAAGGTCCAAAAATTAAAATCTCAAAATCTAATGGGCGTAGGAAAAGGAGATCTTAAATATAAAATTAAGATTGCAAGAAAGGAAGCCAAAGAAACGATTAGATGATTACAACTTCTACTTGTTGAAGAAGGCATTTTAAATAGAAAGAGGGGGATTAATACAGGAATCTGAGGAATTAAAAAAATATTGTCAACGATTATTAATAAAATTTCGTAGCCTGGTTTACAATTCATGTAGTTAATAAAACTATGCAAAAAAGTTCCTGAAATTTTTTTAGACTTTGGAATTTTCAATTTGGAATTTATGTCGAGTATACTCACTGTTTGTTATTTAATCGGTTCAATCACTTTTATCCTGGGATTAAAAATGCTTTCCAATCCTGGTAATGCAAGACATGGAAATCTGATTGCGGCAGGGGGTATGATGATAGCCATTATCGGCACCATATTTCTCTATGAAGAAAATGGACAAAAGCTCGGAAACTACGCATGGATATTCGGGGGAATCTTTGTCGGCGGAGTAATTGGTACTCTTGCAGCCAGAAGAGTGAAAATGACTTCCATGCCCGAAATGGTGAGCCTATTTAACGGAATGGGTGGCGCCTGCGCAGCATTAATATCCATCGTCGAATTCAACCATTTAAATGCTGCCATCGAAATACCAGGGTACGACCAAATGCCCTTTGGTACCTTACTAATTATTTTGCTCGGACTAATTATCGGTTCAGTTTCTTTTGCAGGAAGTATGATTGCATGGGGCAAATTGAATGGCACCATCAAAGATTTTTCCTTTAATGGGCAGCATATTGTAAACCTTTTAATTTTAGGTGTTATTGTTATTTTATCTGCACTGCTTTTAAGTGGCCAGTTCGAAAATACCCGGATGATTTTCTTTTCCATTTTTGGTTTGTCTCTTTTTTATGGCATCATCTTCGTAATGCCCATCGGCGGGGCTGATATGCCGGTAGTGATTTCCCTACTAAATTCTTTCACCGGCGTTGCTGCAGCCTGCGGCGGATTTTTGTATGATAATAAAGTAATGCTTACGGGCGGTATTTTAGTAGGAGCCGCCGGAACCTTACTAACAATACTCATGTGTAAAGCCATGAATCGTTCTCTGAAAAATGTATTGATCGGCTCTTTCGGTGGAGGCAATAAAGCAATAGCTGGTGAAGCAAAAGATCAGGGTCACCACAAAGAAATTTCTTTAAGCGATACGGCAGTCATTATGAGTTATGCCAATAAAGTAATCATTGTGCCGGGTTATGGTCTGGCGGTTGCCCAGGCACAACACGCCTGTCATGAACTGGAGAAATTACTGGAGGCAAAAGGTGTTATCGTGAAATATGCTATTCATCCCGTGGCAGGTCGTATGCCCGGACATATGAACGTATTGTTGGCTGAAGCAGACGTAGACTATGAGAAATTGCAGGAGATGGAACAGGCGAACGAAGAATTTTCAACTACAGATGTGGTGTTGGTACTTGGCGCCAACGACGTTGTGAATCCTGCTGCCAAATCGGATCCTGCTTCCCCTATTTATGGTATGCCGATACTTGATGTTGAACTTGCAAAAAATATCATCGTCAATAAACGCAGTATGAAACCCGGTTATGCCGGTATCGAGAATGATCTTTTCTTTCGCCCCAAAACATCCATGTTATTTGGTGATGCAAAAAAAGTAATCCAGGATTTGATTGGGGAGATTAAGAATGTGTAATGGGTCCGTTCGTCACTCCGCCAGGAGCGACGTTTAGCTTCTGAATCAACAGTAATAGTCATTTTCAAAGAGCTCTAAACATCCTTGTGTTTGTTCAGGATGATAGATGGTATTGAGTAGATTGAGACGTTTCGGAACACCTTATTACAAATTTGCATTCTACATTTGCGGAATGCACATTCCGGTTGAATTATTAGACGCCCTTCAGCAGGTTACAGGTTTTGATGAGAAATCTTTTATGGAAGTGCATGATAGGGGAGAGCAGATCACTTCAATCAGATACAATCCTTTAAAACAAACTGCCCACGGTCAACGGCCAACTTCAGACTTCCGGGTGCCGTGGAGTACACACGGCTATTATCTTCCCGAACGTCCATCCTTCACTTTTGATCCATCGTTTCATGCGGGACTTTACTACGTTCAGGAGGCATCCAGTATGTTCCTTGAGCAAGCATTACAACAGACTGTAGATCTATCTCAACCGTTAAGAATTCTCGACCTCTGCGCAGCACCGGGAGGAAAGTCTACCCTCATTCAATCTGTGATTTCCGAGAACAGCTTATTGGTAAGCAACGAAGTGATCAAATCGAGGGCTTCAGTGCTCGAAGAAAATCTTACCAAATGGGGCGGTGCAAATACCATTGTCACCAACAACGATCCAAGTATTTTTGGCCGCCTTGAAAACTATTTTGATGTTATTATTATAGACGCCCCCTGCTCTGGCTCAGGTCTTTTTCGTCGGGATCCCAAGGCAGTGAATGAGTGGAGTGAAGGAAATGTTCAACTTTGTAGTCAACGCCAACAAAGAATACTGGCAGATGTTTATCCGGCGTTAAAGCAGGGTGGGATTCTTATTTACTCTACCTGCTCCTATTCCGAAGAGGAAGATGAATGTATTGCAGACTGGATGATCGAAAAGTTTAATGTTGAAAGTTTAAGGCTTAAGGTTGATGAAGAATGGAATATTGTTGAGACTGAATCGGAAATGCACAATAGTTTTGGGTATCGTTTTTTCCCTGACAAATTAAAGGGGGAAGGATTGTTTATTACCTGTTTTCGTAAACGAGATGGGGGTCAATACGATTTCAGACAGCCTAAAAAAATGAAATTGGAAAAAATTTCCAGGAAAGAAGAAGCCGTAATAAATCCATGGATTAATAAAAATGCCTCTATCCAATTGTGGAGACTGGGAGATCTGATTTTTGCATTTCCGGTCCAGTTGGAAAAAGAACTACTTACTCTGGTATCTTCAGATCTGTACATTCGTAAGGCCGGTGTAGCGATCGGATCCATGGCACGGCAAGAGCTCATTCCTGATCATGCCCTCGCTGTGAGTGCCCTGGTTAGCCCAGACCTTTTTACGATATCGTTAAAAAAAGAAGAAGCATTACAATATTTACGTAAAGAAGAAGTTAAAACATTGTCACCTCACAGGGGGTGGGCGCTTGTACAATATGAAGGCATGAATTTGGGTTGGATTAAAATCCTGGCCAATCGTAGTAATAACTACTATCCAAAGGAATGGCGCATTTTGAAAAGCGGAAATCAGTAAAAATTTTTACATCTTTGCAAGGCAACTCAATACATTACCTATGATCAAACTCAAAAATTTTTTGACTGTTCTTTTTATCCTTGTAGTCCATTGTTCACTGGCACAATCGGGACTCATGATCCAGGGAGCAACTCCGGATCTCCACCTTCCACATACTATCTCTACGAAAGATACCTGGTTCAGTATCGGACGCTTGTACAATCTCAGTCCGAAAGAAGTGGCTACTTATAATGGAACTACCATTGATAAAGCACTGGGAAACGGGCAACAAATCAAAATCCCTTTAACGACTGCTAACTTTTCGCAAAATGGATCGAAGAATGCAGATGAAGTATTCGTTCCATTGTATCATATGGTGCAACCGAAAGAATGGATGTATCGCATCAGCGTCAATCATAACAAAGTGCCTATTGAAACCCTGGAAAAATGGAATAATATTTCCCGCGATAATGCAAAAGCAGGAACCAAATTGATTGTGGGTTATTTAAAAGTAAAACAAGGACTGTCTGCATTGTCGAATGGAGGTATCAACAATGTATCAACTCCTTCCCAACCAGCTGTTGCAAAAGAATCGCCTGCACCGAAAAAAGAAGAAGTCGTAAAAAAACAAGAACCTGTAAAGAAGGAAGAAGTTATCAAAACGGAGAGTATCTCTAAAAAACTGGAACCACCTGTCGTTACAGAAACACCTAAAAAAGCAGCTGTTGCAGAATCCAAAAACGCGGTCAGCCCAAATTTTAAAGGAGGATATTTTAAAACACAATACGATGCCAGCGGAAAATCAACGGCTGGAGTTTCCGGCATATTTAAAAGTACCAGCGGCTGGAACGATGGAAAATACTATGCGCTGATGAACAACGTACCGGTTGGAACGATTGTAAAAATCAATTTCCCGTCGAGCAATAAAAACATTTATGCAAAGGTGCTAGGTCAATTGCCTGACATGAAAGAAAGCACAGGTTTAACCATCCGGATCAGCGATGCAGCCGCCACCGAATTGGGTGCAGGAAATGGAAAGTTTACGGTGGATGTGAAGTATTAGTTGATGGTTTGTAGTTAAAGAAACACACTACGAATTTCATAAACTCTATCAAAAAATTTCAAAGTCATGGCTATTGGCTATGAACTATCAATTATGAACCATCATCCTGAACTACGAACTACCAAGCAAATGATGATATCCTCTTAAAAATTCCTCCACGCCCATTTTCTTCTTTCCTTCTAACTGGATTTCTTTTACAGAAATAAATCCATCATTGCACGCAAAACGTAAAAATGTTTTCTTGTCGGTTTCATAACTGCCGGCAATCGTGATGGAAGAATCTTTTTCTTTCGATGCCCTGAATATTTTTAGCATTTTTGTTTCCAGATAAGTAAAGGCACCGGGATAAGCAGACAATCCACGTATCAGATTATATATTTCATCCACACTTTTATTCCAATCAATTTTACAGGTATCTGTAAAAATTTTTGGCGCATGCTTCAAACCCGTCTGACCGTCCCGGTCTGACGGGTTTGAAGCATCAGGTTCCACCGGCATTTGCGGAACTTCCTGCAACAACCCATTACCCAAACCTCTCACCGTTTCAACGACCAATGCAGCCCCGATCATTTTCATTCTATCGTGCAACTCACTGGCTGTTTCATCATCACTCACTGGTATACGTTGCTGCAATAAAATGTTGCCGGTATCGATATCGTGTTTAAGTTTAAAAGTAGTCACACCTGTTTCTTTTTCACCATTGATAAGAGCCCAGTTGATGGGTGCTGCTCCACGATATTGAGGAAGCAATGATCCATGCAGGTTAATTGTTCCCATGTCCGGCATATTCCAGACTATTTCAGGTAACATTCTAAAGGCTACTACCACTTGCAGATCGACGTGAAGATTCTGTAATTCGTCTATGAAAGCAGGACTTTTCAATTTCCCGGGTTGAAGAATGTGCAAACCTTTTTCAATCGCGTAATTCTTTACTGCACTTCCGGTGAGTTTCATTCCGCGGCCAGCAGGCTTATCCGGTGACGTAATTATGCCAACAATATTGCAGCCTGCCTGTACCAATGCATCTAACGAAGCCACTGCAAAATCGGGTGTGCCCAGGAATACAATGCGTAGATCTTTTTTCAATCTTTGCTTAAATTTTAATCGGCTATACAAAAGAAAACAGGCGCGAAAATAGCGCTTTCATTTACAGAACCAATGAAGACGTGGCGAATAAAAATTGTAAAATAAATAACCAGCCTCTACATGACATCATTCATTTACATCGGGCAGATACAGTCCCGTAAAAGATATTTATTCAAAATCTTCGTACATCAAATATTTTTTTCTCGTTTGTCTGAAAGCACTCAATGCCGGCTCCCAGCTTTTACGTATTTCAGCTTCCGTTTTACCTTCTTTGATCTGGTTTATCAAAACATTATTTCCAGCAAGCAGATTGATAAAATTATTTTTTAAAAAGAAAGAGTCTTTCTGGGGAAACAAGCGATATGCTTCAATCAACCATCCCAATTGAATTTTATTGTTTATTTTTTTTAATGATTCTTCCGGTGTACCACTGAGGTTCCAACCATAGCATAGCTTATCGAGCAATTTTGGATTTTTTGCGCCTTCTTTGCTCCGTGGTGTAAAACTTGCAAGATTTTTTGGTAAAGATGGATGCCCAAAAAGCTGGAAAGGTTTGTCGGTTCCACGTCCTTCACTCAACACCGTACCTTCAAAAAAGCAAGTGGAGGGATATAAATAGATGGATTGGATTTCCGGTAAGTTGGGCGATGGCCTAATGGGAAGAATGTATTTGCTTTTGTGTGTATAATTGCTGCATGGAATTATGGTCAGGTTTATCAATGAAGATTTGCCACCCGCTATTGCATTCTTTGGATCTGTAACCAGCCATTTTTCACCTGCCAGCATTTTGGCATATTCGCCAATCGTCATTCCGTACACAATCGGCACTGGTTGCATTCCGACAAAAGATTTGAATTTCATATCCAGTACCGGACCGTCCACATAAAAGCCATTTGGATTGGGCCGGTCCAACACCAGGAGTGGTTTGTTATTTTCAACCGCAGACTCCATGTATTCCTGTAACGAAGAAATATAAGTGTAGAAGCGGACGCCTACATCCTGAATATCAAAAAGCATGATATCCACATTTTTCAGATCATCAGACGATGGTTTTCTTTTTTTTCCATACAATGATATTACAGGAATACCAGTAGCCGGATCAGTAATATTATCAATTTTCTCTCCTGCATCGGCCGTACCTCGAAAACCATGTTCGGGTCCAAATATGACAGTTATGTTAACGCCCCTGCTAACGAGTGTGTCCACTAAGTTTGCGTTACCGGCTACAGAAGTATGATTGGCAAACACGGCCACCCGTTTTCCATCGAGCAGGGGCAGATATTGATCCATTCTTTCAGCGCCAGGGATGATGCGCACTGAATTACCAGGGGGAATTGAATTTGTTTTTGTGGATGTTTGTGCACAGCCCGAATTCAAAAAAAGAAGAAAAATAATAGCAAATAGTACAAAGGGTTTCATGATCAATATTTTCTGCGTTGCGAAAAAATGTTGGTATAGATTTTATGTTGTATGACTTCAAATCTCACTAAAAGTTTTATTGGAAGATGAAATTTTATCCTGTTACTTTGTTAAAGAGCCCCGTCATTCTTTTCTACCTGTTTATCAGGCTTGCATCTGTTGAAACACATAGCCACAGCAGAAATACAAGTCGAATAGAATTGAGGTGAGATACACAATCATTCTTAAATAAATTTTTTTTTCATGCAACAAGTTAAAGAAGGTGATACAGTGAAGGTACATTATCACGGCCGGTTAACAGATGGAACGACTTTCGATAGTTCATCAGGTCGGGAGCCGCTGGAATTCCAGGTAGGCAGCGGACAGGTCATTAAAGGTTTCGATGATGGTGTATCGGGAATGGAAGTGGGTGAGAAAAAAACAATCCAGATTCCTGTTGATGATGCATACGGTCAAAAGGAAGAAAACATGGTTGTAGAATTTCCCAAAAATAATTTCCCGCCTGAGTTAGCCCCTGAGATAGGAATGAGCCTGAACATGACCAACGGATCCGGACAGGTAATCCCGGTAACCATTGTTGAGATCAAAGAAGAGAGTGTAATACTCGATGCTAATCATCCGCTTGCCGGGGAAGACCTGATATTCGATATAGAATTGGTAGAGATTGCTGGTACGGCTTCGAGGATTATTATGCCTTAATTGGTTTGAGATGAAGTCTGACGTTTAAGATTTTAGGTTGGATGCATGGAGAATGTATTGAATAAAATATTTTGGAAGTTAATGTCAATAAAAGAAAAAAGTTAATTGAAAGCCTCAATTAACTTTTTTCTTTTATTGGCATACCAACCCCAATACACTTAAGACTCTTTAAACCCTAAACCTCACACCGCCACCCTCCGATCTCTTCTGTTGAACCACCAGCCAAGCCAAAGTCCGCATGCACCCCAGCCTACGATGGCATCCATAAAATGCGCCCAGATATCGAAATTTTCGTACCAAATATGGGCTGTATAAGGAGCAGTCATAAAGACTATAAGACCTGTAAATAGGGAAGCTGTCAATACAGTTCCAAATGGGGGAAGATTCATTTTTGATAAGATCCAGCACAGCATTCCCACAGCAATAATATCAACCAACAAACCACGAATCATATTCATGGGCATACTCATGTCCATGGCTTTGTGGTAGGAGACCAATGCCCAGGGCTTTCCTTCGCCTGACTTCATCAGGGCTTCATGCTCTTCACTGGTGGCATTTTCAGGAAGGCCCGGCATAAGATATTGTCCATCCTCTGTAATCAAGGTATTCAACGCATTCATTATTTCCTCCTGTTTAGGAGTATATTGAAACGCTTTGCCATGAAGATTGAGAAGCGCAAAGGAAAGTGTTTGCCATACAAAGAGGATAATGCCGCCAACCAGGGCGCCAATAATTAGTTTTTTCATTGCTGTTAGTTTGGTTACCTAAAAGTTAAACAGATTCCTGATATTGAACAAGAATACTTACGGCGCCGGAAGGCTTCCCTGTTCATCTCTATTCTTGTAAATAAGATAAAGTAACAATACGGAGATGATAAGCAAGATGCCGGTAAGAATAGATGCTTCAAGCCCGAACGCGCCACCGGTAAGCAATACATTGCCTTTTAATTCCGGTTGCAAGATGCGCTGAAGATTAACTCCGCTCACTGGAAAACCTAAAACAGGCCCTTGCAAAAAATTCCACATGGTGTGAAGCACAATTGAAAACCACAGGTTTTTTGTAAAGATATAATTGATGCCTAACAGCAAGCCACCGCCGAATAAATTCACCATCGCAATTAGATCTATGCCGGGATTGTTGGAATGCATTAAAGCAAAAACGGCTGCACTAATAGACAAAGCGAGCCATTTGTCTAGCGATTGCATCAGGTTATTCAATATATATCCACGAAAAACCATCTCTTCGCCAACGGCAATTACAATCATTAAAAACAATCCGGTTAAAAAATCACCGGAAGTAAAGCTGATATCTGTCCATTGTAGATTCTTATTGAAAAATAGTATCAGTGAAACACTTCCCAATATGATCACTGGTAATAAAAAGCCGACCAGCGCATCCGGTATATGATGGCGATATTCAAATCCCAGGCTGGTCACAGATTGCCGGTCAATCCATTTTCTGAAAATGATAACCAGCATTACAGATAAAAGAAAAGCTGCAAACAGGGTCAGCAAAACGAAATTGAAATCTCTGCTGACACTGCCAGATAATTTCGCAACCTGGTCAGCAAGTGTGTTAGTAAATGAAGATCTGGAAGAGAATACCCGGTATGCCAATAGGTTCATTCCAAGATATACCAGTACAAATATGATTACCCGTAGCCAGGAGGGCTGTATAAGAGGCTGTTTGCCGGAACTCGAATCCATAGAAGTTTTATCTTGCTCAAAAATAAGGATTACATGTTTGCCGATTATCAATTTACAGTTGCCGAAAGATTTTTACGATACGTACAGATAGACACTCAGAGCGATCCGCTGTCAAAAACACAGCCATCAACCGGTAAACAAAAAGATTTAAGTGCCTTGCTGGTGCGGGAACTAAAAGATATCGGCATAATGGATGCGCATCTGGATGTTCATGGATATGTATATGCAACAATTCCCTCAAACACCCATAAAGACGTACCCGTCATTTGCTTTTGTGCGCATGTTGATACGGCTCCGGATTGTTCGGGAAGCGCCGTTAAGCCAATCATCCATAAAAAGTATGATGGCAAAAACATAGTATTACCCGATGATCCAGTGCAAATCATTTCAGTGACTGAGCACCCATATCTTCAACAGAAAATTGGCGAAGACTTAATTACAGCTTCAGGCACCACACTGCTGGGGGCCGATGATAAGGCCGGCGTTGCAGTAATCATGGATATGGCGGATTATATCGTACATCATCCCGACCTGAAACATGGGGCCATCAAAATTTTATTTACACCGGATGAAGAAATTGGCCGGGGAGTAGACAGGGTTGACCTGAAAAAATTGGGTGCCGATTTCGGTTATACACTCGACGCGGGCGAAAGAGGCGCCTATGAAGATGAAACATTCTCTGCCGATGGTGTTAGGATAACTATTCATGGAATAAGCGCTCATCCCGGTTATGCAAAAAATAAATTGGTCAATGCTATTAAAGTAGCGGCGGCATTTTTAGACTCACTGCTAAAAGATTCTTTATCTCCGGAAACAACGACGCACCGGAATGGATTCGTCCACCCGGTGCATATAGAAGGCATTGCTGAAAAAGTCACGATCCAATTTATAATCCGCGACTTTATAACAGCAAAACTGAAAGAGTACGAAAATTTTTTAAAAAGAAAAATAGACGAGACGATTGAGAAATATCCGGGATCCAGGTCTGAATTTATAGTTGTTGAGCAATACCGCAATATGAAAGAGATCATTGACCAATACCCGCATGTTTCTCAATATGCAAAAGAAGCTATTGAACGCGCAGGCATACCCGTAATGGCTATGAGTGCACGTGGAGGTACAGATGGTTCAAGGCTTTCATTTATGGGGCTTCCCTGTCCGAATATATTTACCGGTGAAATGGCGTTTCATGGAAAACAGGAGTATGTAAGTATACAGGATATGCAAAAGAGCGTGGAGACTATTGTTCATCTAGCTTGTATCTGGGAGGAGAGGAGTTATTAATTCTAAGTTCCGGCGTTTAGATAAGGGATAGTTCACTGGTCACCGATTTCTAAAAGGAATTAATGAAAAAAAAGTTCCTTACAATTTCGAATCTAATATTGATTTATTTCCCGACTCATGACTCCTGTCTTTCATTTTACTTCCCGACTCATGACTCCTGTCTTTCATAATGTTTTTCACAATCCTTTCCGCATGCTCCCTCGAATTTTCAATGAACCAGACGTGCGTATTCATACCACCACACACCACCCCGGCTAAATAAACATTGGGCAAATTTGTTTCCATGGTTTCAGGATCATAAAATGGTTGTAAAAGGTCATCGTCGGAAAGCTGTACTCCAATGCTTCGGAGAAAACTAAAATGGGGCTTATACCCTGTCATGGCAATCACATAGTCATTGGCGATGGTAACCATTCCATTTGGCGTTTGTACTTCTATTTCTTTTTCGCGGATGGCTCGTAAGGATGAGTTAAAAAATGCTTTGATGCTACCTTCTTTGATGCGATTTTCAATATCGGGCCTGACCCAGTATTTCACTCTTTCACCGATCTGGTCGCCACGGATGATCATGGTGACATCAGCACCTTTGCGAAAGGTTTCCAGTGCTGCATCTACTGCAGAATTATTGGCGCCTACCACCAAAACTTTTTGCATGGCATAAAAATGCGGATCCTTGTAATAGTGTGTTACTTTATTCAAGTCCTCACCGGGAATATTCATTTTCACCGGGATATCATAAAAACCGGTAGCTATAATAATGTGCCGAGCCGAGTAAGATTGTTTTGAAGTCTGAACTTCATAGTGGTCGTTATTTCTTTGAGCGGTTATGACCTCTTCCTGCAATTGAATATTTAACTTGTTAGAGACAGCTACCCGGCGATAATATTCGAGTGCTTCCGGTCTGGTGGGTTTGATATTATTTGAAACAAAAGGGATTCCGCCTATTTCGATCCTCTCCGAAGTGGAAAAAAAAGTCATATTGATCGGGTAGTTGTACAAGGAGTTCACCAGGCAGCCTTTTTCCAGGATGCAATAAGAAATGCCGGCCTTCCTGGCTTCTAAGCCGCAGGCTATACCTATTGGTCCGCCACCCACAATGATGAGATCGTATAGATTATTCATAACTAATTTCCGTTGCTTCAAAGATAACCTCTTAATGAATGTATCAGAGGAAGCTATATACAGTCCTTAAAAATATTGTACATTCAATTTTTAAAATCAAACAGCCGATATGAATTATTTAATTGATTACTGGTGGGTCCTCCTCATCCTTCTGATCTTATTTGCCGGCTTAAAAACCATCAACCAGGGTACGATTGGAGTTGTTACGATATTTGGGAAGTATCAGCGTGTATTGTTGCCCGGGCTTCGTTTGATTATTCCCTTCATAGAACAAATATTTAAAAAGATAAGTATTCAAAACCGTTCTGTTGAAATGGAATTCCAGGCGGTCACTGCCGACCAGGCCAATGTGTACTTTAAGAGTATGCTTTTGTATGCCGTTCAAAATGCAAATGAAGAAACCATTAAAAAAGTAGCGTTCAAATTCATCAGTGAGCGTGACCTGATGCAGGCTTTAACAAGAACCATCGAAGGCACCATCCGTTCATTTGTTGCCACGAAACGCCAGGCTGAAATTCTGGCCTTGCGCAGGGAGATCGTTGAGTACGTAAAAGATCAAATTGATGTTTTGCTGGAGGATTGGGGTTATCATCTGCTGGATCTGCAAATCAACGATATTACGTTCGATCAGGCCATTATTGAATCCATGAGCAGGGTAGTGGCCAGTAATAATTTAAAAGCTGCTGCAGAAAATGAAGGCCAGGCGTTATTGATCACTAAAACAAAATCTGCCGAAGCAGAGGGCAATGCCATCAAAATTGCTGCTATGGCTGAAAGAGAAGCGGCTATGCTACGAGGTCAGGGCGTTGCTTTATTCCGCCAGGAAGTAGCCAAAGGTATGACGGAAGCTGCCGAGCAGATGAAACAGGCAAATCTTGATACGAATGTAATTCTGTTTAGTATGTGGACGGAGGCCATTAAAAACTTTGCCGAATTCGGAAAGGGCAATGTTATTTTCCTTGATGGCAGCAGCCAGGGTATGGAAAAAACCATGCAACAGATCATGGCAATGATGCAAATGAAAGGGGAACACCGAGTAGATAACAGGTAGAGATCTAGAAAATCAATTCGTGATTGTGGTGGTTTTCATGAAGACGAACCTTATTCCTGTTTTTTGAATAATATACGAATGCAATTAAGAGTGAAATCACAAATAAAACAACAAGCATTACCTCTAAGTTATTAAAGGCGAAATTCCAGGGTGTTTTGTACAGGTCGTCTTCTCCCTGGGAAGAGATGCTTTGGGCAGAATAGTTACGCTGTAACCAGTCCTGCTTCGACTGGTTAACCAGATCTGACAAATAACCTGTAGAAAAATACCTGCTATACATAAAGTTGGCAGTGCTGAATAACAAGGCAGTAGTGATACTGGTAATAATAGCTACCAAATTCAGCAAGCTCCAGCTGGTAATGGAGGATCTGTTATATCTCTCCATGGCAATCCATAGAGTGCCCGCTATGGCAATAATAAAAATTATAATAAAGGTGAGATTAGCAACGACCGTATCGGCTTGTAGTACTATCCTGCACAGGGTACCCAGGATCAAAATGATAGTTAGAATAATTCCTGTGACGATCCCTGTATAAACGGCTTTTCTCATAAACCAGTATTTGTGGTGAAAAAGGATATTCGTCCTTAAGATAAACATATTCCGTATTTCAGCCAATTAATAGTTGCCACCCGAAATTCCTTAAAAATTGCTTGAGGCAAACGGGATTTAATAATAACTACTGTGCAGTTTGATACGTATGAATGTTTTGGCAAATTAGTATACGGTTAAAATAAGAATCTTGGCGGTTAGCCTTCTTACAGCACAGCAAATTACTCAATGAAACTTCAAAAGGTATAGAGAGAGAATCGCTGCATCTCAATATAATATTGGCAAACTTTTAAGAAATATTCAGAAGGGCTAAGCGTTTTAGGCACGCATTTGTTTACTTTTGCCACTTAATATTTTACATGTTGATGAATTGGTTTTTTTTACAAATAGATACTGCAAGCGCTGCCTTACAAACGGCCGCCACGGTTGTTCCGGTCAAAGAGATAAGCATCATTGATCTGTTGTCTAAAGGGGGAGTGCTGATGATACCTTTGGCGCTGTTGTTTGTGGTTGCAGTCTTTGTTTTTTTTGAAAGATTGTTTTACATCCGCAAAGCCTCTAAGATTGAAGACAATTTCATGAATATTATCCGTGACAATATCATTACTGGTAATGTAAGTGCCGCTCGCTCGCTTGCAAAAAATACCAGCAATCCTGTTGCCCGCATCATCGACAAAGGCATTCAGCGTATTGGCAAACCCATTGATGCCATAGAAAAAAGTATGGAAAATGTAGGCAAGCTGGAGATGTACAAAATGGAACGGAATTTAAATATTCTTTCACTTATTGCCGGCATAGCGCCCATGTTCGGATTTCTCGGTACTATCATTGGTATGTTTCAGTTGTTTTTCAGGCTTGCATCTACAGGAGAATTTACAATTCAGTCGATGGCCGATGGTATCTATACAAAACTGATTTCCTCAGCTGTGGGATTGATCATTGGATTGCTTGCTTATATCGCTCATAGTTATCTTAACACCCAAATCGATAAAACGGGGAACCGGATGGAAGCTTCGAGTGCGGAGTTTGTAGATATTTTGCAGGAGCCGACGAGATAGTGGGGATAAGTTCGGAGTTAGGAGTTGGGAGTCAGGAGTATTTGAGGTGGGGCCATCTTAGAAGAATCCACTATAAAAGTATTAGCGCTAATTAGCATCATTCGTGTAAAATGAATATAAGAAGAAAATTACGGTCACACGCTGAAGTGCATACAGGTCCTTTGAATGATATATTGTTCATCCTGCTGATGTTTTTCCTTATTGCGGCCACCCTGGCAAATCCGAACGTTATAAAACTTTCAACGCCCAAAGCAAAAGGAGATACAAAGACCAAGCAAAATGTCGTGGTGAACATCGATACCAGGGATCAATACATTGTAAATGGAAAGGTGATCCCCTTGAATGAACTCCGCGCCGCTTTGCATCCGATGATTATGAAAGACAGTGCCAATGCCACTATCGCCATCAATGCGGACAAAACTGTACAGGTAGATGATGTAGTCGCTGTAATGCGTATAGCCCGTGAATTGGGTGCCAGAACAGTGCTGATGGTAGATAAAAGCGGTGTGCAATAAGTTTTTTTTCGGGAACTCGCTCACCGTATCTGTCATCCCGTGGCGATCATTTAACGGTAGAAATAATAATGTTAGTTATAAAAATGAAAGCATCCGCGGGGATGCTTAACAATTGATTGACGTTATACCGTGAGTGATTCTTACCGATAACCCTTCTGTCTTAGTACCTTCCTGACCTCTCTCATTTTATTTTATTTCGAGTAACCATTGCTGTGCAAAGGTTCTTGCTTCTTCAACCGCACCTTTACCTGCCCGAAAGGCCATTTTCCAGCGATCGCTTTTTCTTTCATAAATCGGGTTCACAAAGTATTTTATGCCATTTCTTTCAGTAAGCTGTGCGGTAAAGTCTACATCGTTGGTAGCGTCTAAAAATTCCTGTAGCCTTACTTTTATATAAAGCAGATGATTGGTTGGATATTTCTCTTCCCAGTTTTTCAATAAATTCTCATGCGATTGCTGCATCTGTAGTTTTAAGTTTTCATAACTCTGTGCATAGGATTTCATCGACTTGTTATTGGGATCCTCAACGCTTTTTAAATTTTGCCTGGCTGCTTCGACTATTTTTTCAAACATTGGTTTCATCTCAGCAGTTGCCTTTTTAGAAGACTCTTCGGTTTGTCGCAGAGATTCCTTTGCCTGCGCGATCATTTTGGCGCGCAATTCTTCCGGCGTTTCCACCTTTATTGCCTTCGGTTTGTTATTTTCTTTCAAGGTCATATATTGTTTTATATACTCTGCTGATGCGGCGTGTTGTTTTGCGTAAGTAGTCAAATCTTTTACAATCAGGGCCCTGTCATTCAGAACAATGCTTTTCAGATTTCGAATTCCGTAATGATCAAGAGAGCCTCCCAGAAAACCACCTGTGATCCTGTTGTTTGCTTCTTGCCGGTTCATGCCCAACTGTTTTAAGAAATCTGTATAAAGTTGGACGGATTTGAAAGAGACCAGAGATATGCCAAGGATAAATAATATCAGCGTGGCTAGAAAAAATGTATCGATGATTGACGCAATGAATGATATTTCATGATTGATGTTTTTTGTTGATGTTAGTCTGTTGTTAAAGGGCGATGCTTACCATAACGAAGCTGATATAATCACCGGGGAGTTTTTCTCCACCTGCTTCTTTTTGTTCTATCATTTCCTGATTGTCACGCTGGTGAGGTTGCGCATTGAATTTGGCATGATTGATTTCTGTTATGAAAACAGTCGGTACTGCTGCCAGCAGAAGAATTACCAGTAATTTAAATTTAAAATTTTTCATTGTTATAAAGTTTAATGGTGAATGGTTATTGATAATCATGATGCAAATTTCGGATGGAATCGGGCAGTTGAAAAGGCGATTGTGAATGAGTTGAAAGGATCGCTGCATGAATTGTAAAAGAAAACAATTATTATGTCCTGTATGCGGAACATGGTTATGCCATACCGACTGATCCAGACATATTCCTCGCGATGTCACGCATGGCATACCCTGATTTTTCTAAATTGTTTAGGGTAAGCTAACATAGGTATGCCATAACTACTGAACCAAACAAATATTCCTCATGAGGTCAGGTATGGCATACCTCGCCTGAGGTATATAAATAAAAACGGAGCTCCTTGTGAGAACTCCGTCGTTTCGCCTTCAAATCTACTGCTTAGGATTGTTTCCTGTAAACAAATTCGTCAAGAACGATTTCTGTTAATCCATCGTGCTTTAATATTTTCATTTTTGTTGGATACCAGCTGCTTTTTTGAACTTTTGCGGGTTGGGGAATTTCCCTCACATAATTGCTGTTGTTCTTTAAAAAATCCAGCGTTATCATGGGCTCGTAAAAAGTGACTTTGCCATCATAAGAACCGAAAATAAAAGTTTCTGTAAAGGGCTTTCCGTTAAGCTCACCAGAGGTTACATCAATCCAGTGAGAACCCATTTGCGGTACGCTCGTAGCTGCGCCAAGGTTAATATATTTTGCTGGAAAATAGTCAGTCGCCGGAACATTTTAAATTTCAACTGTCTTTTTCGTAGGTTCCAATTTCCATCACTTCCTCAGGAGTAGATGAATAAAAATGAAAATCAAAATGTGGGACACCATATATTTTTTCCGGTTCATGGCCGTTGGGATTCCAGTGCATACCAACATGGTTGAAAGGGGTAAGATTTGCTTTTGCATGTAGTTTCATCACCCAATGATTGCCTTCCATATGCGCATGACCGGTATTATGACCACCAACAGGAACAGTGTTCATTGCCTCATCCGTTAATGCAATACCTAATTTTTCAGGATTGCCTTGTTTGTTGAGCTGAACCCATGTCCAGGCCTTTCCGCCATGCACCTGCATTTCAGAACCTTTGAGAATCTGCGGTTCTTTGTTATTGTCATTTGTGTAAGAACTGAAAGCGACCGCTCCAGCCAGGAGGGTAAAAAATAAAATCTTTTTCATTGTAAACATGTTTTGATGGTTAATGGTTATTTTTTATCAGATGACAAAGATGTAGTGAAAAATAGCGCAGGTAAAGACCACCTTGCATGAGTTGCATTGAATAATGTATGAATTGAGAAACAGGTGGTTTTGATACTGACTATACACTTTATCTGAACTATAAACCTCAAACCTTAAACGATGTTAGACTTTAAAACAAAACCTGGTTTTTGCAGCCCCAAAAATCCTATAAGACCTGAAAGCTTTTTAGGATGACTAATAAATAAAAAACGGAGTTCCTACTGAGAACTCCGTTTACTTTTGAACGAACACTAAAATTATGATTGCTCTCTATACACAAACGCATCCAATATAACATCGGTGACGCCGTCGTGTTTAGTTACTCTCACTTTCGTAGGATACCAGCCGGTCTTTTGCACCTTCGCCGGCTGTGGAATGGCTCTTTGAAAATTGTTATTGTTTTTTAGGAATTCAAGGGTTATCATAGGCTCATAGAAAGTCACTTTTCCATCATAGCTGCCAAATATAAAAGTTTGTGTAAATGGTTGTCCGTTTAGTTCACTGGATGTTACGTCGATCCAATGTGCACCCATTTTTGGTACGCCACCACCGGGATTGATATGAGCTGGTGGAAAATAGTCGGACGCAGGCCAGTTTTTAAATTTCACGCTGTCTAATTGATAAGGCGGAATCGCATTTACCTGTTGAGGTGTCATCATGTAAAAATGGAAATCAAAATGCGGTTTACCATAGATTGGAAATGGGTCATGACCCATTGAAGCCCAATCCAAGCCAAGATGGTTGAAAGGAGTAACGCCGGCTTTAGGATGGAACTTTAAAATAAAGTTATTGTTGTCACCATGCTCATGACCGGGATTATGGGCTCCGATCGGAACGCCATTCAATGCTGCATCGGTTAAGCTAACGGCCAGCTTTTCAGGGT
>Ga0136634_10000343_pt1 | contig 21784 bp, 12 predicted proteins | sample AntDrymUQ8332106_2_FD_104654 | JGI IMG/M metagenome (GOLD analysis project Ga0136634, IMG submission 104654) | Polar desert sand microbial communities from Dry Valleys, Antarctica - metaG UQ833 (21.06) | ecosystem: Environmental > Terrestrial > Soil > Desert | place: Antarctica: Dry Valley... | reverse complement strand
TGTTATCAATGATACCCACAAAACACAATATCCATTTTTGTCTGGAGTATATGATCTTGGGTGGAGGAGTGCCATTGTTTGTCCTCTATTTACAGATCAGGAAGAGTTGATCGGCATGTTGCTTATTGTCTCTAAAAATGAAGGCAGTTTAAGCCAGGAGCATCTCATTAAAATAGAACCTGTTATTCCATTATTCAAACTGGCTTTGCAAAAAAGCCAGGAACAGTTAGACCACCAGGTTGACAAAGTGATCAAAGAACAATTCACCGCCGTACAGGACGCCGTAGAATGGAGATTTACTGAAGCCGCTTTAAACTATCTCACCCGAAAAAACAAAGACGAACAAAGTAAAATTGAACCGATCAGTTTCGAAAATGTGTTTCCTTTATATGGCGCTATCGATATACGCAATTCTTCGGTTGAACGCAACAAGGCTATTCAACTGGATTTACTGGAACAACTTGGCCTCGCCGGAGCCATTATAAAAAAGGCCAAAGAAAATTCCGGCTACCCCTTATTAGATGAAGTGTTGTTCCGGATAGAAAAATATTCACATGCCGTGTCTAATATATTATTCGCTGAAGAAGAACAGGCCATTTATTACTTTATAGGCGAGGAAATTGTTCAGTTGCTAAAACATCTTAAAAATGTCAATCCTTCTCTCACCAACGATGTTGAACTGTATATGCAAACCATAGATTCGCCGGTAAAAATGGTATATCATCACCGGAAAAATTACGAAGAAAGTATTACTAAAATCAACAACACGGTTGCCAAATTCATAGATGCTGAACAAAAGGCCGCCCAGCAGATATTTCCCCATTACTTTGAAAGGTTTGTTACTGATGGCGTAGATTTTAATATTTACATTGGTCAGTCAATTACACCACATAAAAATTTTGATGAATTTTATCTGAAGAATTTAAAAATTTGGCAGCTTTCTACGCTGGCGCATGCTGCCCGGCTTACGCATCTTTTGGAAAAGAACTTATCGTTGCCGTTACAGACTACTCAATTAATACTGGCGCACAGCCAGCCAATATCGATTAGTTTCCGTACTGCCGAACGTAAGTTTGATGTTGACGGCGCATACAATATCCGGTATGAAATTGTAAAAAAGCGGATTGATAAGGTACATATTAAAGATTCAAACGAACGCCTTACGCAACCGGGTTCGATCGCCATAGTATATTCTCAACCCAAAGAGGCTCAGGAATATTTGGAGTATATTGAATACCTTCAGAACGAAGGTTTATTATTGCCTGAGATTGAAAAGTTAGACCTGGAGGAATTGCAGGGAGTAAGCGGTCTGAAAGGCCTTCGGGTACGCGTAAATGTTGAACAGCATACCAAAGAAACGGTTCCTTATTCTGGTATTAAAAAGATACTTCAATAAACGAAACCTACCTTAGTGTGCAATTTATTCCTCAGTTCCAGGGGCGATTTAGTCTATTAACCCATTCAAACCATGAGTTGATCCAGAATGCACAGAGGCAACAATTTTGCTCCCGTTCCTGATGATGACCATATATTTTAAAACATTCATGCTTAATAATGTTTTTAATGTTACAACTTTTTTCAGTAAGCTTCCAGGTACTTATCCGGTGCTCCTGCTTATCTTTTGTATCGGTTGCAACTCCCCGCAGGATAGAATTGAAAAATCCCCCAATGGATATAATCTTAACCGGCCTTCAGTATTAAAATTGCCTTCCGCGCTGGATGAAATTTCCGGGATCGTATATTATCCGAAAGACAAAAGTCTGCTGGCCATCAATGATGAAGTAGGATGGCTGTACAAAATTCATTTAAGTGAAGATCCGGATATACAGAAATGGAAATATTCGAATGGTGCCGATTTTGAGGATCTTGTACTGGTTGACAGCATCTTTTATGTACTGGAAAGCAATGGTAACCTGATCAGATTTAATTTCATCAGACCCGATTCGGTGGATGCCAAGGAGTACATCTTCCCCGCTCCGGGCAAAAATGAGTTTGAAATACTCTATTATCACCCACAGGAAAATAAGCTGATACTTCTTTGCAAAGATTGTGAAATAGATAGCAAAAATTCTTTGACGGCTTATGCGTTTGATCTCGATAGCCTGGCGTACACGTCAACACCATCCTATGTAATAGATATCAAAAAAGTAGAAGACTTGCTGGATGAGAAAAGGCTCCGGTTCAAACCATCTGCCGCAGCCATTCATCCAATAACTAAAGAACTGTTTATCATATCATCGATTAATAAAGTATTGGTAATTGCTGATCTGAAAGGCATTCCTAAAAAAGTGTATAAAATAAGCCCGCGCCTGTATAAACAACCTGAAGGGCTAACCTTCACGTCTAATGGCGACTTATTTATTTCCAATGAATCGGCCGACCTCGGTGCAGCCAATATCTTGTTTTTCAAATATAAACGACCTGCTAAATGAATCGCCTTCCCCTTTTCTTCCTGATCATTTGTTTCGGCGGGTACTCAACACAAGCTCAAGTTGATAGCTTGTCCAGCCGTATTGTTCTTATTGGAGATGGCGGTCAGCTGACCAATGGCAAACACCTGATCGCTGATGCTGTTAGAAGAAATATCAAGCTTGATGCAAAAACACTGGTATTGTACCTGGGAGATAACTTATATAGAATAGGTTTGCCCGATGATGCTTTTGTAGGTTATCAGCAGGCAAAAAGCGTTCTCGATTCACAACTATCCGTGGTGGAAAACACCCCGGCGAGGGTAATTATGATACCTGGCAATCATGATTGGAACAATGGAGGCAAGGATGGTTACAACTCTGTTGTCCGGCAACAATTCTATGTTGATCTGCTCGGGAAAAAAAATGTCAAATATTATCCTGAAAACGGCTGTCCCGGCCCGGTAGAAGTAGCTGTGAACGATGATGTTGTATTGGTAATTATGGACAGCCAATGGTGGCTGCATCCATACGATAAACCTGAAGTAGAATCTGATTGTCCCTATAAAACAGAGACTGAAGTATTGACACAATTGAATGATATCATCAGCAGGAACTATAAAAAACTTCTCATTTTTGCCTGCCATCATCCATTCCGGACCTACGGCTTGCATGGAGGAGCCTACGGATTAAAGCAACATATCTTTCCCTTTACCGATCTGCGAAAGAACTTATACATTCCCCTACCTGTAATTGGTTCGATCTATCCTATCAGCCGTAGTGTGTTTGGTACCCCCCAGGACCTTCGCCACCCAGTTTATGCGAACATGGTTACCCAGGTGGAAGAAGTTATGAAATTGCATCCCAATGTAATTTTTGTTCATGGCCATGATCATAGTCTGCAATATATTAAAGACAGCACTTTTAACTACATCGTTAGCGGTAGCGGTTCCAAACAACAAAGAGTTGTAAAAACCCGAAAAACGCCCTATGCAAAAGGGGAGACAGGCTTCGCCACCCTTGAGATTTCCAAAAATAAAAACGTCAACGTTAAATTTTACCTGGTGCAGGGTGACTCTTCAAAAATGGATTTTTCACAGTCTGTTTTGGATTTTTCGAAACTACCCGAGGTAAAACCAGATACTGTATTGCCCGCGTCGGTTAAATACAAAGACACCATCAACATGCCTTCCTCAACCAAATATGATAAACCTACGGGTTTTCAGCGCTGGATGATGGGTAAAAATTATCGCAAAGAATGGAGTACTCCCGTCAATTTGAACGTATTTAATATCAATAAAGAAAAAGGCGGTTTTAAGATATTAAGTTTAGGCGGCGGAAAGCAAACCAAATCTTTAAGATTGCTTGATAAAGATGGTAGAGAATGGACGTTAAGAACCATTGATAAAGATCCCGAAAAAGCCATCCCTGAAAATTTCAGAGGATCACTGGCACAGGATATCGTGCAGGATATGATCTCTGCTTCCCATCCTTATTCTCCATTAGCACTGCCGACGATGGCGCGTGCAATCAATGTAACAGTGCCCATACCTAAATTCTACTTTGTACCGGATGACCCCGCATTTGGTTTTTACCGGTCGCTTTTTGCTAATAAAGTGTGCCTGCTGGAATTACGGGAACCTACCAGGGACGGAACCAACTCCAGAAGTACAGCCAAGCTGCTGGAAAAAATGGTTGATGACAACGACCACCGGGTTGAGCAAAACGACGTGTTGCGGGCCAGATTACTTGATATGGTGGTGGCTGATTTTGACAGGCATTTCGATCAGTGGAAATGGGGAATCCTCGACACAGGCAAAGGGAAATTATATTATCCCATTGCACGTGATCGCGACCAGGCTTTTTTTAATTCAGATGGAGTTCTCATAAAAGCTGTTTCAAGAAGACGCATGCCGTTTTTAACAGGATTCAAACCCGATATACCGGCGGTGAACTGGCTAAACTGGACTGCCAGGGATTTCGATAGAATATTTCTAAATACCCTTGACCAGTCAACCTGGGAAAAAATCATTACCGAGGTACAACACAATCTTTCGGATTCAATTTTGTCGACAGCAGTTCATCAATTGCCTGATGAAATATTTCCCTTAAATGGCGAAAACATCATTGAAACCTTAATAAACCGCAGAAATGTATTATTGGATAAAGGAATGAAGTATTTCAAGTTCCTTGCACGGGATGTAAATATTGTCGGGAGCAACAAACCTGAATATTTCAGGGTTAGTAATAGTGAAACGGGATTGAAGGTAGTAGTATATGCAAGAAGTAATAGAAACGATACCAGCTACAAAATGTATGAGCGAAATTTTATCCAGGGAGAAACGGATGAGATTCGGCTCTACGGATTGAATGGCAATGATATATTTGAAATTGATAAATCTGCCTCCTCGAGAATTAAATTTAGAATCATTGGCGGAAAGGGAAATGATACATTTAACATCCAAGGCAATGTTCGCAATTATCTTTATGATGTGATCGACAGTGTGAATGTCATTAAAAATCATAACCGCTCCAAAATTCGGCTGTCCCGCGATCCTGATGTAAATCAGTTTAGATGGATTGACAAGCAGTACACAGAAATACGCTTTCCACGAATAGTGGCCGGTTTCAATACCGATGACGGTGTGTTACTGGGACTCGGTTTTTTACGACGGACGTACGGTTTCCGCAAAGAACCTTTCGCTTCTGAAAACCGGTTGAGTGCTTTATATGCTCCACAGGGAGGCGCTTACCAGGTTAAATATCATGGCGATTTTGTTGGTCTTTTTGGAGATGGCGACCTGGTATTGAACTCCGAATTGGTAAATCCGACATTAAATAATTTTTTTGGTTTGGGAAACAATACAGTAATAGATAAATCAAAACCTGCAAAGTATTATCGTTCACGTTTCAACCATTTTTCACTTCAGGCGCTTTACAGAAAAAAACCTTTCGATATAGTAAGCGTTTATGCCGGGCCCATGTTTTATTATTATTCTTACAATCCTGAAGATAACCAGGAAAAAATTCTTACCCGTCCTTCTTTGATAGGATTGGATTCGCTGAGTGTTATCCGTAGCAAAGCGTATGTAGGCGCTAAAGTCGGAATTAGTATTAATAATCTGAACAGTGAATTGTTCCCCACCCGGGGCATTCATTGGACAACCGAACTTTCCTCCTTATCGGGCGTTTCGAATAAAGGCGGTTCGGTCACGAAGTTCACTTCTGATATGGTGGTGTACGCGAGTTTAAACAGTCCTGAGTGGCTAGTGGCCGTTGTACGAGTTGGAGGAGGTCACATATTTAATAAGAATTTCGAATATTTTCAGGCATTGAGCCTGGGTGCCAACAACTTTTTGAGAGGTTTTAGAAAGAACAGGTTCAGTGGTTCTTCATTGGCTTATGGAAGTCTGGAATTACGGGCAAAACTTTTTACTTCGAAATGGTATGTTTTACCGGGCGATTTTGGGTTAGTTGGATTTAATGATATTGGCAGGGTATGGCTGAAAAATGAATCTTCAAGACGATGGCACAACGCTGTGGGAGGGGGAATCTATTATGTACCTTTCAATATGGTGCTTGTTTCGGCCACCATGGGTTTCTCAAGAGAGGAAAATTTATTTAATTTTTCAATAGGAACTAAACTTAATATTACTTTTTAACCGTAGTTATGGACCATCACAGTGTATACAAAAAAGCAGAAAGTTTTGTAAAGGATTTGTTTCAACAATACAATAATAAAAATCTGCTCTTTCACAATTTTGAACATACCCAGAATGTAACGGAAAGAACCAGAGAAATTGCCGGCCAATTTAATCTTACCGAAGACGAACAGTTCACGGTGTATATCGCCGCCTGGTTTCATGACACAGGACATCTTTTAGTAGACCCTTCCAATCATGAAATGAAAAGTGTAGAGCTGATGAAAGCATTCCTTCAAAAATATGCTGAAGATGAAGAGTTGATCCGCCAAATCAGCGAATGTATCTTTGCAACCCGGATGCCCAGAAATCCGCAGAACTTCTTGCAAAAAATTCTTTGCGATGCCGACACCTATCACCTGGGAACCAAAGATTTTAAAACAACCAATAAGCTGTTACGAAAAGAATATGAAGGAAGAAATGTACCCGAACCTGCTGGTGGATGGAGAAAAGGCTCGCTTGACTTTATGCTTGCACATGAATATTATACTGACTATTGTAAAAATTTATTGAACCCAGGGAAAATGGAAAACATAGAACGCCTTCGTAAAAAATTAGATATCCCTCAGGAAGAAATGGCAAATGCAATCAATGCCCCTACTGCTATTTTTGGAGAAGAAGAACTGGCCGATAAAAAAGATGGATCTAAACAAAAGAGTGGACTTATGACCAGGGGCATTCAAACAATGCTTCGCCTTACTTCAGACAATCATCTTGAATTAAGTGGTATGGCAGATGGCAAAGCAAATATTCTCATATCAGTCAATGCTATTATAATATCTGTAATATTAACGGTATTGCTAAGACGTCTGGAAATCGATACACATCTTACCATTCCTACGATACTTTTTTTAGCTTTCTCTGTTGTTACAATCGTTATTGCAATACTTGCAACAAGGCCAAAAATAACGGAGGGGGTGTTTAGCAGAGAAGACATCATTAATAAACAAACTAATCTTCTGTTCTTCGGAAACTTTCACAAGGCCTCGCTGGAAGAATACGAATGGGGTATGAGCCAGATGATGAAAGACCAGGATTATCTATATGGCTCATTGATAAAAGACATACATCATTTAGGCGTAGTTCTGGGCCGCAAATACAAGTTGATACGAATTGCCTACAATGTTTTTATGATCGGTATTATTGTGTCTGTAATAGCATTTACGGCGGCGGTCCTTTTTAATACGGCAAGAGGCGGAACACCCAACTCCTCATCAATGCCATTGTAAAAAATTATCAGAATGTTTACATGAAATTATTTAAATCAATAGCCGGAAAACTATCGGCAATCAATAAATACCGGTACAAACTTATTTTAGTGATTGCTACTATCTGGACCTTTCTCGATACTGTGTACATAATCATCCGATATTCTATTCTTGATATACAAAGCAGGTATTTTCTTTTCGAATACAGAGCGTTCAAACCCGTTTTTTTACGGGAGATCATTATAGTTTTCATGAGTGCGGCTATTGGATATGTATTGGTATTCAACTTTAAAAGAAACTCGCGCAATCTGCCATTGTGGTTAAATTTTATCACGAAAACGCTGGTGCTTATTTCCCTGGCGTTTTTTATGAACTTTCTGATGCATTTCACGTACTCCATTTTTATATCAGATCTTTCTGCGGACTATGCATGGAAAGATTTTATGAATGATACATTTAATACCTATTGGATATTAGAAAAATTACCGACTTGGCTGCTTATATTTTTTATGACTCAATTGATCATTGAGATCATCGAAAAATATTCACCGGGCATTTTCCTGGATGTTTTTTTAGGAAAATATGTACATCCCCGCATAGAGAAGCGCATCATTATGTTTATTGATCTGAAAGATTCAACCCCGATTGCAGAAAAGCTGGGACATAAAGATTACTTCCGTTTTATCAGGGACTTCATTTATTATATTTCAATAGCGCTGATTGAATACAATGGCCGGATTTACCAATATGTGGGCGATGAAATCGTGGTCTCGTGGCCCTTGAATGCCGTCAATTCAAAAAGATGCATGGACTCTTTGATAGAAGCGCGAAAATTATTACAAAAAAATGGAGAACGCTTTCGACGTAAATATGATATCAGCCCTGAGTTCAGGGTGGGCATTCATGCAGGTGAAGTAACCATCGGAGAAATAGGGCTCATTAAAAAAGACCTGGCAATGAGTGGTGATACCATGAATACGACGGCCAGGATTCGAGGTGCCTGCAGCGAATTGAAACAAAAATTCATTGTATCCAAAGATTTTATCGATGCCATTGACCTGAAAGACTGGCAAAGTGAAAGCCTTGGCATTATTGATTTAAAAGGAAAAGAAAAAGGAATAGAATTATTTGCATTGAAGATTTAATCAAATTTGCAAATTTGCAAATTTGCAAATGTGAAAATATGAAAATGGAATACAGGAGTCAGAATTCAAAATTCAGAATTCAGAATTCAGGAGTCAGGAGTCAGGAAAATGAAAAAGAAAGTTTTCAACTTACAACCCATCTTCAGCAGCTCAGTAAACCAAAATCAGAATACCATTTTCACATTTGCTAATTTGCTAATTTTCACGTTTCCTAATTCATTCCTCCCAACATTTCCTTGAGCTTCATTACCATTTCTGTTTTTGTAATCGGGATTCCCATGATCTTATTATATCCTTTGGCATCTACAAAATATTGATCTCGGATAATCTTGATGAGTTGTCCGTTATTGATTTCAGGTATCAGTATGCTTTCAAAATTTTTGAAAATATCTCCTAGGTTTTTAGGGAAAGGTCGTAAATAACGAAGATGCGCATGTGAAACCTGGTATCCCTCTGCCAGCAATTCTGTTACAGCACTTTTTATTGCGCCATAAGTAGAGCCCCATCCCAGAATCAATATTTTTCCTTTATCCGGTCCGTTGTCTAGTTTTTGTTCCGGAATATGATCAGCAATCTTATCAATTTTTTCCTGCCGGATTTTTACCATGAGTTGGTGATTTTCCGGCTCATAGTTCACATTCCCCGTAATATTCTGTTTTTCGAGACCCCCTATGCGATGTTCCAATCCGGCAGTTCCGGGGATTGCCCATGGACGTACCAATTTCTCATCACGCAAGTAAGGCTGAAACTTTTCTTCTTCATGCCCCAATTCAGTTTTAAAGGCGACTTTAATCGGTGGCAGATCATCAGCCTTTGGAAACTTCCAGGGTTCGGCTCCGTTGGCAATGTAACCATCACTTAGAAAAATAACTGGAGTCATATGCTGTACAGAAATCCTGACCGCTTCATAGATGGCGCTAAAACAATCACTGGGTGTTGAGGCCGAAACGATCGGCATCGGACATTCACCATTTCTGCCATAATAAGCCTGTAGTAAATCGCTTTGTTCGGTTTTAGTTGGCAACCCGGTTGAAGGACCTCCCCGCTGGATATTACAAATGATCAGGGGAATTTCAAGCATCACTGCAAGGCCCATGGCTTCAGCCTTCAATGCCATACCCGGACCCGAAGTCGTAGTAACTCCTAATGACCCTCCATAACTGGCACCGATGGAAGAAGTGATGGCCGCAATTTCATCTTCGGCCTGGAAAGTTTTTACCCCAAACGCCTTATGCCTGCTTAATTCATGCAGAATATCCGAAGCGGGAGTAATAGGATACGATCCCAGGAACAACGACAAACCACTCTTTTGCGAGGCGGCAATGAGACCGTAAGCCAAGGCCTGGTTGCCCATAATGGAACGATAGGTTCCAGTCTCCATTTTTGCTTTTTCAACCCGGTAGGTTGTTGTAAAAGTTTCGGTGGTGTCACCAAAATTGTAACCCGCCTGTAAGGCCTTAACATTGCTTTCAAAGATTTCCGGCTTTTTCCCGAATTTTTCCTTTATAAAATTGATTGTATTGTTCATTTCCCGGTTGTACATCCAATATAAAAAACCAAGAACGAACATATTCTTCGCCCGATCTTTTTCCTTTGTCCCCATGGTAATTTCCTTCAATGCTTCCCGGGTCATCTTGGTCACATCCATCTTAATGACTTCATAGTTTCCCAGGCTATTATCTTCCAGGGGATTTACTCCATCGGGGTAATTGGCCAGTCGTAAATTCTTCGTGTCGAATCCATCGGAATTGGCGATAATTTTTCCGCCTTTTTTTAAAGCTTTCAGGTTTGTTTTCAATGCTGCGGCATTCATCGCCACCAACACATCACATTCATCTCCCGGCGTAAACACCCTATCGCTCGAAAAGCGCAACTGGTAACCACTAACACCCGGCAGCGTTCCCTGCGGTGCCCTGATTTCCGCAGGGAAATCAGGAAAGGTCGCCAGGTCAATACCCATCATGGCCGTATTGTTCGTAAACTGCGAACCCGTTAATTGCATACCATCACCGCTGTCGCCGGCAAATTTGATCACTACATCCTGTAAAACCTCTTCTTTACGATCCATGGATTTATTTGTTTTAACCTAAACCTGTTTTAAGGCGTAAGGGTCTGCGAAAATAAGACAAGAAAGGCGAAAAACCTTTACCAAATAAGATCAAAGCACCCTTGAACACAAGCGGGTTTCATATATAATGTATATCATAAAAGAGAAAGGTGACCTTGTCATTAAATTGTGGATACAAGCCCTCGAAGGGCTACGTGTTTATAGCAACATAACACCGAAGAATTTTTCCTTTGATATTTCAATATTCTCTACTGGTGTGACCGTCTGTGCAACACGAAGCGCCTACGAAGTTTTATGATCTTTTAATCTGCAATTCTATAAACACAGAGCTTCTGCCGGAGCTTACTAAAGACATTATGCAACGGCAAATTAAAGTCCAAGCGCTTGATAAATCGTTTCATGAACCTTGCCTCTTATATTCATTTGCCCCAATTTATTAAAATTTGCACCCGTTCCATTGACCCGGTTTGATAAAAAAATAAATACCAGGTTGTTCTTCGGATCCACCCACCAGCAGGTGCCGGTAAAGCCAGTATGCCCATAGGTTTCAGGAGATGCGGACGCGGCAGGGTAGGGCTCCGGCCTCAGGTAATTGTCTTTCTCAGGTTTGTCAAATCCCAATCCGCGCCGGCTGATGGCACTGTTGTACGCCGTGAAGTATCTGATGGTTTCCGGCTTAAAAAACTGCTTGCCATTGATCATGCCCTCATTCAACATCAACTGCGTTAGCATGGCCAGATCATGGGCATTGCTAAAAAGCCCCGCATGTCCGGCCACTCCACCAAACATCGCAGCGCCCGGATCGTGTACATCGCCCTGGATTAATTGCTTGCGGAAATAGGGTTCCTGTTCAGTAGGGGCGATCTGTTCCAACGAAAATCGTTCCCTTGGCTTAAACCCGGTGGTAGTCATCCCTAGAGGATCATAAAATGTTTCCCTTACATATTGATCCAGCGGCTTTCCACTAATCGTTTCCACTATCTTTCCCAGGAAAATAAAATCATTATCACTATAAATATACTTGCCCGCCGGGCCCAGTTCACTTTTCAAAATACGCGCGTACATTGTATCTATCCAGTCATTGCGCAGGAAAATATTTTCTGCAACACGGATGCTGTGCCGGCTATCTGGCTGCTGCGAATAATACGAGGCAGAAGCGATGCCATCCTTCAGCGTATCAATGGTTTCGCGATAAAAAGGGATGAAAGATTTAAGTCCCGCCTGGTGCAATAAGATATCTTTCACCGTAAGGTTTTCTTTGGTAGATCCTTTCACCCAACCTAAAAAGCTGCCCAATGGTTTGTCCAGATCCAGTTTTCCCTCATCATACAATTTCATGATGGAGATGGTTGTTGCACAAATTTTGGTAACTGAAGCCAGATCAAAGATGGTTCTTGTGGTCATGGAAGCAGGATTACTGAATGCCATTTTCCCAAAAGCTTTTTCATAAACCACTCTTCCATCCTTTGCAACCAGAACCACTGCACCGGGATAAGCCGATTGTGCCACTCCATCCTTTACAATAGAATCAATCAAGCCAAGCTTTTGCTCATTGAAGCCTGCCATAGAAGCATCGATATCCGGTAAGAACGATAGAGAAGTAATTCCTGTGCCGAACTTTAATTCCGGACAAACCGTTACCGGTAGTTTTCCTTTCGGTTGAATTTTGCCCTGCATCAGATCAATGGCGGCCTCCTGCGTAATAGCATCATCTTCGTAACAAGCTACCAATACTTTTGGGTCGCATAGATTGGCAAGCATGTACGGATTGCCAAAAGCGAACACGATAGACCGGTTTTGCTGTTGCAATTCTTTTAACAGGAACATCGCTCCGGTACTTATACCATGGTTGTTTGCCGGATAGCGGTTATACTCGTGAAGGCCCGTTATTACAACATCATATCGCCCCTTAATAAACTCCAACGCCGCTTTTGCCTGGATTTCATTCAGTGTATAATCAAAATAATAAACATGTGCGCCATAATCATTTCTCATGCGGGTTGCGAAAGCATTGTCTTTCTTCAATCCGATACCAACATAAGCAATCCTGCTAAACTGCCTGGGCATAAGCGGAAAAATCGCTCTGTCGTTATTACGTAATAGCGTCAGGGCGTTTTCAGCAACGGTTCTGCGCATGTTTTGAATGCCTTTATTGAGATCCTCCGTTATTTTGACAAGATTTATGGGATTAAGGTTTGGTAAACCGTAATCATACTTTGCTCTCAATACCTTTTTCACATGATCATCGATATCCTTCCATTTCAGATTCTCTTTCCTGATGGCTGATTTTACCTTGGCAATGCTGGCGGGAATATCTCCCGGCAGACACAGCATATCATTACCAGCGATCAAAGATTCCACTGAAGCATCGCCTGCAGGGAAAAATTTAGTAACTCCCTGCATTTCCAATGCATCTGTAAAAGAAAGGCCTTTGTACTTTAATTCTTTTCTTAACAGCTTAGTTACGTTATTGTAAGACAGTGAAGTGGCACGGTTGGCCGTTTTATCGATCGCCGGAATATATAAATGGGCAATCATTACACTGCCTACTCCTGCCTCAAACATTTTTTTAAAGGGATACAATTCGAGCGATTCCAATTCATCCATTGACTTATTGATCACCGGCAAATCGTAATGAGAATCAACAGCTACATCACCATGCCCTGGAAAATGTTTAGCGCAGGCCATGATGCCAACATCCTGCATACCTTTCATGTACTGTACGCCGTATTCAGCCACAATATTTTTATCCTCGCCAAAGGATCGGTCATTGATGACCGGGTTTCCGGGATTGTTATTGACATCAACCACCGGTGCATAATTCACCTGTATCCCAATTCTTTTACATTGTTGCCCTACCAGCCTGCCGTACTGATACATAATCGCGGAGTCTTGCATGGCTCCCAACATCATTTGCCTGGGCAATCCGATTACACTATCCATGCGCATGCCCAATCCATTTTCGGCATCGATGCATATCAACAAAGGGGTTTTTGCAATGCCCTGCATATGATTGATAAAAGCGGCCTGCGCCTGGGGCCCTCCCTGGAACATACAGATGCCTCCCACATTGTATTTCAGTACCGCCTCTTCCGTTTCTTTTGTGAATAGAATAGGTCTTCTTGTTTTAGGATCAATCGCCGAGCCCCGCACAACCATAAGCTGAGCGATCTTTTCATCCGGAGTTAATTTTTTAAAAATACTATCCACCCAGGCATCGGCCTGCAGTTTTGATCGAAACTGAGCCTGAGTAACCAAGCCAAATAAAAGATAAAGAGAAATTATAATCGTAGCACGGACCATAAGCCTTGTGTTTAATTGATCTTAATAGTACGAATAAAATTACAGCATATCCATTTCGATCGTGTTAGAATTTACCCAAGTAAGAAAGAATAGCTAATTTTATAAGATGTCGATAGCTGATAAATACCGGCCTCAATTTACTTACGATGAATATGTTTTGTGGGAAGGAAGATGGGAACTCATTGACGGCATGCCATATGCCATGAGCCCTGCGCCTGGGCTAGATCACCAGAGAGTCAACTTTAATTTGTTATCTATACTGAACGATGCCTTAAAAAAAAGCTGTAAAGATTGCCAGGCCTATATGCCAATCGACTGGAAGATCAATGAAAAAACAGTAGTGCAACCCGATGTATCGATTGTTTGCGGCAAGACTGAAAAAGCATACCTCGATTTTACGCCGGCTTTGGTTATAGAATTATTATCTCCCTCAACTGTTTACAAAGATCGGCATGAAAAATTGGAGTTGTATGAGGAGCAGGGCGTAAAATATTATTTGATCGTTGATCCTCAATTCAAAAAGATTGAGATATATGAATTAATAGAAAAAAAATATCAGCCCGTTTCTGTTACGCCCTCTCAATTTGAATTTTCTCTTGGCAATAATTGCCGCATCTCTATCGGTTTTGATGGAGTATGGGAATAATATTATGATCATTGCTTCCCGCGATTCCCTGTAAATTTGAGCTCTTAAATACAATTCTATTGCCTGATATTATACAACTGTTACCCGATAACATCGCCAACCAGATTGCCGCAGGTGAAGTCATTCAACGGCCGGCCAGTGCAGCGAAAGAATTGCTGGAGAATGCTGTGGATGCAGGTGCCGATTCGATTCAACTGCTGGTGAATGATGCAGGCAAAGCGTTGATACAGGTTATTGATAACGGCAAGGGTATGAGTGAAACGGATGCCCGCATGAGTTTTGAACGTCATGCTACTTCCAAGATCAATACCATAGAAGACCTGTTCCGCATTCGCACCATGGGATTCCGCGGGGAAGCCCTGGCCTCCATCGCCGCGGTGGCACAAGTTGAATTGAAAAGCAAAAAGGCCGATCAGGACATTGGCACCTATATAGAAATAGAGAACAGCCTGGTAAAAAAGCAAGAACCCATTGCAGCACCCGCAGGTACAAGCATTGCCATGAAAAATGTTTTTTTCAATGTTCCGGCCCGCAGAAATTTCCTGAAGAGCAATGCGGCAGAAATGCGCCATATCGTTGATGAATTCATCCGGGTAGCCATGGCATTTCCCGATGTTTTCTTTTCATTAACCAGCAATGGCCAACAGGTGTTTCATTTGGAAAGAGGATCATTGAAACAAAGGATTGTACAATTGCTGGGCAGTCAGTACAGTGCCAAACTGGTAACGGTTCAGGAACAAACCGATTATTTAAATATTAGCGGGTTTGTCGGCAAACCCGAAACATCAAAAAAAACGAGAGGCGACCAATATTTCTTTGTAAACAATCGGTTTATAAGAAGTGCTTATCTCAATCATGCAGTGATGAGTGCCTATCAACAAATGATCCCAACGGATAGTTTCCCTTTGTACGTTTTATTCATAGATCTTGATCCTGCACAAATTGACATCAATGTTCATCCAACCAAACAGGAAATAAAATTCGAGGATGAAAAAATTGTGTACGCCTTTGTGCAGGCAGCCGTAAAACATGCACTGGCCCAATTCAGTATTACACCGACCCTTGATTTTGATCTCGATCCCTCTATACAACACCTGGATGCCATTAGCAAACCTTTTACAGATGAAAAAAAAGCCGCTGCCTCCTCCTCTAATATTTATCAAACGTTTACCCAGAAACACCAGGCACATTTTGTAGAGCCATCCCATAAAAGTGATCTGCGCCACTGGAAAGATTTTTACGACAAGTCGGAATCAAGCCAGCTTCAACAAAGATCAGAAACTCAAGAAACAGAAACCACCCAGCAGACAACTTTTAATATCCAACATGCCAGTTTACCCTTGCAGGTACTTGAAAGTGCTCCATTAATTCAATTGTTGAATACCTATATTGTTGCTTCTACCAATCGTGGATTTATTTTAATACATCAGCAGCTGGCGCACGAACGGATTTTGTACGAACGCTACGGTCAGGCCCTGCAAGGCAAGATGGTAGCTATACAACGCAGTCTTTTTCCCGCTACATTGCACCTGGCCACACCCGATGCCGTTCTTCTGCTTGAGCTGCTTCCGGATCTTGAACAATTGGGTTACCAGATAGAACCCTTCGGTAAAGATGCATTTGTAGTGCAGGGAACTCCGGCCGATGTGGACACCGGTAATGAAAAAGTAGTTATGGAAAAATTGCTTGAACAGTATAAACATTTTAGCAGCGATGTCAAATTTTCCAAACGCGAAAAACTAATCCGTTCGCTTGCATGGCAACACGCCATCAAAGCATCAACTCCACTTGCTGATAAAGAAATGAGGGTGTTGGCCGAAGAACTTTTTGATTGCATGCATCCCAACACAACCGCAGGCGGAAACCCTACTTTTATTGAATTCAGGAAAGAGTATGTGGAGAAGATGTTTGGGAGGTAGGAGGATATAGAATACAGAATTCTGATTCAGAAGTCAGAAGTCGGAAGATAATTGAATTAGGCGGTGAACGCCTTTCCCTTTTACTGCCAACTGATTTGATTCTATTTTTTAATTCTCTTATGATCTTCCCAGAGGTTATATCTGAGATAAAATTGCAGGGATTTATTTTTATCCTGGAACAGCGGTGCGGCAGGGTTCAGCCGGAAGCGAACGTAATTGCTCAATGCCTGGTTGTAGCGGAGACCTACCGTAAATTGTTTCCAGTAATAATTGGCATCGAGCATCAGACGGAACTCTGAGTTATCGATCCTGTTTGAAATAGAATCGTTTTTAAATTTGGTATGCTGCTGATTCAGCAACGTGTACCGGCCAGATCCGATAACGGAACTTGTTTCCTCGTTCATCGCCACACCACTTACTAAAGAAGAAAATTGCAAGCCGGTTCCCAGGTAAAAATGCTGAAAGGGGCTGTAATGAATGCCAACGGGTATATTAAAATAGTAAAGCTTTTTTGCATAAATGGAATTGTAATGAATGGTATTGGTAGCTGGGATTTCAGTTTTCTGTTGGTACAATAAAACAGATTGAATGTACTGTGGATTCATTAACTGTATTTCCGTTTGGAGATATACTTTGTTATTTACATGGTATTGCAAGTGAGGGACCGGTATAAAATCAGATATGATATTGGGCCCTGCGTTAACGTTATAGGCGCCTGGTTTTTGATCGCCCAGTGGAAAACCGAGAGGCAATGAAAATCCAACGGCCAGGCTTCTATTTTCGTCTGCATACACTTTCTTCGATTTTACCCTGGTTAATGGTTGCTGACCTTTCAAATTATTTTCAGGAAATATATTTGAGTGATCCTGCAACTCCATTGAATCTCCCACTAGTTTTGTAACCTCAAAATCGAATATCGTATTTTGGGTGTTATACCGAGGGGTTGAATTTTTTGCAGATACTTCCTGGGCCAATGGATGTGGATACCCTGCCGGGGCCTGCTTTTGAATTTGCCCGGTTACAGATGAACCTTTACTATTTCCAGAATTATCTTTACTGCCTTTACTAACGAGGCCTTTCTTTGTTTGATTAGTCAATGTTTTTGACATAAGAGGAGGTACGACGCTCAGTTTATTGTGTAAATTTTCATCATTTTTTTCTGTTTTTGTTATATCGTTTGAGTGTTGATCAGTACTTTGGGTTGAGGAATGAGGTGAAATTAGAGGAACATCTTTTTGCTTTGAGAGAACGAGATTTCCTTTTTGAGAGTCAACGGATGAAGTCCCATATCGGGTGGAATCTGAGGCCTTGTTCACCGCTAAGTTCGGGTTTGTGTCGATCTTGCGACTTGAAATGTACCAGCTTCCCGTAAGTAATATTACAACAATGCCAATGCCGGTTATCCATCTCCAATAACCCGCTCCCCTTGGCATCTCTTTATCCAGTCGCGATTTCATTTGCTGCCAGTTCCGTTCTATATCCGGTAGCGGAAGTTGTTGAAGTTTTTCCGCCAGGTTTTTTTCGTATGGTTGTTGTTCGTTCATTACTATACGTTTGAAAGTTTTTGTAATAAGTTTTGCAGCTTTTTCCGGGCTTCACTGAGATGCCATTTACTGGTTCCTTCGCTGATACCCAGGAGGATTGCAATTTCCTTGTGATTATATCCTTCAATAATATATAGATTGAATACTGTTTGCGCTCCAGGGGGCAATTGTTGCACCAGCTTTAGCAATTCACGCGTGGAAATTCTTTGCACGGCGTCTGCGTCAATAGCGGGTTCTTCCACTTTCTCCAGCTCTACTTTAGAATATAATTTTCCGCGTTGCCGGATAAAGTCGATAGCAGAATGAACAATGATTGTCCGGATCCAGGTATACAGCGATGCTTTTGACCTGTCGTATGTATGAATTTTTTTAAACACTTTTAGAAATCCATTGTGAAGTACTTCGATAGCATCTTCCTCGTTTTTAGTATAGCGAAGGCAAATAGAAGTCATGGCCCCATAGAACTGTTTATACAATTGTTCCTGGGCCGAACGGTTGTTATCGATACAACCGTCTATCAGCTTTATATCAGCAGGGGCATTTGCCAAATACGGAGTAATTTATAATATATGCCGCCCTTTATCAGCAAACATTGAGTTTATCATTTACACTTTTGTCAACGGGTATCAGAATTACATATTGTATTGTTGCCGTCGCTTTCTCCATAAGCTTCCTTTTACCAGAAATCAAGACTCCCAAGGCCAATGCTGACGGGATTGTATACGTACAAGTCTCGAAAAGAGTTGGTTAAAATTAACACGGATCCCTGACTGGAAACAGAAAGAATCCGGTTGAACCTATGCGCAAATCGATTTATTATAAACTTTTCCGGACCGACGACAAAAAAGCCTGAATGCTTTTACGAACCTCAACCGCGCTCGTCCGGTGATTGTTGACAAGAATGGAAAAAATCAACAATTTGTTTTTCCGGGTATACAGGAATCCACTCAGCCCTACTACGCCGGTTAGCGTCCCTGTTTTTGCAAAGATAAAGTCACTGTCCGATTTGGGGTAACTGGTTAATGTTCCCGTTCCGGGTGTGGGAAAAATGACTTTCAATCTATCCAGTGAAAATTCATTTTTCATTTGATTAAGTATGGCGACAAAGCTTTGCGGTGTAAACAAATTATACCGGCTCAACCCACTGCCATCCACCCAGCGTGGTTTGTGAGGCAGAATGGATAATGCATTGTTGAGTAAATAGCTGATGATGGAATCATCATCCATCACCCCAAATTGTTTATTAGAAGCCATTAATAGTAACTGCTCCGCAAAAAAATTATCGCTCCGGTGCATCATCAGTTTCAAAAGAGTGTCGCGGGGCTGGGAAAAAACCGTTTGTAAAGGTCCCTGTTTAACCACTTGGTGGCTGACTGGCCATGGAGCCAATGAAATGTTTGTATTAACGGTGTCTCTTAACAATTCAATCGCTGCCTGTACAGTATTGGTAACAAATGGCACTTCCTGTTCTATTTTTATTTCTTTGCCTTCAGTGATTTCGTAAATATTTTCGTACTTGTTTCTCTGTACAAAAAAACTTTTTCTGGATACATCTGTATTGAAACGCACTTTCCAATTTACCTCCGGCAAGGAGTAAATAGAGAGAGACTGATCGAATGCCATTGAATCCATATTTTCGGGAGTTGTTCTTTCCTGTATCCAACGGATTGTATTTCCATACACAGGCAAGGGGCTACGCTCAGCCATATATTCCTGGTTGTAATCATTCCATGCCCAACCGCTACCAAATGCTTCTGTTTTCCACGACCGGTCTGATAGATAAACCGGTTTTTTAATTTGTCTTAAAAAATCTATAACAAGGTGTTGCCGAAAATCTTTGTGCAGCAAACTTGGATCCCCGGTTGGAAACAGGTATATCGCTGTGTCCTCTTCTTTATAATTGATGCCGGCCAAACTATCCCCCAAGTATTTCAATGCCGCATAGCAGGTGAAAATTTTTGTATTGGATGCAGGCACAAAATATTTCTCGCCCTGGTAATTGTAGAGAAATTTATCAGCAAGAGGATCATAGATACTTATCCCTATATGAGCATTCGTAAGGTGGTTATTGTGAACGAGATTATTTTTTGCATTTTTTCCAATACGTTTTTGAACCGAACAGGAAGTAAGAAAAAAAATGAAGGATAACAGAACACTGGTAAACGCTATACCTTTTCTTGTATTCATTCCCTTGTACATTTATATGATCAATCTAATTTCTTTCCTGTGTTCTTAGCCAGCGTTCGGGGATTTCATTGCTACCCGCCAGTAAGTAATCTTTGTGCGAACAGGCGATGAATCTTTTATCAGGCAATTGCATCCACCAGCGCCCGGTTTTTTTACTTTGAAGGAATGTGGTGTTCACCTCTGCGAAAGATACATGAAACTCGTTAAAGGCGTCTCTGTTTTCAATACTGGCTTCTTTTTTTCCACGACTTTTTCCATCCAGTACATACCAGATCATCTGACTGATCTGTTTAGCTGTAATAAAATCCTTGTCTCTTTCAGGTTCATACCCATAAATCCCAATGGAGTGGCTGATGTTGCTCTGTCCCGCAAAACGCATCAATGCACAGGCCTCTTCTCCATTAAAGCCATTGGGTGAAATGTTATTGGAGGGAGCAAATGCTTGCGCGATGGCAGCAATATCAAAACTTACAACCGAGGAGCTGCGGATGACAGGCTCCATTTCGTCAATATTATCCTTTACAGTTCCCAGGCGGTAACAATCAAAACGCAACTTATCCATTGTTTCGAGCATGCGAGGGTGTACATAATAACTCTGAAAACCGATATGATTGTAATGACCTATAAAATTCGGCTCGCCGGTTAGCATTTCCATGACGAAATTCTGTGACCGGAATACCGAATTCATATCAATATTGACCAACGCATCAATACAGGTGGCTTCAATGATTTTTTTTTCATCCACGTATGCATGGTATTGAGCAAGAGTCAGATCGTGGCTTCCGCCCATGATCACCACCGTTTTTCCGATAGCATTCAATTCCCGAACTACCGTTTTCAAAGCTGCATACGTATCTGAAAGGGAGGCGCCGGATCTAATATTTCCAATATCCGTCACCTGAACATCCGGATGCCAGTAGTATAATTGATAGAACTGTTCCCTGATAATATCCGGCGCAGCACTTGTTTCGATCACCAAATTGTTACCTCGTTCTTCACCGCATCCTACCAGTACAATATCAGCATGACTCAGGTCAGGGAACAAATCCTCATATATTAAAATCGTCTTGCCAATCTGACCGTCCTGATAACCCTGGTCACCCGACAACTCAGACACATTCAAGGGTTCGAGAAAATCTGCAATATTTAATACATCCGACATGGTTGCAAGTTAGGGAGAGAATGTAGAATTCTGAATTCGGAATACAGAATACAGAAGGATTTAAGATCAGAATTAGGTAAGCGAATAAATTTGAGCATGCATCATTCCATTCCATAGGGTAGGGTTTGAACCCTACCCTATGGAATGGAATGAAATGTAGCAGCGTTTCTATCCTATTTCCCATTTTCAAAACTGCCGGCGAAGTGGTGATCAAATTTTCAAATCTTATATTTGCCGCATGGAACTATTGTTAGAACAAATTCAGAATTATAAACAAGAAATTGAGAACCATACTCCGGATGGTGCTGAATCATTGGAAACCTTCCGCATCAGATTCCTTGGAACAAAAGGCATCGTGAAGAATTTGTTTACAGAAATGAAAAATGTTCCCGCGGAAAAAAAGAAAGAATTTGGTCTGTTATTAAATGAATTCAAACTTCTGACAGAAACTAATTATGAAAACTGGAAGCAGCGACTGGAAAACAATACATCA
>Ga0136634_10000342_pt1 | contig 21812 bp, 16 predicted proteins | sample AntDrymUQ8332106_2_FD_104654 | JGI IMG/M metagenome (GOLD analysis project Ga0136634, IMG submission 104654) | Polar desert sand microbial communities from Dry Valleys, Antarctica - metaG UQ833 (21.06) | ecosystem: Environmental > Terrestrial > Soil > Desert | place: Antarctica: Dry Valley... | reverse complement strand
GTTGCATCTCCCCAAATGTGACGAAGGTTAAGCCAGTGGCCTACCTCATGTGTTGCGGTTCTGCCTAAACCATAAGGTGCAGCAGCTGTACCGGTATTGCCAAAAGCATTATCATCTATTACAACACCATCAGTTGCAGAACTTCCGCCGGGAAACTGGGCATAACCCAAAATACCCCCACCCATATTACAAGACCACATATTTAAAGTAGTTGTAGGATTGGTTGGATCGATCCCCCCCCTTGCACTTTTTTTCATATAATTATTGGTAGTCCAGCTTTTTTTGCTAGTGGCTTTTCTAACGGTTTTGCTGAAGACGAACCGTATTTTTGTATCCCCTGCACGCACTCCCTGAAATGTGGATGGCGTATTATTATAATCAGTATTTGTAGCCTGGAAATCTTTATTTAATACAGCGATCTGTGATTGAATCTGCGCATCAGATATATTTTGTGCAGCCGTTTTGTATAATACATTCACTACAACAGGGATCTCTATTATGTCTCCTACACGTCTGCCTGCAGTAGGATTTCTTTCGATATATGTAATAACTGATTCAATTTCATTCATACGGGCAGCAAGGCCGGGATCTTGTTGTAATTGTTCCTGTAATACTTCATGACTTGCACAACGGTGTGTGGAAAAATCTGTTGTAGATTCTAATGGAGTTAATTCTTCATTTTCTGCACTTTTAGAACAGCCAAACACCAAAATAATACAACCAGCAAAAGCTGCGAGGGTTCTTTTCATAAATTAATATTTAAGTTTTAAAAATTAGATCAATTAAATTAATCTTTTTTTAACACTTATTGTGCATTAATTAATAAAAGTGATTATATCATGGAAAAGGCACTAAAAAAAATCCCCCGGAAAAAAATCCGGGGGAGGCAGTTGGTTTTGGTAAACAACTTAATCAATTTGAACTTAAAACTATACGATTGCCTGTACAAAAATAAAAGTAAAATTATATACATATATAGACAGCATAACATAAAAATCTGCTGCATATATATAAAGTTTTTTTATTGCCTGATCTCTGGCTGTTTCCGTTAACGATGTAAAGAGTAAATTGCAACAATTTTAAAATTCATGTGGAGTATTTTTAAAAAGGAATTGAACCAGTTTTTTAGTAATCTAACCGGCTATATTGCCATCATATTATTCCTTTTAATCAATGGTATCTTCCTGTTTATTTTACCTGAGAGCAGCATATTGGAATTTGGATATGCTACCCTGGATAAATTTTTTGAACTGGCTCCGTGGGTATTGCTTTTTCTTGTTCCGGCAATTACTATGCGGTCTCTATCAGATGAATTTAAAACCGGAACTTTTGAAATTTTAAAGACCAGGCCCCTTACAAAGTGGCAAATCGTATTAGGAAAATATTATGCGCTGCTTATTGTTGTTGTTTTTGTAATTATTCCTACATTTCTCTATATTTTATCTATCAGCTCTTTAAGTACTTCAGGTGTAGATAGTGGGGGAATTACAGGTAGTTATATCGGGCTCTTTTTTTTAGCTGCCGTTTTTGCTTCTATCAGCCTGTGTTGCAGCAGTTTTACTTCTAATGCAGTGATCGCATTTCTTTTAAGTGCGTTTGCATGTCTTCTTATATATTTTGGATTTGCAGCTTTCAGTAAAATAATTTTTTTCCAGGGAAGTGCTGATTACTATATTGAAATGCTGGGAATTGATTTTCATTACAGGAGTATCAGCCGGGGTGTGCTTGATAGTCGTGATATTATTTATTTCGGTTCTGTTATTTTCATCTCATTATGGGTAACTGTAGTAAATCTTTATAAAAAATAATGAGGATGACAAATAATACGAGGCGGGGTAAAATAGGGATTCTGATTGTTCTTGTACTGCTAATCATAATAAACTGGGCAGCATCAGTCTGGCATATACGTCTGGATCTAACCAATGAAAAGAGATTTACTCTAAGCAGCCCTACTAAAAAATTACTTCGGAATTTAAAAGAACCAGTTGTTGTGGACGTTTTTCTAAAAGGCAGTTATCCCAGCGGTTTCCGGAAATTAGCCGGTGCAACAGCTGATCTTTTACAGGAATTTAAAGAAGTAGGAGGTAACAACATCCAATATAATTTTATTTCTCCGGAAGATGAAGCTGCACCCGGTATAACGTACGGTGATACGCTCACATCTTCAGGTCTTTACCCCATCAATCTTACTTCTCAGCTTAAGGAAGGCCAGCAGCAACAATTTGTTTATCCTTTTGCTATGGTGCATTTTAATGACAAGACTATGCCTGTTACACTTTACCAGGGTAAAACCCCACTGATTAATTTTCAGGAATTAAACAGTGCGGAGGCCTTGCTGGAATATAATCTTGTAAATGCAATTGCAAAAGTTGCAAGTGAAAAAAAGCCTTTGGTAGGATATGCTACCGGTAATGGCCAGCCGATGGGTGACAATGTATACGACATGGTGGAAAATGTTTTAAAAGTAGATTATAATTTAGCAACCTTTAACCTCAGTTCACATCCCATAATTCCAATTGAATTTAAAGCGTTGATCATTGTTAAACCAACAATACCTTTTAATGATGCGCAAAAGCTTATGCTGGATCAATATGTTATGAATGGAGGAAAATTACTGATGTTCATTGACCGCCTCAATGCAGAAATGGATAGCCTCCGGATAAAGAATGAACTGATCGCTTATGACAGAGATCTTAAATTAAATGACCTGCTGTTTAAATTTGGTGCCAGGATCAACACTGACCTCCTAATGGATCTGCAATGCGATTACCTTCCATTCGATGTAAATGGTAACGGCCAGTTTGAATTATTACCCTGGAATTATTTCCCGGTACTGGAATCAAAATCAAATCACCCGATAAATAAAAACCTGGGATTTATTGCTGGCAGGTTTGTAAATTCTATAGATACCATAGAAGCAGAAGGTATAAAAAAGACCATTTTGCTTAATTCTTCTGTAAACGCGCGAACTATTGCCACCCCTGCGCTGATCAGCCCCATGGAAAATGTAAACGCACCCGAAGATGAAAAATTTAAAAAAGTAAATGTGCCTGTAGCTGTTCTGCTTGAAGGGAAGTTTCAGTCATTATTTGCCAACCGTTTATCCCAGGTAATGAGGGATTCTTTAGAACAATATGGAGCTGTGTTTCTTCCCCGCAATATAAATGATAATAAGATCATCATTGTTTCAGATGGAGATATTGTATTAAATGCAATTGTAAAGGGGAATCAGCCAATCGCTATGGGTGCTAATCCGTATACATTTGGAAGCCAGCGCGAGTTTCCATTTGCAAATAAAAATTTTTTCCAGAATTGCCTTGAATATCTCATTAATGCCAATGAATTGGGTGAAGCTAAATCAAAGGATTATGTTGCAAGGCTATTAGATACAAAAAAAGTAAATGAACAAGGTAATAAATGGCAGGTATTAAATATTGGGCTGCCTGTAATAACAGTAATTTTGTTTGCAATTATCTTTCAGTTTTACAGGCGAAGGAAATATTCAGTTAACTAATAATTCATGAACACCCAGCTTATATATATAATCTTTAGTGCAGTAATTGTGATAGCACTTGTAATTGACCTTGGCCTACTGAGCAAAAAAAATGCTGTTATTACCACCAAGGCAGCATTGATACAAACTCTTTTTTGGGTAACACTTTCGTGCATTTTTTGTGGATTTATCTGGTATGTACATGGAGAGGAAGACGCAATAAAATACATTTCCGCATACCTTCTGGAATGGTCACTTTCTATCGATAACATTTTTGTATTTATAATTATTTTCTCTTTTTTTAAAGTGAAATCCTCCAGTTATTCGCGTGTGTTGTTGCTGGGGATCTTAATGGCAATTGTTTTCCGGATTGTATTTATTGCACTTGGAAGTGAACTTGTTGCCAGGTTTGACTGGATCATGTATGTATTTGGTGTATTCCTTATTTTCACGGGTATTAAAATGTTTACTTCAAATGAAGAAAAAGAATTTAACCCTGAGGAAAACTGGGCATTCAGAATGATGAAAAAATTCCTCCGTACTACAAATGAAGAACCACATGGAAAATTTTTTATCAGGATAAACAATAAAACCTATCTGACAAAATTATCAATGGTGGTAATTATGCTGGGGCTGATAGATATCGTATTTGCAATAGATTCTATTCCCGCAGTTTTCTCCATCATACCAGACCCCAGTGATAAACTTCTTATCTATTCCTCAAATATATTCGCTGTGCTTGGGTTAAGAAGTTTGTTCTTTTTATTAAGAGGAGCCGCTGAAAAATTCAATTATCTGCAACAGGGAATTGCAATTGTTCTTTTATTTATCGGGGGAAAAATGATTGCGGAAAAATGGTTGCCGCACATACCGGTATGGGGATCCTTGCTGGTAATAGTAGTTTGTATCGGAGGTTCTATTCTTTATTCTATTTATAAAAACGAACCTTCCATTATAATTGAGGAAGAAACAGAGGGAGATAAAAATCAGGCCAATGAAGATGTTCCGGGTTGATAAGAATAGACAAAATCAAATCCGGTAAGCATGGTGGTTATTAATTGCTCTTAAAATAAATGAACGAACATACTTTTTCCTCTATCGCAAAAATATTGGCTGTTCCTCCCATACAACAGTCGGATGATCCGGTAATTGTTTCTCTGTTAACAGACAGCAGGAAGATATTAGCACCTCAATCAAGTGTTTTTTTTGCTATCAGCAGTGTGCATAAAAATGCAAACCAGTTTATTTTTTCATTGTATGAAAAAGGGCTTCGGTGTTTTGTAGTCGACCATAATATTACAAAGGAAGAAATGCTCAGATTTCCCAGGGCAAATTTTATTCAGGTAAATAATGTTTTAGAGGCCCTGCAGTCGGTTACATCCTTTCATAGATTGCGTTTTACCATTCCCGTTATAGGTATAACAGGGAGCAATGGCAAAACCATTGTAAAAGAATGGCTATACCAGTTATTACATAGCCGGTATAATATTTCCAGGAGCCCCAAAAGTTATAATTCCCAATCTGGTGTTCCATTAAGTGTATGGCAACTGAATGAAGCACATACACTGGCAATATATGAAGCAGGTATATCTTTACCCGGAGAAATGACATTACTTCAAAAAATCATTCAACCTGATATCGGGGTATTTACATTTACAGGTGATGCACATGCTTCTGGTTTTGATTCGATGGAGCAAAAAATAAAGGAAAAATTAAGCCTGTTTATAAACAGCCGTGTGCTGGTTTACTGTGCAGATGACAAAGCATTGAAAAATGAAGTAGCAGTTTTTAAAACGGAACGTAATAAAAAACTGGAACTTTTCGCATGGAGCCTGTTACCGGGTTCAACCTTAATGATATCCGGCATTATTAAAAACGAGGCCACAACCTCCATAGAATGCATTTACAGGAAAGAAAATTTTAAATTAAGTATTCCATTTACTGATGATGCTTCTGTACATAACTCTATCACATGTGTTTGCGTTTTATTGTATTTGGAAATTTCTATTACTGATATCATATCGTGTATAAAGGACTTGCGACCGGTAGAAATGCGGCTTGAAATGAAACAGGGAATTAATAATTGCTCTTTGATCAATGATAGTTATAGTTCTGATATAAATTCACTCATTATTGCACTTGATTTCCTTGCTCAGCAACAACAACACCGGGAAAAATCACTGGTTTTAAGTGATATGCTACAAACCGGAAAATCATCCGCTGAACTTTACCGGAATATCGCAGAAATCCTGCAACAAAAAAACCTGGCAAAATTTATAGGCATTGGGCCTGAAATCTCTTTGCACAAAGAAGCATTTGAAAAAATAAAGGATAAAAAATTCTTTCCCTCTACCGATTCATTCTTGTCAAATTTACCTTCAATGAATTTTCATAATGAAACAATATTGTTAAAAGGAGCACGGATGTTTTCATTCGAAAAGATAAGCCATGCTTTGGAAGAAAAAAAACACGAAACTGTTTTAGAGATCAATCTAAATGCATTGCAGCACAATCTTAATTTTTACAGGAGGCAATTGAATAAACATGTAAAGTTAATGGCAATGGTAAAAGCATTCAGTTACGGTAGTGGCAGCTTTGAAATTGCAAATGTAATGCAACATGCGGGTGTAGAGTATCTTGCTGTTGCTTATGCGGATGAAGGTGTTGAGTTGAGGCAGGCAGGAATACGGTTGCCCATAATGGTTATGAATATAGAAGTAGCCGGCTTTGAAAATTTAATTAAGTATAACCTAGAGCCGGAACTTTATTCTTTTAAAATAGCTGAGGCCTTTATAAATTTCCTGGAAGAACGCAATGGTGATCCTTATCCTGTACACATCAAACTGGATACAGGTATGCACAGGCTGGGATTTGAAATTAATGATATGGAAAAGCTCTGTGCAATTCTCCGCAATACAAAACAATTGAGGATACAATCTGTTTTTTCTCATCTTGCTTCGAGTGATGATAGCGATCATGATGAATTCACAAGAACCCAGGCGGATAATTTTATAAAGATGTCTGAAAAAATTGAAGATGTAACAGGATATACCTTTATTAAACACATTGCAAATACTTCCGCCATTCACCGGCATCCTTCTTTACAACTTGATATGGTACGATTGGGCATTGGCTTATACGGTATTGATTCGAATGTAATGATCCAAAGACAACTTCAAAACGTTACAACTTTAAGTACAACTGTTTCACAAATAAAAAAATTGCAAAAAGGGGATAGTGTTGGTTATAGCAGGAAGGGTATGGTAGAAAAGGAAACTACTATCGCAACTGTAAGGGTGGGTTATGCCGACGGTTATCCGCGCACGTTAGGAAATGGCAATGGAAAAATGTTGGTGAATGGGATACTCGCCCCGGTTATAGGAAATGTTTGCATGGATATGACCATGCTTGATATTTCCGGTATCAGTGTTAAAGAAGGGGATGAAGTAACAGTATTTGGAGAAGGTTTGCCAGCAACCCAAGTAGCTTTGTGGGCAGGAACCATTGCATATGAAATGCTTACCGGGATCTCTCAAAGGGTTAACCGGGTCTATTATGAAGAATAATTTCGGATATTAACAAATTATCATGTTCTTACTAATCAGCAATCATTAATCACTTCCTATTTCCAAATCCTTTTAGTCCTTATCCAGTATCTTTGCGGGCATTTAATATTAATATGAAAAAAAGCCATATTGTAATCATCGTATTGCTTGTACTTATTGCAGACCAGGCTTTGAAAATTTATATAAAAACACGGTTTCATTTAAACACTTCTGATCATGTTTTTAGTGATTGGTTTCAGCTGTATTTTGTTGAAAATCCCGGAATGGCATATGGTTGGAAATTTGGGGGTAACTGGGGGAAAATGGCGCTCACTATATTCAGGCTGGGGGCAGTAGTATTTGGCACATGGTATCTTGGGAAAATTATTAAGGAAAGGTATAGTAAGGGATTTATAATTTGTGCTTCTCTTATTTATGCAGGCGCATTGGGAAACCTGATTGATTCCTGTTTTTATGGATTAATATTTGATAAAGGAATGCCGTTTGATCCGCATATTAATGAGTATATATCTTATAGCGGACTGGCAAAATTTTCGAAGGATGGTTATGCAGGTTTTTTACATGGGAATGTAGTTGATATGCTTTATTTCCCTATTATAACAGGGCATTTTCCTGAGTGGTTTCCATTCTGGGGAGGTGATGATTTTGAATTTTTCCGTCCAATTTTTAATATTGCGGATGCTGCAATCAGCACAGGAGTTATAACAATTTTAGTATTTCAAAAACGATTTTTTAAGCAGCGAAATACTGCTAATGAACATCATACAGTAGAGACAGTTGCACGGGTAGACGATGCCTCGCAGGTTTCCTGAAATTTATCTTTAAATTGTACCCAAATATATTACAATGAATGTATTAAGATATTTTATACTTGTCTTCACCACTTTTATATTGTTCGTTTCGTGTCAGAAAGAATTAAGTCTTGAACAGGGCCTGGCTGTAGGTACATTAAAAGAAGATGCAACAGGCTTTTGCCTGCCATCAAGTGTAATTGGAATATTTAAAGAAGATACCCTGCTGAATAATACAACTTATATAGAATTACAAATTGATATTACAGAAACTGGTACGTATATAATAAAATCTGATACAATTAATGGTTATTCATTTTATGGTGCTGGTATCGTAGAATCTCCGGGACTGAATACGGTTAGATTATTTGCAAAAGGCACACCTGTAGGTCCTGGTATCAATACATTTACCATTAGTTTTGATGCAAGCACGTGTAGTATTGATATACCGGTTGTTAGTGTTGGAATACCTGCGGTGTATACTTTAGGTGGAGCAGGCAGCACATGTACAGGTGTAGTTGTAAATGGTGTATATATGGCAGCTGTACCAATGAATGCTACCAATACAGTAATGCTTGATGTAAATGTTACTTCAACAGGTTCCTACAATTTATCTACTCCTGTTGTAAATGGTATTTCTTTTTCTGCCAGTGGTGATTTTAATGCAACAGGGCCTCAGACAGTTTCGCTTAATGGAAACGGGACACCTATAACTGAAGGGGACGTAAATTTCTCCCTGTCAGGCAATAGCGGCTCATGTACATTTACCGTTTCTATTGGTGCCGCACCATCAATGGCTGTTTATACACTCGGTGGTGCAGGAAGCTCATGCACAGGTTTTGTATCATCGGGAACTTATACATCTGGCATAAGTCTGGATGCATCTAATACTGTAACTGTAGATGTAAATGTTACGGTTATCGGTGACTACCAGATCAGCACAACACAAGTTAATGGGGTAAGTTTTAATACGATCGGCTCGTTTACAACAACAGGGCCGCAAACAGTTACATTTACAGGATCCGGAGTACCAGCTTCACCGGGTGCAACAAATTATACTGTTAACGGGCAAACCGATAATTGTACTTTTTCTATAAATTATGCACCTGGTGCAAGCCCTGCCGCATATACACTCAATGGCGCACCGGGTAACTGCACAGTTGCAACAGTAGGCGGAACATATAATGTAGGAACAGCATTAACAGCGTCCAATACAGTTACGATTGAAGTTAATGTAACTACCATCGGCGCATATACGATTTCAACAACTGTGGTTAATGGGATAAATTTCACCAATTCAGGGACATTCAGTACAACCGGCACAAACCAGGTTATATTAGTGGGTTCAGGAACTCCAATTGCTGCTGGTACAAGTGTATTCACTCCGCAGGGAGGTACTTCCGGGTGCACATTTAGTATAACCGTTACCGGTAGCGGAGCAGATGTTTTTTCATGCAAGATAAATAACGTCTTCACATCTTTTATTGATAACGCCGCAGGTATTTATAATACCAATCCCAGCGACCTTTCAATGGAAGGTTCTGTAAATGAAGCAACATCACCTGAATTTTTACAAATCGAAATAGATAAGGAGTCATTCGGGCCTGGAACTGCTGTTACACCAGGCACCTATACAAATGCAGGCAGCGCCCCAAACCAGTATATACTTATTGTTTTTTATATTGATAATGCAAATACTGGCTGGTTTCCCAGAAGTGTTTTAACCGGGTCAACTATAACAGATCCTTTCACAGTTACCATTACAAGCGTTACAGCAACACGTGTGACAGGGACATTTAGCGGAACCGTAAGCGACGTTGATACACGCTTGTTAACGAAAACAATTACGGAAGGTGTATTTGATTTGCCCATTCAATAAATAGTATCTGAAAAATTTTATTTGATCCTGACTACTTTTCTTCTCAACACTACATTGTTATATTCTACAGATAAAATGTAGATACCATTTGATAGGATACCTATATTATTTATTTCAACTTCATTATATCCTTTATTGATATATTGATTTACTTTTTTTACATTTTTACCACTTTCATTAATAACAGATACACTGATCAAACCACTGGCAGGCACAAAAATATTTGCCCTGATCACATTTTTAAAAGGATTCAGGATGTTTTTAATTTCAAAGGAAAAAGTTTTACTTAACAGAACGACCTTGCTGTACTTATAGATTCCCTTACGGTCTATTACTTTAATCCTGTAATAATGTTCACCAGTATTGTCAGGATCGGTGAAATTATATTGAGACCTGGATAAATTATTTGAATTTATCTCTCCAATTGTTTTGAATAAAATGCCATCATCACTTTTTTCTATTTCATATTTATCTATATTTTCCTCATTTGATACATTCCAGGTAAGGAGGGAACCCTTATGATTAAGCTGCCCCCGGAAAGTTAGAAAATCTGTAAGAAGGACTTTACCGCAATCGATCACATTTAGCATTGTGGCTGAATTATCATTATAAGCACAAGTTATACTGCTAAGGTTTGCTGCAGTGGTAGCAACTATAACCCTGAAATACCTGCCGCTATCTGCATAATTTCCCATAAATGGCGGTATTGCTGTTATGTACTGATACATACCATTTACCAAAGTAGGAACACCCACACCTGTTGTTCCCGGCCCTGTCATATCAGTCCATACAGTTCCGCCTACATTACTTTGTTGCCATTTAAAATGTACATAATTATTATAAACAGACCGTACAGTATCTCTCAGGTATATTACAAATGGATTTTCTTTACAACCCAGGATGTAAGGATTGTAATTCATTATTAATGATGGACCGCAATGTGCCACTTTAATATCGTCGATGGCCCAGTCATTTCCACCACCACCGGGGGAATTATTTCGGATTGCAAAGTTGGCAGTTGTCTGACCCGGTTTTGTGAGGAACGTAAACCCATATTTCTTCCAGGGGCTTACGCGGTTATATTTAATATCCCCGGTGGTATAATAAGCCAAACCATCAATTTCAAAATTCAGGTTAGGGCGTACACCTGCAGAGTCGTTACCGGGGTAAGGAATAAAACCGCTTGAACTGCTACCTCTTCCCATACTGTCACAGCTACATCTTGGACATAAATTCCGGTACCAGGCACTGAATTCATAATACGTATTCGGGCATAAATTAGTTAGTGTTTCCTGGTAAGCAATATTGGTATTATAACTTGCATTTACCATAACAAAATATCCTGCATTGGTTCCGGGAGATACAGGCGGATTTCCTATAGTGGGATTTACCGAACCTGTATGGTCGCCTCCAATATCCCAGAACCCAAATACTCTCCGTAATGCCGGTGATTCAGGCATAGTGGAGTTAGGGTTTGTTGAGCCATTGGCACTGCTGTTGTTTACGATAGCATAATTGTAATCCTGCGGAGAGTTTGTTGAAACATTTTGTTTTATATATGTAGTTCCGAATAAAAGTGCTGCTGCCCTGTTTTGAACAGTTCCACTCCCAAATGTTCCGTTTCCATCTGATGTAGCACTTATTGCACTTCCATTAGGGCAATAACCATTATTTACTGCAAGCAGGATCTTGTAATTAGGAAACATTACAGTGGTCCAGCCTGTTGCCGGAGAAATCCCTTTATACTTTATACTTCCATTTACAAATAAAGTGTCTCCATAAACTGTTGCCGGATTGATACGGACACGATAAACAGCCATCATAATACAATGCGAATTAAAAAAGCTCGGCCTGCTTGAATCAGATCTGATCCTTCCGCCCCTGACCCCATTGGCCCATCTGCCAAGATTAATTGTTATACTGCCCGCTATGTTTTTAGCTGCATCAGAATCCGCAAGTTCTGTAAAGGGGCCTTTATAAGTAAGTCCCTGATTAGTTGCCACACGCATGGAACCGTTTATATAAGTTGTTTTAGCGGGCACCTGGTCAAATACCTGCACACTGTCAATGGTAGTAAAGCTGCTTTGTGTTATAACGGCAATGGTTACACGAACTTCAATAGTATCACCCGGATTAAACGTACCTCCCGAATTAAGTTTACTCAGGTTTGCAAAGCTCTTACCAATATCTACCCGGTTAGCACCCTGGGCCAGAATTGATGTACTAAATAAAACACAAAACACAAGCAGGATAAAAAAGGATAATGCATGTAAATTTTTTTTCATTTTATCTTTTTAGTACAATAAAAAAAACTACATGAATTGCATGGATACTCAGGTAACGAAGAGTAGTATAATATTATTACAGTTGCGTATTTAAAGTGTAAAAAGCGGTTTTTTTACTACGATTTATTGAACTGACTGTAAGACTTAATTAACAAATTTCAGGGTAAAAATACCCGGTAATAATAACTGATATTTCCTGTTATTATGTAATACCACTACCTGCCAGGTATATGAATACTTTTTAATAAAATAGCTCGTTGTATTTATGCCGCAATCTGCGTTTAATAAAACCATAACATGCGAAGCAAAAATCTTTTACCTGTCTTATTTTTTTTGTTTTCTGTTACTGGTTTTAGTCAGGGAGAAACATTTACCTCTAAAAAAGTCGTTAATGCAAATACGGTTGCAGGCAGATTACGTCATCCGTTTTCTATGGTTTTAGGTCCGGATGATTCACTTTGGATAACAGAAAGGCGCGGCTACGTAATACGGATGAACAGGATAAATGGTGTTAAAACAGAATTATTAAACATTCGTTCCCTGGTAAAATTCACTGCGGGTTCATCTGGAATCAGGCAGGATGGCATGTTTGGAATTGCATTACATCCCGAACTGAATATGGCAACAGGAAATGATTTTGTATTCCTCGCATATTGTTATGATTCATCGGGGTTCAGAAGAGTGAAAATAGTGAGATACAATTATAACAGGAGTGTACCTTCATTAACAGGCGAAGTTACTTTAGTAAAAGGCATATATGGAAGCGATGATCATAACGGTGGTAAACTTGCGATCGGAAATTTCGGGACTTTAATAGCTCCAAATTATAAATTAATTTATTCTGTAGGAGACAAGGGCGCAAACCAGTTTTCCAATTCATGCGATTCAATAGAGTCGCAATATCTGCCGACCACTGCACAAATAACTGCGGATGACCCACACCGTTATAATGGAAAGATACTCCGGATAAATCTTGATGGCTCCATACCTTCCGGCAATCCGGATTTTAGTGGTATAGGCCGTTCTCATGTATGGTCTTATGGCCATCGTAATCCACAAGGCCTTGCCTTTGAAAGAAACAACAGTAACCAGCTTGTACCAAATGGCAAACTGTATGAATCCGAACAAGGGCCGGCCTCAAATGATGAAGTAAATATTATCAGGCCGGGGCGGAATTATGGATGGCCCCGGGTATCCGGGAAGAGAGACAATAACTGGTATAAGTATTATCAATGGTCAAATAATAGTGGTTGCTCTTCTTATCCCGGGGAATGCTCAGTAACTCAAAGCGGATCAGGGATTTTGGAAACCAATTTACCATCGGCCCAGCATACGAACCCTGTTTTTGATCTTTACCCCGGCACACCACCAGGTGGATCTGGTTGCAACTGGCTTTTGAATCCCACCCTTGCTCCAAGCAGTATTATTCATTATCCCTATACTAATAAAATACCGGGATGGCAGAATTGCCTTCTTATCAGTACACTGAAATCAAGTGCAGTTTACCGTTTAAAATTAAACGCAACAGGGGATAGCTCGCTTTCTGTTACAGATTCAGTGGTGAAATATTTTAATAACCCCTTTGCGCTTAATCGTTACCGTGATCTTGTGGTAGCAAATGACGGTATTACATTTTATTTATTAACAGATAGTGTAGGAGGAACTTCCGGCCCCTCTGCAGGCCAGGATGGAGGGGTTACTAACAGGGGTGCAGTATTGGAATATATTTATACCGGTCCTCTATTGGCACTCGGCAATGATCCATATGTTCCCGCAGAGACAAAATTATTTATCCGCATATTCCCAAACCCTGCAACCAATATTGTATTTGTAGAAACTATGCGGAATGTTTCAAAGCCAATAATTTACCAGTTGCATGATATTACAGGCAGATTAATATTAACAGGCAATAGTACTAATGACAGATTTGAAATTAATATAGAAAAATTAACACGCGGCGTTTATACATTGAAATTATATAATGGCAGAGATATAAGACTGACAACAAAAAAAATTATCATTCAATAATTTAATACAACCTATTTTGAAACATTCAATTTTCCAACCATTTCAGCGGGTCTAACCCACTTATCAAATTCTTCTGAAGTTATGTACCCAAGTTTTATAGACATCTCTTTTAATGTAGTGCCTTCCTTATGGGCTTTTTGGGCTATCTCGGCGGCTTTATAATAACCAATTTTTGTATTCAGAGCCGTTACAAGCATTAATGAATTTTCAAGATGTTTTTTTATATTTTCATCAACCGGTTTTATTCCTGAGGCACATTTATCATTGAATGAAACGCAACCCTCTCCAATAAGCCGCGCGCTATGTAAAAAATTAAAAATCATAACGGGTTTAAAAACGTTAAGTTCAAAATGCCCGTTGCTTCCACCTATTCCGATCGTAACATCATTCCCCATTACCTGGGCAGCTATCATCGTGAGCGCTTCACACTGCGTGGGGTTTACTTTTCCCGGCATAATGGATGAGCCTGGTTCATTGTCGGGTATAAATAGTTCGCCAATGCCGCACCGGGGGCCACTTGCCAGTAATCGGATATCATTTGCAATTTTCATAAGGCTTACAGCTACTGTCTTTAGAGCACCATGTGTGCTCACGATGGCATCGTGTGCAGCAAGTGATTCAAATTTATTCTCTGCTGTAATGAATGGAAGTCCCGTTATGGCGGCTATATGGGCGGCAACATTTTTCGCATAGCCTTCAGGTGTATTGATCCCGGTTCCAACAGCAGTACCACCCAATGCAAGTTCACTTAAATGAGGTAATGTATCCCTGATGGATTTTAAGCCATGGTCAAGTTGTGAAACATAGCCACTTATCTCCTGGCCTAAAGTAACAGGGGTAGCGTCCATTAAATGTGTTCTTCCAATTTTCACTACCTCCATAAAATCACGGCTTTTCTGATGCAGGGTATTCCGGAGTTTTTCTATACCTGGGATCGTATTTTCAACTAATATTTTATAAGCTGCAATATGCATTGCAGTAGGAAAAGTATCATTGCTGGATTGTGATTTATTTACATCATCATTTGGATGTAAAAATTTTTCTTTGTCTGCTAATTTACCTCCGTTGACAACATGTCCCCTGTAAGCGATCACTTCATTTACATTCATATTACTTTGTGTGCCGCTGCCAGTCTGCCAGACAACCAGTGGAAAAGAATCATTCAGTTTACCTTCTATGATCTCATCACAAACCTTACTTATCAAGTCACACTTTTCTTTAGATAATATGCCCGCATCCCTATTTGTTAATGCAGCACCTTTTTTTAAAATAGCAAATGCCCTGATTATTTCTATTGGCATACGGTTTATATCCTGTGCAATTTTGAAATTGTCAATACTGCGCTGGGTCTGCGCTCCATAATATGCATTTTCAGGAACCCGGACATCTCCCATAGTATCTTTTTCAATCCTGAATTGATCCATAAGCTATTTATTAAGTTGCAAAGATAAGCCTAAAAGAAAATTATTAACTTTGCGTTAGATTACAAAGCTAAACCAACTCCTATGCCTGCATCCCCAATCCGGATTACTGTTTGCCTGCTGCTTTTTATTCAATCATGTAAGTCAGATAATAATAATGCTGAAAACACGGTTGTTTCTTATGATACAGCTGTATATAATACACCGCTTGATAAAGTCGTTAAAGATTCTATATCGGCCTTACCACCTACTCCCGTTACTTTGGCAATTACGAATACCAATCGCGACAGTTTGGTAAATTTTGCGATGACACTGTTGGGAACTCCTTATAAATATGCATCAACAAATCCGGATATAGGTTTTGACTGCTCGGGTTTTATTACATATGTTTTTAATCATTTTAATATTAAGGTGCCAAGGTCTTCTGTAGATTTCACAAACGTTGGTAAAGAAGTACAACTGGCCGATGCAAAGCGCGGTGACCTGATATTATTTACAGGAACAGATAGCCTCGTTCGCATTGTCGGTCACATGGGAATTGTAACAACCAATGATGATACATTGAAATTTATACATTCATCTTCCGGGAAAATATATGGAGTAACCGAAACACCATTGAATAAATATTACCAGGGCCGTTTCGTTAAAGTGGTTGATATCTTTTAATCCGGGAGCCAGATTGCAGTTTGCAGTTTGCAGTTTTCAGTTTGCAGTATCCAGTATCCAGTATCAAGTATCAAGTATCCAGTAGCCAGTCTCTACTTCCCCGTAAACACAGGTTTACGCTTTTCTAAAAAAGCAGTGGCTCCCTCTTTAACATCACCGGTATCAAACAATTTACCAAATGCATTTATCTCTTTTGACAATCCATCTTTATCTCCAATGGCTGCGATGTTTGTAAGGGCAATGATATGTTTTATAGCCACAGGCGCTTTTGTAATGATCAATTGAAGAATTTCTGTTGTTTTACCCAATAAATTTTCTGATGATGTTACATGGTTAACAAGGCCGAGCGTTTTTGCTTCATCCGCATCTATCATATTTCCAGTCATCATTAATTCCATGGCTTTTCCTTTTCCAATAAGTTGTGTAAGTCGCTGTGTGCCTCCATAACCAGGTATCAGGCCCAGGTTAACTTCAGGCTGGCCGAATTTTGCATTGGAACTTGCAAGCCTGAAATGACATGCCATAGCCAGTTCACAACCTCCTCCGAGAGCGAAGCCGTTAACAGCCGCTATTATTGGTTTAGGTGTATTCTCAATTTTAGAAAATACTTCTTCCTGTCCTTTTTTTACTAAAGATCTTCCTGCTTCAGCATCGAGTGTAAGAAATTCGCTTATATCTGCTCCTGCAACAAATGCCTTAGTTCCGTTGCCGGTTATTATAACAGCTTTTATCTCATTGTTAATATTAACTTCATCAATTGCATCTGCTAACTCTTCAATAACATTTTTATTCAATGCATTTAATTTTTCCGGACGGTTAACAGTAATTGTGAAAATGCCATCTGATAAGTGCGTTAATAATGTTGTATAAGCCATTTAAATGTATTTACAGATTATATCAATATTTGATGAAGTTTTTAAAAGCTGCGATTTAATGACACCCATTCCTTTATATATTCTGCAATTGAAACAGTTGTTGTTCCAGGGGGAAAAAGTTTACCGACTCCCATTTCATTAAGTTGCTTCATATCTTCATCAGGGATGATTCCGCCACCGGTAAGCAGTACATCGTTCATTCCTTTTTCTTTCAGCAAATTAATTATTTTGGGAAACACCGTCATATGCGCACCACTTAATATACTTACGCCAATAGCATCGGCATCTTCCTGTAGTGCAGCATTTACAACCATTTCAGGCGTTTGTCTTAAGCCAGTATAAATAACTTCCATGCCCGCATCCCTGAGGGCTGAAGCAATTATCTTTGCACCACGGTCATGTCCATCCAAACCAACCTTCGCCACCAAAACACGTATGGGTCGTTTTGCCATAATTTAATAATTAGGCAAATGTACTACTAGATTGTAATTTTATCCTCCACGGGTATATTTAAAAACCCATCAATTATAATATTCTGTATAATACAACCACGATTATTATCTTAAGAATAAAATAATGACTAGTTGTTTATATTATCCAGGAAAGAACAGATTCTTTTATTCGTTTCAACTTTTCCAATCAATGCACTAATTTCAAAAACAGCAGGTCCGAATTTTTCTCCTACCAGCATTATCCGCAAAGGCAATTGCAATTCTCCAGGCTTGATATTCTTTTCTTTTGCCAGATTTTTAAAAATCGTTTCTATATCATCAGCAGCAAATGCTTCAGATTTTTCCAGTTCTTTAACTAAGGTTATAAAAAAATCAGTTTTTTTATCATTCCATTTTGGTTTTACAGCATCCATATCCCATTTAACCGGAGCATTAAAGAAGAACACAGCCTGATCATAAAAATCCGGTAACAAAACACAACGCTCTTTTACAAGTTTTAATACTTTAATAAAATATGCATCATCATTTACTTGTAAGCCATGCGATACAAAAATTTCCTTAACCCCTGATGCATAATTTTCAACCGGAAGTTTTTTAATCCATTCGTGGTTGTACCATTTAGCTTTTTCAAAATCAAATTTGGCTCCTCCTTTGTGCACCCGTTCAATAGAAAATCTCTCTATCAGTTCATCCAATGAAAATATTTCCTGCTCGCTTCCATCGTTCCATCCCAATACTGCCAGTAGATTAAGAAATGCTTCAGGTAAAAAGCCAATTTCTTTAAAGCCTTTTGTAATATCATCTGTCACAGGGTCTTTCCAATCCATTGCATAAACAGGAAATCCAAGTCTGTCACCATCACGCTTGCTTAATTTACCATGACCATCTGGTTTTAAAATAAGAGGGAGATGCGCCCACTGTGGCATTGCAGCTATTCCAAATAAATGCTTCCATAATAATATATGGGCAGGAGCACTTGGCAGCCATTCTTCCCCACGGAAGGCATGAGTGATGTGCATTAAATGATCATCCACTACCACGGCAAGATGGTAAGTAGGCATGCCATCTGCTTTTAAAAGCACTTTATCATCTATATTATTGGTTTCAATTATAATTTCCCCGCGGATCATATCTGAAAAGGAAATGGTTTCTCCCGCTGTTACTTTCAGACGTATCACATAAGGCATCCCTGCATCAATCAACTGGATAGTTTCTTCCGTCGGCAATTGCAAGGAATTTTTCATTTGCATCCTGATATGGTGATCGTATTGCAGGGAATGGCTTCCTGATGCTTTTAAGTTTTCCCTCATCATTTCAAGCTCGCCTGTAGTATCAAAGGCATAATAAGCATGACCATCAGTTACAAGCTGCTCTGCATATTTACGGTAAAGCTCTTTTCTTTCACTTTGCCTGTACGGCGCATAGGCCCCACCGTTAACCGGACTTTCATCCGGAATAAGACCACACCAGTTAAGGCAATCAATAATGTATTCTTCCGCTCCTTTAACATACCTTGCCTTGTCAGTATCTTCGATCCTCAATATAAAACTGCCGGCATGTTTACGGGCATATAAATAATTGTATAAAACAGTGCGCACGCCACCCAGGTGCAGGCCTCCTGTAGGGCTGGGAGCAAACCGCACTCTTACGTTATTGTTATTCTGCATTCTCCAGCTTACTTTAATTGCTGCAAATATAACTCGTGTTGCATTTGATGTTTGCAGTTTGGCAATAAAAAAAGCCGCAGTTTTATAACTGCAGCTTTTCAATATATAGGGTGGACTATGGTAATTGAATAGTATGAGGTGTATATCCGTCTATGGATATTACAGCAACATCATCACAAACACCGTTTCCAAAATCAAGTACTGCGAAGTGATTAGGGCCTTCAAAACGGATCCTGCCCCTGTCAATATTTTTACATATTATTTTCTTTTGAAGAGGTTCCAATATAGTTGCTGATCTGGATTTTCCATTTGCATTTGTTACAGTGCTATTACCGGTTATGCTAAAAATATCGTCTAATGGATTATGAGGTGTAGTTACACCCTGTGTCTGAACAACTTCTTTAATACCAGTGTGCAGCCAGAACCGGCCATTTAGTGCTGTTACTTTTCCATTAACAACTTCACGGCGCCAGCTTTTAGTTACCGTTGTGCTTGTATTGGTCCAGTTAATAGTACCTTCTTTTTTAAAAGTATTTACATAATAATTATCAAACGTCATTACTGCAGTACTTCCTGATTTTCTTAAAGAATCTGAAATAACAACCTGGATAATACCACGACGGTGTATACCATAAGGCGATGTACAACCTGTTCCGAAATCAATGACTACAGTTTTAGGAAACCCGTTTTGAGGAGTAACTGTTACTGTTGCGCACAAAAAATTTGATATTTCAATAGGAGCTCCGGTGAAATTACCGGTAAGATCTTTTTCTTCAGCAACCTGCATCATAACGTCATTAGCGTCTTCAGTAAGGTTGTCTGCAACAGCCTGGTCAGCTGATAATGCAAATGTTGTTTCAATCTCAGTAGAATCAGCGGGTGTGGCATCGTCTTTTTTACATGAAGTAAACATAACAGATATTCCAAGAGTGAGTACAGTAATTAATTTTTTAGTTTTCATTATTATATAGTTTTGTTAATCTAAGACTCACCATTATGGAAAGCGTTTAATCCATTTAAAAATTTAATTTGCCAGATGTTTTATTTCGTAAAAACGCCTATGTGGCTTCGTTTAGTATATAAAAACAGTATTTGGTCGATTAATACAATTGAAAAAATACTTTACCTCACCTTTGATGATGGCCCGCATCCTATAGTTACTCCATTTGTTCTGGACGAATTAAATAAAATGAATGCTAAAGCAACATTTTTTTGTATAGGAAAAAATGTGGAAGCTTATCCCGGTATATATAACCGGATCATTCATGAAGGCCATGCCACAGGAAACCATACATATAATCATTTTAATGGATGGAAAACAAGTGACAGCATTTTTCTTGATGATATTGAAAAAGCAATAAAATTTATTGATAGCAATTTATTCCGGCCTCCATATGGTAAGATAACGGGCTTCCATATACGCCAATTGATGTCTCCGAGATTTCAATTAAAAACGATCATGTGGAGTGTATTAAGCGGAGATTTTGACAAAAAATTAAAACCGGAACAATGCCTGGAGAATGTATTATTAAATAGCGCAGCGGGAGATATCATAGTATTTCATGATAGTGAAAAAGCATATCCATCATTAAAACTTGCTCTACCTGAAACATTAAAATATTTTACAGAAAAAGGATATCGATTTGAAAAAATTGTGTAGAATGTAAAAATAAAAAGTGGGCCTGGGTAGAAACCCTGGCCCGTTTTTAATCCGTACCCTATGAAAACTTGTCTAATTTACACTGTTGTAATATGATTTGCAACATTATTTTTGATAATGTAATGAATTATACAAATTTTTATATTATTTAAAATCTAAATACTGCTTTTAAAGGAAATAATTTTTAATAAATGATAGATACGCATTGCCATTTGTATTCAGAGGAATTTAAACCGGACCGGGATGAAATGATGCAAAGGGCTATTGCCAGCGGGATACAGCGTTTCTATATGCCTGCAATTGATAGCTCCACTACTGAGGCTATGTTGATGATAGAGAATGGGTACCCCGGGCGTTGCATTGCAATGATAGGATTGCATCCATGTTCAGTAAATAATAATTACCCGGAAGAATTAGATCATGTTGAGAAATGGTTATTCAAAAAAACTTTTGCAGCAGTTGGTGAAATTGGCCTTGATTTTTATTGGGATAAAACTTTCATTGATCAGCAATTCATTGTATTCAGGAGACAGGCAGAGCTCGCATTAAAATATAATTTACCAATAGTAATTCATTCACGCAATGCAACTTCAGAAACGATCCAGGTCATAAAGGAATTCAGCGGACGTAATTTAAAAGGGATCTTTCATTGTTTTGGTGGCTCTATTGAAGAGGCCAGTCAAATTACAGATGCTGGTTTTAGTCTTGGCATTGGTGGTATCATAACATATAAAAATGCAGGTCTTGCAGAAGTAATTTCTGAAATTGATATAAAGCATATAGTACTCGAAACAGATGCCCCATATCTCGCGCCGGTTCCGTACAGGGGAAAAAGAAATGAGAGCAGTTACCTTGAACTGATCGCAAAGAAAATATCAGAGGTTAAAAATATACCGTTTGAAAAAGTTATTGAAATTACAACGGTAAATGCTTTAAATATTTTTTCATTATAAGGCGTACATTGCATCCCTATAAAAAATGGAGACTTGTCCGAGTGGTTGAAGGAGCACGCCTGGAAAGTGTGTATAC